>Ga0058860_10007800_pt1 | contig 15153 bp, 11 predicted proteins | sample SwirhirootsSR3_FD_61088 | JGI IMG/M metagenome (GOLD analysis project Ga0058860, IMG submission 61088) | Switchgrass rhizosphere and bulk soil microbial communities from Kellogg Biological Station, Michigan, USA for expression studies -... | ecosystem: Host-associated > Plants > Roots >...
GTTTTGCCATGGTCCACATGCCCTATCGTCCCCACGTTGACGTGCGGCTTGGTGCGCTGAAACTTCGCTTTCGCCATCCCCTACCCCTTTCGTGCCATTGACAATCTATGCAAGCCAGCATCCTAAGAGAAAGGCAGCGTCACCCTATTTCTCACAGAATGATCGCATCGTTCTTCAGTAGAGAATCCGCTAGGACGTCACAATTTCAGCGCGCTTGTGCGCAGGGACTTCGTCATAAAAAGCAAACTGCATGGTAAACGTTGCGCGCCCTTGCGTACGTGAACGCAGGTCTGTAGCATAACCAAACATCTCTGCCAAAGGCACCTGTGCGAGAATCACTTTTGCTCCAGCGCGTTCTTCCAGACCACGCACTTTCCCACGACGGCTGTTCAGATCCCCGATGACATCCCCCATATATTCATTGGGCACGACAACCTCGACATTCATTATGGGCTCTAATATGCATGGCTCTGCCTTCTTGGCAATGTCTTTAAACGCCATAGACGCGGCAATCTTGAAAGCTAACTCAGAGGAGTCCACCTCATGATAAGAGCCATCATATACAGAAACTTTCACATCGACAACTGGATACCCAGCGACGATCCCATGTTGCATAGCCTCTACGACCCCAGCTTCCACGTCTGGGATGTACTCCTTGGGAATAACCCCACCGACGACCGCGTTTTCAAATGCGAAACCTTCCCCACGCGGCTGCGGTGCAAGGCGAAGTTTCACATGTCCATACTGCCCACGTCCGCCACTTTGGCGGATAAATTTTCCCTCGCCTTCTGCCCGCCGACGAATTGACTCTTTGTAGGCAACTTGAGGACGCGCCACATTCGCCGCGACTTGGAATTCTCGCGCCAACCGATCTACCAAAATCTCCAGATGGAGTTCCCCCATACCGGCAATAATGGTTTGACCGGTTTCCTCATCAATACTCACCCGAAAGGTCGGATCTTCCTGCGACATTTTGTGCAAGGAAACCGAAAGCTTGTCCGCATCAGCCTTGGTTTTTGGCTCAATGGCGACGGCCATCACTGGGGCAGGGAAAGTCATTGATTCAAGAATGACTTCCTTAGTTTCCTCGCAGAGCGTGTCTCCTGTGATGGTATGTTTAAGCCCTACAACCGCCCCAATATCACCGGCGCGTATCTCTTTCACATCTTCACGTTTATTAGCATGCATACGCACAATGCGCCCGATACGCTCTCGTTTCTCTCTGGATGAGTTGTAGACGTATGACCCAGCCTCTAATACCCCAGAATACACGCGTACGAACACCAATTGTCCGACATACGGATCCACCATTACTTTAAAGGCCAGAGCTGCAAAGGGTTCGTCGTCCGAGGCCCGACGTGAGACTGGGTTGCGCGTACTAGGGTCAACTCCGGTAATAGCAGGAACATCGACAGGAGAGGGTAAATAATCTACGATACCATCCAGTAGTGGCTGGACTCCTTTATTGCGGAAAGATGCCCCACAAAAAACAGGAGTAATTTGGTTGCCAATTGTTCCACGCCGGATTGCTCGCGTAAGGAGCGCGTCAGGCAAGATGTGCTCCCCAAGATACTTTTCCAGAACTTCTTCATCGAACTCTGCAAGCTCCTCAATGAGGCGTATGCGATACTCCTGCGCTTCCACCAAAGACTCATCTGGGATATCAGCGATACGGTAAGTAGCTCCAAGAGTGTCTTCCTCATAGATAATGGCTCGCATCTTGAGGAGATCGATTACCCCACGAAAGCTATCCTCAATGCCTAAAGGCAACTGTAGAATAAGAGGACGCGCCCCCAGACGTTCCCTCATCATATTAACTGTACGAAAGAAATCAGCTCCAGAGCGGTCCAGCTTATTGACAAAAGCAATACGAGGGACATGGTATTTCTCGGCTTGGCGCCATACAGTTTCAGATTGCGGCTGTACTCCACCTACCGCACAGAAAAGTCCTACTGCACCATCTAACACCCGCAGGCTGCGTTCGACTTCCGCAGTAAAGTCTACATGGCCCGGTGTATCGATGATGTTAATGAGATGGTCGCGCCAGAAACAGGTAGTAGCAGCTGAAGTAATCGTGATGCCACGCTCCTGTTCCTGTACCATCCAGTCCATGGTAGCAGCGCCCTCATCGACCTCTCCTATGCGATGAGATTTACCAGTATAGTAAAGAATACGCTCGCTTGTTGTAGTTTTCCCCGCATCGATATGTGCAATAATGCCGATATTTCGCATCTTTTCAAGAGACACTAAACGTGGCACAACATCCTCACTTCACTCTAGAGCAAGAACTCTCTGAAGAGGACACAGCCTCGTGCCCCTTCCATACTCGTCGGTCCTGAATGTAAAAAGGGGAGGAAAAGAAAAATGGTCAACAGACGGAGAAGCAGAGCAGCGATTACCAACGATAGTGTGCAAAGGCTTTATTTGCCTCTGCCATGCGATGCGTATCTTCTCGCTTTTTTACTGCACTACCCGTATTGTTATACGCATCAACAAGCTCTGCCGCTAAGCGACGCATCATACCACGCTCACCACGTGAGCGCGCACTCCCCACAATCCAACGCATACTTAAAGCAACACGTCTATCCGGAGGGACATCAACAGGAATTTGATACGTAGACCCCCCTACTCTTCGCGACCGCACTTCAAGTACAGGCTTTACATTATCCACTGCCTGTCTGAATACTTTGAGTGGGTCTTCACCTGTACGTTCTCTAATAATCTCTAAAGCGCCATATATAATGTGTTCTGCGAGACTCTTCTTGCCCTGTTTCATGAGGACATTAACGCAACGGGTTATAAACAGGTCATTATACTTTGAATCAGGCAGCACTGGCCGCTTTGCCACAACTTTTCTTCGCGGCATGCACTTTCTCCAAAAAAAACAGGAGACAGCGTAAAAAGTCACGGCTGCCTCCCGCGTTCTAACTACGATTTCTTTGCCCCATACTTCGACCGGCTTTTCTTGCGATTTTGCACTCCCATAGTATCCAAGGTGCCACGGATAATGTGATAGCGCACCCCAGGGAGATCCTTAACACGCCCTCCACGAATCATAACGATAGCATGCTCTTGCAAATTGTGCCCCACACCAGGGATATATGCTGTGACCTCAACTCCATTCGTCAGCCGCACACGCGCCACCTTCCTTAACGCGGAGTTTGGTTTCTTTGGTGTCGAGGTGTAGACCCTCGTGCACACCCCGCGTTTTTGGGGATTGCTACGCAATGCAGGGCTGGACGTCTTTTTCTTCGTACGCTTCCGCCCTTTATGCACAAGCTGATGGATAGTAGGCATCAGAAACCTTTCACCAAGCTTAGAAAGCGCTATTTTTACCACGTATTCTATTATGCTGTCAAGGGATTGCTGTATGCCTCCCGTTCCATTACGGCACTGTCAACGACAGACAATGCGTCCGCCGTATCTGTATGTCCATTGTCTGACAAATCTGCCGTGGTTTCGCCACGCACCTGAGCGTGGGCACCATCATAGAGCTCAACCAAATCCTCCTGGTGCTGGACGATACCTGTACCGGCGGGAATAATACGTCCCATAATGACATTCTCTTTAAGCCCCCGCAAGCGGTCAATCATGCCACTCACAGCTGCCTGGGTCAATACCCGTGTCGTCTCCTGGAAAGACGCTGCTGAAATGAAACTTTCTGTGCTCAGAGATGACTTCGTAATCCCTAGCAAGATAGGCTTCCCACGCGCTGGCGTTCCTCCCTCCTGCATAACGGCTAGATTGCGACGGGCAAAGATCGTCTTCGCTACTTGCTCCCCAACCAGGAAATCAGTATCTCCAGGCTCCTCCACTACAACGCGCTTGAGCATTTGTTTCACAATTACCTCGATGTGCTTATCGTTAATCTGCACACCTTGGAGGCGATACACCTCTTGAATTTCATTCACGAGATATCGTTGGAGCTCTTTTTCACCCAAGATATCCAAGATATCATGGGGGTTCGCAGCACCGTCCATCAATGGCTCACCGGCACGCACGCGATCACCTTCATGAACATTAACGTACTTCCCACGCGGGATGAGATACTCACGCTCTTCACCACTTTCGGCAGTAACCAACACCTTACGTGCACCTCTTTGAAAGCCCCCGAACTTGACTACACCATCGATTTCCGAAATGATCGCCTGCTCTTTCGGCTTCCGGGCTTCAAAAAGCTCTGCCACACGGGGTAAGCCGCCAGTGATATCTTTGGTTTTTGTCGTCTCGCGCGGAATCTTCGCAATCGCATCCCCAGGCGAGACGGCCTCACCCTCTACTACCGAAATGTGGGCTCCTGCTGGTAACAAGTACCGACCAGCGGTCACGTTATTTTCATCCTTGACCGAAATACGTGGCTGGCGTTTCTCATCGTGGTGATCAAGAATAACCTTTTGGGAAAGCCCAGTCTGCTCGTCAACCTCTTCCTGCACCGTTACACCCTCGACAATATCACCATAAGCGACACGGCCGGGCACCTCAGCCAGGATTGACAGCGTGTAAGGATCCCACTCAACCAGTTTCTCTCCACGCTCGATTTTCTGTCCATCTTTCACTTTGAGACGAGCACCGTAGACGATCTGGTAACGCTCTTTTTCACGCCCCTGTTCGTCTTGAATCACCAGCATACCATTACGATTCATCACGACCATGGCGCCCTCACGGCTGTGTACTGTACGCATATTCTGATAACGCACAATCCCACTATTTTTTGCCTGGAGGGTACTCTGTTCAACCTGCCGGCTGGCAGTGCCTCCGATGTGAAACGTCCGCATGGTGAGCTGCGTGCCAGGTTCGCCAATCGACTGAGCCGCAATGACACCGATCGCCTCACCGATTTCTACCAGGGCTCCCGTGGCGAGATTGCGACCATAACACATAGCACATACGCCAGTCTCTAACTCACACGTGAGTACAGAACGGATCTCAACGCGCTCAGTACCAGCGTTTTCGAGACGCTCCACAGCCTCTTCATCAATGAGCATGTTACGGGCCACTAGTATCTCGCCACTATAGGAATCGATGACATCTTCCACAGCCACACGCCCCAAAACGCGTTCGCCGAGCGATTCAATGATCTCTCCGCTCTGGACCAACGCTGTGGCGGTAATACCATTGCTGGTATCACAGTCCTGCTTCAACACGATAATATCTTGCGCAACATCGACAAGCCGGCGTGTTAAATATCCTGAGTTAGCCGTCTTCAGAGCTGTATCGGCCAGCCCCTTCCTCGCACCATGGGTGGAGATAAAGTATTGCAAGACGCTCAGCCCTTCGCGGAAGTTAGCCGTAATGGGCGTCTCCATAATTTCCCCACTCGGCTTGGCCATTAAGCCGCGCATGCCAGCCAGCTGACGGATCTGCTGCAAGCCACCACGCGCTCCAGAATTCGCCATGACGTAGATCGGGTTAAAATCATGGCGTGCGCCATTGCCACCAATCCCGTGCATCACGTCAAGATCTTCTCGCTCGAGCTCCTTAAACATCTCGTTAGAGACCTGCTCGGTAACCTGGGCCCAAATGTCCACAATCTTGTTGTATCGTTCACCATTAGTGATAAGCCCTTCACGGTACTGATTCTCGACATCGATGACAGCCCGCCGTGCCTCCTCAACCAAAGACTCTTTCAGCATTGGAATATGCATATCATCAATGCCAATGGACATTCCAGATTGAGTCGCATAGTAGAAGCCTAACGCCTTGAGATCTTCTAAGAGCTGTACTGTGCGCTCTTTCCCGACTCGTTGATAACACTCGGCAACCAAATCAGTCAATGAACTCTTATCCATCTGACGGTTGACCCGGTTGAAACCGATTTCAGACGGTAAAATCTCGCTCAAAAGCACGCGGCCAACGGTTGTAGCCACAACCTCTCCATCCATGCGCACACGAATACGCGCTTGCAGCCCGACTTCCCCCGTATCGTATGCAACACGCACTTCTTGCGGATTGGCAAAAAGCTTGCCTTCCCCCCGAGATCCGCCACGCTCTTTTGTCAGATAATAACAACCGAGGATAATATCCTGACTGGGCACAGCAAGCGGTTTCCCATGCGCAGCAGACAAAATATTATTCACGGAGAGCATCAAGGTCTTGGCCTCAACTTGTGCCTCCACTGACAACGGCACATGTACTGCCATCTGATCACCATCAAAATCGGCATTAAAGGCCGCACAGACTAGAGGATGGATACGGATGGCTTTGCCTTCCACAAGCACCGGTTCAAAAGCCTGGATCCCAAGGCGGTGGAGAGTTGGGGCACGGTTGAGCAAGACTGGATATTCCCGGATGATTTCATCCAGTGCATCCCAAACCTCAGGCCTATCCTTTTCCACCATTTTCTTGGCGCTTTTGATCGTATTGACATGACCTTGTTCCTCCAGCTTGTGGTATATAAAAGGCTTGAAAAGTTCTAAAGCCATCTTTTTGGGTAAACCACATTGATGGAGTTTCAACTCTGGCCCCACCACGATCACCGAACGCCCGGAGTAATCGACTCGCTTTCCCAAGAGATTTTGGCGGAAACGCCCCTGTTTGCCTTTGAGCATATCGCTCAAAGACTTCAAAGGACGTTTATTAGGCCCACGTAAGGCTCGCCCACGACGGCCGTTGTCAAAGAGCGCATCCACAGCTTCTTGGAGCATGCGCTTTTCGTTCCGGATGATAATATCCGGTGCCCGCAATTCCTGCAGGCGAATCAGCCGATTATTTCTGTTAATGACCCGACGGTACAAATCATTCAGATCCGACGTTGCGAAGCGTCCACCGTCGAGTGGCACAAGAGGGCGTAATTCTGGAGGAATAACAGGAATGACTTCGAGGATCATCCACTCCGGTCGATTCCCAGACTTCCGGAAAGCCTCAACCACCTTCAAGCGTTTGATCGTTTTCTTCCGCTTTTGTAGCGATACCGCTTCACGCATCTCAAGCCGCAGAGTTTCTGCCAGAGCGTCAAGATCTAGGCGACGGAGCAACTCACGGATGGCTTCGGCACCCATCCCAGCTACAAAACTGCCCTGCCCGTACTCACCGAGAAGTTCGCGGTAACGCTCTTCCGTTAATAACTCATGCTCTTTCAGACCTGTAGTACGAGGATCGATAACTACATAGTTCTCGAAATAGAGAATCCGCTCCAACTCACGTAACGACATATCCAGCAGGATCCCAATACGACTAGGGATACCCTTAAAGAACCAGACGTGTGATACTGGGCAAGCTAGCTCAATATGGCCCAAGCGTTCACGTCGCACCTTCGATTGGATCACCTCAACGCCGCACTTCTCACAGATGACCCCGCGGTGTTTCATCCGCTTGTATTTCCCACAATTGCATTCCCAATCTTTGACTGGGCCAAAGATTTTGGCGCAAAACAACCCGTCCCGCTCTGGCTTAAAGGTCCGGTAATTGATCGTTTCTGGCTTCTTGACCTCGCCATGAGACCAGGACCGGATCTTCTGTGGCGAGGCAATGGAGATACGGATCGCACTGAAAGAGGTAGGATCTTTGGGGCTCTCGAATAAATTGAAAATGCTATCCAAAGGCATCCTCCTTCGCTATCAGCCTGCAACTATACACGCGTTTCTAACCCCTAGATGTCTGCCTGGCTACTATCTTAATGAGAGAATCAGGCGCTATAAGACTAGCTCACTCGGACATTTCTTCGAGCTGCTCATCTTGTGGTACGTCCCCTGCCTCAAGCAACTCTACGTCTAGCGCTAAACTCTGGAGCTCTTTGACCAATACATTGAACGATTCTGGCAAACTGGCTTCCAGAGTATTCTCCCCTTTCACAATTGCTTCGTACATGCGGGTACGTCCGACGACGTCGTCGGACTTGACAGTCAACATTTCCTGTAAAGTGCGCGCCGCACCATAGGCCTCAAGAGCCCACACTTCCATCTCACCCAAGCGCTGCCCACCAAATTGCGCTTTGCCCCCCAGAGGTTGTTGCGTCACCAGGGAGTATGGACCAGTGGAACGGGCGTGGATCTTGTCGTCCACAAGATGATGCAATTTCATCATATAAATTTGACCTACAACAACTTTCTGATCAAATGACATGCCCGTCTTGCCATCATAAAGCGTAACTCGTCCATCTTCCGGCAACCCTGCTTGACGTAGAGCAGTTTTGATATCCTCTTCAGTTGCCCCGTCAAACACTGGTGTCGCAACGCTCCACTGCAACTGTTTCGCCGCCCATCCAAGATGGGTTTCCAAAATTTGCCCCACATTCATCCGGGAAGGAACGCCTAATGGGTTAAGGATCAAATCGACGGGCGTTCCATCTTCTGTATAAGGCATATCTTCTTCGGGAACAATGATAGACACCACACCCTTATTGCCATGTCGCCCAGCCATCTTGTCCCCGACACTCAGCTTACGCTTCATGGCAATGTATACTTTGACCATCTTGATCACACCTGGAGGAAGCTCATCGCCTCGTCGGAGCTTCGAAATTTTTTCATCACGTAAGGCTTGCAGTGCACGAATTTGCTCCCGCGCTGTCCCTTCAATATCTTCTATTCTCCTGCGCAGTCCCCCAGCTTCTGCGACAGGAAGATCGAGAAGGGCTTTGCCGGCACGATTGGCTAAGAATGTTACGGTAAGTGGTTCCCCCTTGCGCACTATAATTGCGCCTGCGTGATCATTCTCAATATCCACTGCAGCACGTTGATTAACGAGCAGACTGCGGAGTTTTTTGTCGCGCTCTTCCTCGACAATTTTGATCTCGTCGTAAAAATCCTTTTCAATCCGTGCTACATCCTCTTCTTCAATAGCACGTGCACGTTCATCTTTTTCAGCACCACGCCTTGAGAACACTCGTACACCAACAACAGTCCCCTCTATCCCAGGCGGCACGATCAATGAAGTATCCCGCACATCCCCAGCCTTCTCACCGAAGATAGCTTTCAGAAGCTTCTCCTCAGGGCTCAGCTGCGTTTCCCCTTTTGGGGTGATCTTACCTACAAGGATATCACCGGGGGCAACCTTGGCACCAATGCGGATGATACCACTATCATCAAGATTCCTCAGGGCTTCCTCGCCTACATTGGGAATGTCACGCGTAATCTCTTCCTTGCCTTGCTTCGTATCACAGGCTTCAACCTCAAATTCTTCAATGTGGATAGAGGTAAAAATATCCTCCTTTACCACCCTCTCACTAATAACGATGGCGTCTTCAAAGTTATAGCCTCCCCAGGGCATAAAGGCTACTAAGACATTACGCCCAAGAGCAAGCTCTCCCTGATCTGTCGATGGCCCATCCGCGAGTACTTGCCCCTTCTGCACGCGCTGTCCAAGGTGCACGACAGGACGCTGATTAATACACGTGCTTTGATTCGAGCGCTGATACTTCACGAGCGAATAGATATCAACCCGTGGCTCTCCTCCCTCGCTATCCTCGTCGACTCGGACAACAATACGTGTCGCATCGACGTTCACTACTTCGCCCGCGGTCTTGGCAAGCATCACAGCCCCCGAGTCTCGAGCTGCAATCGCCTCCATCCCTGTCCCTACGATGGGCGCCTCTGTGCGTAGTAAAGGGACGGCTTGCCGTTGCATATTCGATCCCATCAAGGCCCGGTTCGCGTCGTCATTTTCGAGGAAAGGAATGAGAGATGCTGCAACACTAACAAGCTGTTTCGGTGATACGTCCATATAGTTGATTTCGTGCGGGGGCACCAGGACAAATTCTCCCCCTTTCCGCGCTGAGATCACATCACGTAAAAAGTCGCCTGTGTCCGTTACCTCAGCATTGGCTTGAGCAATGACGTACCGGTCCTCCTCAATGGCCGAAAGAAACTCGATTTCATCTGTAACCCGACCGTCCTCGACTTTACGGTACGGCGTCTCAATAAAACCAAAACGATTTACTCGTGCATATGTGCTTAAAGAGGCAATTAATCCGATATTGGGACCCTCTGGAGTCTCGATAGGACAAATACGTCCATAATGAGTTGGATGTACGTCGCGCACTTCGAAACCAGCTCTATCACGTGTGAGGCCACCAGGACCTAACGCAGACAGACGGCGCTTGTGGGTGATCTCAGATAATGGATTGGTCTGATCCATGAATTGCGAGAGTTGACTACTGCCAAAGAACTCTTTCACCGCAGCTGTCACTGGCTTTGAATTAATCAGGTCATGTGGCATAGCCATTTCGAGGTCATGGATGCTCATGCGCTCGCGAATAGCCCGCTCCATCCGTACCAAACCAATGCGCAGTTGGTTTTCAAGGAGTTCACCCACGGAACGCACCCGGCGGTTACCAAGGTGATCGATATCATCTACAGCACCACCTCCCTGACGCAGCGTCAGTAGGTAACGCACCACTTCAATAATGTCCTGCCTGGTGAGCATACGTATCTCAAGGGGCAGATCGAGACCGAGCTTGGTGTTCAATTTCAGTCGACCAATACGCGAGAGATCATAGCGTTTGGCATTGAAAAATAAGTTATCAAAAAACAGGCGAGCAGTATCTTTCGTTGGAATATCACCCGGACGTAACCGCTTGTATATCTCTAGCAGAGCATCATCTTGCGTCTCAAGGCGGTCTGCAAGCAGGGTGATACGCAGAGATGCGTCTGTACGCAACGGATCTAAGAAAAGCAAACGAAAACCCGTCACCCGTTTCGCCTTTAGGCGAGCCACATCATCAACCGTGAATTCGTGGTTAAGCTCAAAAAGTACCTCGCCCGTCGTGGGATCAATGATGTCATCAGCCACCACTTGACCCACGAGACTGTCCTCTGCACAAGAAATCTCATCAACAGTACTAGTGAGCAGGCGGCGCAAGGCACTACGGGAAATCTTCCGCCCGGCACGAATGATAACTTCGCCCGACTCTGGATCAATTACGTCATCCCGACTTTGTTGTTGCATCAGAAGTTCTGATGTTTTTTTATAAAAGGTATCGCTTTGAGAATCGTAGCGTATTGTTTCACTTTTATAGAAGGTTTGGAGGATGTCTCTCGACGACAACCCTAGAGCTCGCAAGAGAATAGTCACTGGGAGCTTGCGCCGCCGATCAATACGCACATGCAACTGGTCTTTGATATCAAACTCGAAATCAAGCCACGAACCTCGGTAAGGAATGATACGAGCCGAATACAGCAGCTTGCCACTCGTTGTGCTTCGTCCCTTTTCCTGAGCGAAGAAGACTCCAGGTGAACGATGCAGTTGGCTAACGATGACCCGTTCGGTACCATTAACAATAAAGGTCCCTTTATCAGTCATTAAAGGAATTTCACCGAGATAGACCTTCTGCTCCTTGACGTCACGAATAGTCGATGGCTCACCATCAGTGCTTTTCTCACGCACCACAAGCCGCACCATAACACGTAATGGATCAGCGTAGGTTATACCTTTCTGACGGCACTCATCAACATCATACTTGGCATGGTATATAAGAGGTCGGTGGGTATTCTCTCCCACGACTCCAAACCCACCTAAGCCCTTATATTCACCTTCTTCTGATTCCCATACCCCAATTTCATATCCAGCATATTCCAGTGAGGCCATGCCATTGAAATCAGCGATGGGGAAAACACTACGAAATACGGCCTCTAGACCACGATCCTCACGGTCTAAAGGTGGACGTTCCTGCTGCAAAAAGCGCGCATAGGATTTTTGTTGTACCTCGATAAGATTGGGGAGATCGATGATCGTAGGAATACGCGCAAAATCCCGCCGTTCCAACTGCTCATGTCCATTCGCCGCTGTGTCTTGCCCTATCATCGTCACTCCTCATATGCAGAAGAGACACTATGCCTCTCCCCTCTGCCAACCTTATCTTCTATTAACAGAACTAGAAGAACATTACTTAATCTCAACAACCGCCCCTACCTCTTCCAGCTTCTGCTTAATTGACGCTGCTTCCTCTTTCGATATAGCCTGCTTCACTGGCTTTGGCGCTTCATCTACTAGGGCCTTTGCTTCTTTTAGCCCTAACCCAGTAATAGCACGAACCTCTTTGATTACCTGAATTTTCTTATCTCCCGAACTGGAAAGGATCACGTCAAATTCAGTTTGCTCTACAGGTGCCTCTGCCGCAGCCCCAGTAGCTGCGGTAGGCATCATTGCCATGGGAGCTGCAGCCGTGACCCCAAATTTTTCCTCGAGTTCTTTCACAAAGCCTGAGAGTTCCAGCACAGTCATGTTTTCGATAAAACCTAGCACCTCTTCCTTTGTAATCGCCACTGCTCTTCTCTCCTATAGCAAATGCCTTCTGACGATCAGCCAGTCCTCTTAGCCGGCTTGCTCTTTAGCATCCTTTACTGCCTGTAAAACATACACAAGCTGCCGTAATACCCCTTGCAACACACCCACGAGACCTGCCAGCGGACTTTGCATACTAGACAGCATACGCCCCAATAGAACCTCCCGAGGAGGAAGCTCCGCTAGCGCTGTGATTTGTCCAGGAGAAAGTACTTGTCCCTCAACAAGCCCAATACGTACATTAAGCTTGGGTTCCTTCTTGGCATATTCAGTAAGCGCTTTGGCCATAGCTATTGCATCACGTTGTGAGAACGCCACCGAAATTGGCCCCGTAAAATGATCCGCCAATGGTACGAAACCGGTTTCCTCCACGGCCCGCCGAGCCAGCGTATTCTTTACAACATGCAGTTCAACTGCGGCCTCGCGCAGCTGGCTACGTAACTCTGCCAATTGTTGGACATTAAGACCAGAATAGTCCGCAAGAATGGCAGCCTTGGCGTCTACAAATTTCGTATGCAGCGCTACGACTTTCTCCGCCTTCGCTACTTTCGCAATCACACCTTCTTCCTTATTTTGCCCCAGCCTGACAGCTCATCAAGGTTAGATTAGCCTATTTCAGAGTATTGGCCACAACCATCTCATCTACTTTGACCCCGGGGCCCATCGTAGATGCAAGAGCAATGCTCTTCATATACTTGCCCTTGCTTGTTGCAGGTTTAAGGCGCACGAGGGTTTCCAAAAGTGTATGGGCATTTTCTTCTAGAGACTCTACAGGGAAGCTGATCTTCCCAATACCTGCATGCACAATGCCGGCACGATCAACCCGAAACTCGACCTTGCCGGCCTTAATCTCTCGCACAACTCGACCAATATCAAGCGCTACTGTGCCCGTTCTTGGATTCGGCATCAATCCTCGTGGACCGAGAATTTTACCCAACCTCCCAACGACACCCATCATGTCAGGAGTGGCCGCTGCTCGGTCAAAGTCTAACCACCCCTCAGTTATTTTTTGTGCCAGTTCTTCAGCACCGACATAATCCGCACCCGCATCAAGCGCTTCTCGCTCTTTTTCGCCCTTGGCAAACACCAGCACCCGCGGGACCTTCCCTACACCATGTGGCATCACTACACTGCCGCGCACCATCTGGTCCGCATGCCTGGGATTCACCCCAAGGCGTACAGCCATTTCAACACTCTCATCGAATTTAGCAAAGGCAATGTCCTTCACCATCTGCAAGGCATCATGGAGATCATACCTTCTGCTCTTATCAAACTTTTTATGCGCCTCCAGCATCTTTTTCCCGTGTTGTGTCATGCTCGTGTCCTTCCTCGCGGCCGTATAGCTTCAATTAGTAATTTCAATTCCCATGCTACGCGCCGTGCCAGCAATGATACGCATCGCGGCTTCTACAGTAATGGCGTTGAGATCTGCCATCTTCGTTTCAGCAATCTGGCGGACTTGCTCAGGTGTTACCTTGCCAACTTTTTCGCGACTCGGCATACCAGTGCCTTTCACAACACCTGCTGCCTGTTTTAACAAGGCAGAAGCTGGCGGCGATTTCGTGATAAACGAAAAGGAACGGTCAGAATATACCGTGACGACAACTGGAGTGATCATGCCAGCTTGCGCTTGCGTTTGAGCGTTAAAAGCTTTACAGAACTCCATGATGTTGACGCCATGCTGTCCAAGAGATGGCCCCACCGGTGGGGAGGGGGTAGCTTGCCCTGCTGACACCTGCAATTTCACTTTTGCCACTACTTGCTTTGCCATGCCTTGCTCCCCTTGTCTCAGACTGCGACGTCTTTCAAACCAACTCGACCTGCAAGAATTCTAACTCAACCGGAGTGGAGCGCCCGAAAATACTCACCATAACTTTAAGCTTACCACGTTCAGGATTTACCTCCTTGATAACTCCTGTAAAGTTGGTAAAGGGTCCATCAATTACTCGTACGTTTTCTCCCAATTCGAAGAGCACTTTCGGTCTTGGCTCTGCTGTCTCACCGCGCATGTGTTTTTGGATCTGCATTACCTCTTCATCGGACAGAGGTGTAGGGTCCTTTGCTCCCCCCAAGAGGCCAGTCACTTTAGGGGTATCTTTGATCACATACCAGATGTCGTCATTCATCTCTGCTTCAATCAAGAGATACCCGGGAAAGAATTTGCGCGATGACACCTTGCGCTTTCCCCCTCTAACCTCGACCACATCCTCCATAGGCACAAGAATTTGTCCAACACGCTCACGGAGTCCTAAGACATTTAAACGCTCTTCAAGGCTGGTTTTCACCTTGTTCTCATAGCCAGAATATGTATGCACAACATACCACTGCTTGTTCATACCAAGCCGTCCTAGCGGTCATCTGAGAATACTATGAAGCACCCTCGCCAACACCAAGTCCACAATGCCTAAATACACAGAAATGATACCCACTGCCGCCAGCACCACCACCGTCGACGCCAATGTTTCCTTGCGCGAAGGAAACGTTACTTTACGCAGCTCAGACCGCACATCTCGAAGAGCTTGCACAGCTTTCTCATACGTCTCTCTTACCATACCTTCATCTCATTTGGAAAGACAGCTTATGATGAATGACGGCTCCACCAAGGAAACAGGCCAGGAGGGATTTGAACCCCCATCCCCCGGATTTGGAGTCCGGTGCTCTAACCGTTCGAGCTACTGGCCTGTATCCCTTCTCTCAACAAATATTGCCGGCTTACCCATTATGATGCTACCGCGTTTCTCGGTGCGGGGTTTGCTGGCGGCAAAAACGACAGTATTTCTTGAATTCAAACCGATCAGGGGTACGGCGCTTATTTTTTGTCGTTGTGTAGTTACGACGTTTGCATTCATTACACGCCAAGATTACCATCTCCCGCATAACGCTTTCCCATCCTCAAGAGCCGACTCGAGCAATCAGCCTCTTTTGATACGAAAATAC
>Ga0058860_10109606_pt1 | contig 12354 bp, 19 predicted proteins | sample SwirhirootsSR3_FD_61088 | JGI IMG/M metagenome (GOLD analysis project Ga0058860, IMG submission 61088) | Switchgrass rhizosphere and bulk soil microbial communities from Kellogg Biological Station, Michigan, USA for expression studies -... | ecosystem: Host-associated > Plants > Roots >...
GATCCTTGCCCCGCTTGGCATTGATGCTTCAAGTATTCCCAATACAGGTAGTGCAGAGACTATTCAAACCGGCCAGGAATGGTTTGAAGAGCAGGATACCGCCACTCAACAAAGCATCATTGGATCGAAAGCAGGTTACGAGCTTTATAAGTCTGGAGATGTGTCTCTTAAAGATTTCGTCCATAGGCAACATAGCGAGGACTGGGGAACATCGATCAGTGTCAAATCAGTGAAAATGTTAACTGGAGGTAAGGCATGATCAAACTTATCTATTGGCGGCATCATTCCCAGGAAGAGGAAGAGTATGAAGATGATGACCTCCTCAGTGCCTTCTACTCGGTTATCTCTATGCATGAATATGGCAACGGTGCATTTGAGTCGGTCACTCAGTCTGATGGAACCGTGTGGACGGACCTTAACCAGATAGAAGAATACTATCGGAAGCAACTCGGCTTGTGGCCTCCATCCAGCATCTCTGTACTTGGAGACGAACAAGAGGCTAATCGAAAACGGAGGGAGGCAAACCATGAGTAACGAGGATCTCGATCATGTCGATGAATGTATGCGTGCACTTGGGTCAAGCCTCAATCTTCTTGATCCTGATGGGACATTCAAAGGCATGCCTGACGAACAACTTCTTACAAAAATCATGAAAGCCGTACAAAAAGACTACAGAGCCCTTTCAGATGCCATAATTGCATTGAGGGATGATGGAGGTGAGTCGTGAAGTGGTCTGAGATGTCGGATGATGATAAGTTGGAACTGGTCAAGGAGATATTAGCACGAGCCTATGCTGGACGCAATGGGGCTACATCCTCTAAATCTTGGACAGACCAAGATATCCGCTGGTATCGAGAAGATGCGTTAGACGAGATTATCAAACGCTGTAAAGAGGTCGTAGAATGACCAACGCACAATGGATCATCTTTTTCGCGATCGTCCTGGTCCTGCTGATCATCCAGAACGTGCTGTATGAGAGCTGGTATGTGCAGTGGTGGGCCAGGATGAAGCGGTATCTGTTCGTAGCGGCGTCGGTGGTGTCGTATGTCGTAGCATTCTATGTTGTGTTTCGTATTTGAAAGGACTCATATCATGGTACTTTTCTCATTCCAGAGTGTTGTATTGCTCTCACTCCTGGCGTTTGCTGGCGACAAACTGTACGTTGCTATTCGATCACGTGATATCGGTCGGATTATCGTGTACGGCATTGTGGTGGTTCTTCTCTTTATTGCGTGGTTGTTGAATATTGGTATCTTCCATTAAGAAAGCGAGCAATAACATGGCAAAACCATCTAAGGGCACTCCCGCTGATCAACGCTTGAAGGCCAATAATCCCAATGCTGGCAAGAAACCAGCAACGACAGTCAAAGTTACAAAACCGATGCCAGTCAAGAAAGCAGGCAAGTAGTATGTTGGCATCTCAATATACACAAGCCCTTCATCTCGCCGGTTTCAAGTGGAAGAAGATTGATGCAGGTCAAACACTACCTAACAAGATAGTGATATATGAACCAGCAATTGCCGTCATTTTAGACGAAGATACCTTCTCTTCCATCAAACTTACTGATATTGGCGAAATGAGCAGCGATCAGATGCAGAATGAGATACAAAAATATAGAGATCGCGTCAATTTGAAGTCTGATTTTGATGCGTTGCCTGAGAAAGGATAAATCATGCAACCACAAACAAACACAGAACCACTCGCACATATGACCGTCGTATCCGGTCGCCCGACAAACGTGCTGGAGCAGCCCCAGGGCATCAATGATTTGTACGTCTCCTGCCGGACTACGAGCGGTGATGATGCCTATGTACCACTCAAGACGATATTCGGGATGTTTGTGCAGGGGCTGGTGCGTGAATCACGTAAAAATGCCAATAATTTCTAACACCTATTCTCATAATTACATCATTTTGTAGATACATCTTGACAAATATAGTAAATGAGGTTTACAATGACAGAAGAACAAACCACTGACACGCAAGACGAGACGTTGAACGCGTCAGACCTCCAGTCCGCGACGGACACCACCTCAGAAGTTGACGAGACGTCGACCGAAGAAACCACCACATCGCTATCAAATGATGCCCAGCAGGCACTAGAAGCTCGCATCAAGCGGATGGAAGCCGCATTGAAAAAGGCCAATAGTGAAGCGAAAGCGCATCGACTAGAAGCCGAAGATCTCAAAAAATACAAAGATGAGCAAGAATCTGCAAAGCTCAGTGATCAGGAGCGGCAAGAAGCATCTCGCCAAAAGCTTGAGAAGCAATTAGCTGACCTGCAAGCAGAGCACAATAAGGTTCTCGATGAAGCAAAGGCCTATAGGGTCAATACTGAGATCAAATTTCAGGCTGCTCGACTTGGTTTTGCTGATCCCGAAGACGCTGTGAGTTTTATCAAACAGTCAGATATTGAGATGGATGATAATAATTCTCCAACCAATATCACCGACCTGCTCAGCGATCTTTTAAAGACCAAACCATATCTGAAGCCGCAAACGCAGACACGAACGGCGTCAAGTGGTGGCGCAACGAACCCATCTCGTACCCAAAGCAGTGCTTCTGGCCAGTTAACCTGGGAAGCAATCGGCAAGATGTCGCAAGCAGAGTACCTGGCACGACGTACAGAAATTATGCAATGGATGGCAAAAAATCCCATTCGGTAAAGAAACTATCGTTCATCTCGTCTTTCTACCTCCTGTTCTACCAATAAGTGCTCATACGGATGTGTGCACGTAGAGCAGGAGAGCATGGAGGCTCTACGTGAGTTTAAACCAGTTTAACCCAACGCTGTGGTCAGATAATATGATGGTCACATTGCGTAAAGCCCAGGTGTTTGGGAACCTCTTCAACTCTGATTGGTCTGGTGTTATCCAGCGGCAGGGGGATACGGTGAAAATTAGTGCAATTGGCACGATCAATATTAGTGCCTATAGCAAAGATACTCCCATCAATGCCCCTCAGAGCTTAACAGATGCTCAGACACAGCTTACTATCAGTCAGGCGTCGTATTACAACTTTGCTATTGACGATGTGGATGCTGCACAGCAACAGCCGAAAGTGATGGCCCAGGCAATGTCTGATGCTGGTTACTACATGGCTGATACGATGGATCAGTACTATGCTGGTTTCTATGTTGATGCATCTGCGGCCAACCTTATCGGATCGGCCAGCGCTTTTGTTACTCCTGTTGTAGGAACACAGGCGAATATCGGTAACGGTACGACCGTGTATGATTATCTGGTTATCCTCAACCAGAAACTCAATGAAGCAAAGATTCCCCGCGCCGGTCGCTGGTGTGTTATCCCACCCTGGATCACGACATTCTTAACGCAAGATACCCGTTTTACCAGTTTCAATACTCCTGAAGCTCGCCAAGCGATCATGACTGGTGTCCTTGATGCCAGCAATGGGCAGGCTGTCGATGCCTATGTCGGGAAGATCGCAAATATGGATGTCTATGAGAGCAACAATGCTCCCCATCTGGGCGGCACCGTTGGTATCACAGGTTCTCAAGATGTGGTTATCGCTGGTCATAGCCAGGGGCTTGCAAAGGCTGAAGGGCTTGTGGAAACAGAGGCGTTTCGTCCTCCGGACCGTTTCAGCGATGCCGTCAAAGGATTGGCTCTCTACGGCGCGAAAACTGTACGACCTGATGCAATCGCCGTTGCTTATCTACAACATCCATAAATAGAGAAGGAGAACGACGATCATGGCACGTACGGCAATAACTGCGCGTAAATTAACACCGAACAGTGGCATTGCTGCACCAGCAGCCGATACTATCGACCAAGCCAATGGGATGTCCCTGACCCTTGTATCAAATGGCATTCCTGCCAGCCCTGATCTTGAGAATGTGGTTCTCAAAGTCGATAATTCCGCAGGTTCTGCTAAAGCTGTCACTATCAGAGCTGGTGTAAATCCTCCAGCATTTCGGGCCGGTATTGGCGATGTGAGCGTTACTGTCACCAATGCCACGACATCCTACCTTGGTCCATTCGAGTCAGCTCGTTTTGCTCAGGCTGACGGCAGTCTCTATGTAGACTTTGCCTCTGGCTTTACTGGCACTATTACTGCGTTTGTAGTGCCTTCTCGGTACTAATTATGTGGATCAAACACTCGAATGGATCAATCGTGCAAGTTCTCACTGAGGCGCATATTCAACGGCTCCTCAGTGAAGGCGGGCATGAGGTAGATGATCCAATGATAATCCAACCTGAACAGGTACAGGAGAGCGAGCAGGGCAATGGCGACAGTGGTACGGGAATCGATGGCGGATCTGATAGCGGAAGTCCGTCTGATGATAGCGGACCCGGCGGGCGAGAACCAGCAGTTCGACGACGGCGCAATTCAGCGAAGGCTTGATAACTATCGCGATGATGTGCGCTACGAATTGCTCACTATTGCCCCGTCTATCGTCAACACCAGCGGCACAGATAACCAACCGCAAACAATATTTGCTGACTACTACAGCAAATATCAATGGTGGGAAGCAAGCGTTGTTTTGCAAGCAAACAATGTTACGACCGGGGCTGCATGGGTCGTTGTGACCCCTACAAGCTCTGATTATATTGTGGGACACTGGACCTTTGAAGACAATGTGTTTGTGGATGGTGTTGCTCCTGGTCAATATCCTCCCGTTTTCGCGACGGGGTATGTCTACGATCTCTATGCGGCATCAGCTTCATTGCTCGAATTCTGGGCTGCAACACTTACCTGTGCATATGATTTCTCGGTCGACGGACGTAGTTTTCACCGGTCGCAGATGCTCACAGCAAAAAAAGATCTTGCTCAGCAATATTGGATGCAGGCTAGGCCACGTGTAACCAGGATGGTTCGATCAGATATTAATGCGCTGTCAGATGCTCCGCGTGTTCGATTGTTAGATGATCTCATAAGGTGATACTCATGATGTGTTCATTCTGCGATTGCGAAACCAGTTCAATAGCGGCAACGCTGGCGGCTACCTATGACCTGCCTTGTGTGATTAAACGCAATAATGGAACACAAGGATCACTCGGGTATCAGAGTGGTAACTGGTCTATTGTTGCTCCATTGAACGGTGACACGCTCAATTGCAGCATGAAGACGCCCAGTGCCGGGATTCTCTCAACGTATTCCGGTCAAATTGGATCACAGGCGACGTGGCAAGTGCGCTTGCCGTTGAATACGGATGTGCAGGCAGAAGATGTATTGATCGTCAAAGGACAGACGCTCACAGTACAGGCGATCCTTGAGCCACAGAGCTATGACTTTGAGATCAATCTACTGGCGAGCCAGATTAAAGGACAGGTGAGCGATGGCGGATAGCTTTAATAATTGGCAGAAGATTGCTGCACAGGTTCCCGGTCTCACCAGTCAGGTCGTGCGCAAAACAGCGATGGATGCCAAGGTAAACATACAATCCAACATCCGGAATAACGATCAAGTCGATACCGGGTTCATGCTCGGTAGTGTGTATGTCGTCACCGATCAGGGAAGCGATTATCAGGGTGGTGACAAGGCATTGCCTGAGGTAGCCGGACCAGTAGACGATCAGACGGCAATGGTGGCTGTAGCCGCTTCGTACGCTATCTATCAAGAGCTTGGAACGTCCAGGATGACAGGAAGGGCCTTCTTTACGCCGGGTATGGACGAGGCACGGCGAAGCTTAGATGCTGGTATGAAGCTCATTGCAGACAAGTTAGGCAATGTATGAGCACGCATGAGATTGTTATTTCGCTGGAATTTTTCAAAGCGGTGCTTATCGATAATACCGATCTTGCAGCATTATTACCGGGCGGCATATGGCCGGACTCTGTACCATCAGGGAAAACGCCACCATTCGGATTATACGGATATCAGACGGGCTTTGATACCAACACATCCAATGGGGTACGGCTTATCACACAACCACTGTATCAGGTACGTGTATCTGGCCCTGAGAGCTTAATAGAACAGGTTGCGGAGGCGGCAGCACTTGTTGATGACATTCTGAAGGTACAGCGTAATGTTGCTGTCGAGGGCGGTTTTGTTGCCGCTTGCAATCGTGAATCGCCAGTCGCTCTACCCGAAACCATCGATGGCGTGAAATGGATCAGCATCGGTGGTCTCTATCGAACGGTGCTCCAACAGGCACCACTCTAAACAATTTATAACAGTGCTTATCGATTCTTCTTGTTCACACTTACTGATGTTCAGACGTTGAACAGAAGATGATGGAGGATAAATCAATGACTTGGGCACCGGAGCGATCTACAGTAAACCAAAAAATACAATTAGGTGTCGAATCAACTTCTGCACTCGGTACATCTGTTGCAGCAAATAAGTCAATTCTTTGCTTTGATTTTCAGGCAGGCATTTCAACAACGTTAGCACCGTTCCAGGCAACCGGACACAAATACATCAGCGTCCAGGAACTCAATCAGGAGTGGACGGATATTACAATCAGCGGCATGGGCGATTATAACGGACTGATTTATCTCTTTGCCTCTGCGATGGGCGCGGTTGCACCAGTAGCCAGCGGTTCTAGCACAACCGCAAAAGATTGGGTCTATTCTCCTCCACTGTCAGGGTCTATCGTTCCACAGACCTACACGATCGAGCAAGGTGACTCGGTACGAGCGCATAAATATAGCTATGGACTAGTCACACAGATTGGGTACAAATTCGATCCCACCTCATACGCCGTCTCAGGGAAAATGATTGCGCAACGTATCAGCGATGGTATCACGATGACTGCGAGTCCGACTGCCGTGGCACTGGCTCCTATTGTGGCATCACAGGTTGATGTCTATTGCGATTCCTCTCAAGAGACCATTGGGACAACCAAACTGACGAAATTTATGTCTGGTGAGTTCAGCATGGACAATATCTATGGTCCAGCCTGGTTTGTGAACAGCTCGAATGCCAGCTTTGCTGCGCATGTTGACCTTGTTCCAAAGCCCACGTTCAAGATGACACTCGAAGGTGATGCGGTTGGAATGGGTTTTCTCGAAAATGTGCGGAGTGGTGATACTGCCTATATTCGTGTTGTGGCGACCGGCCCAGAGATTGACGCTGACAATTCTATCAATTACACCTTCCAGCATGATATGGCGGTCAAATTCGGGAAAATTGATCCATTTAATGACGGCGCTGGCATATTCCAGACCGGTTACGAGTGCACTCTGGCCGAAGATAGCACATGGGGGCATGCACAACAGGTCACACTCACCAATCTTCTTACTGCTTTATAAAGGAACATATCGATGCCAATCACTTTGACAGAGGTTGCGAGCAATACCGCAACCACCTCTTTTTCGTTCGGTGGGGATACCGTAAACGTTGTTTACTATCCTACTCGGATCACAGAAGGTTTTATCTCCATTCTCCAGAAGGCTCAGACGATGACAATGGAGAGCGTAGATACCTTTTTCAAAGACTTCAATGACTCGCTGGCTGGGGTTATCAAATCCTGGGATGTCTACGCTACCCCGCAAGATGTTGAGAACCAGTCGCCATTTCCTATCGATGCGCAACGGTTTTCTGAACTGCCCATTGCACTGCGCATGAAGGCTTATGCTTCCATTTCCAATGCACTCAACCCGGAAGAGATCGCGCCTCAGGAGATGATATCGAACTCATAGCCTTGAGGCGCTATCTGGTCACAGGAATAACGACAAAAATGGCGTGGTGTCCTGATTGGTATGCACTCATCCAAGACGCGAAATATCTTGGCGTGGACCCTTGGGAACTTCTCAAACAAGGTCTTGTTTGGAGGATATGGGCACAGAAAGGGATGAATGCAGAAAAACAAGCAAAAGATATTCTCAATCAGCATTAGTAGGAGTAACGTTTTATGGCAGTGGTTGTTAGCCAACTCGTGGGACAAATATCTATCCAAGGGGTAGATCAGGCCCAAAAAGGGCTGACCAGTGTTGGTGCTGCTGCAACCCAAACAAACGAAAAACTCTCCTCAATCAAACCATTTAATGCGAGCAATGCGGTTACTGATGTCGATGTTGCTCAGGCGAAGCTTACCTTGTTGGAATCTCAGGTCACAACCGCACGTGAGAAGCTCGAGACGCTACAAAATGCGGCGGACGCTGGTAAATCAGTCACTGGTATACCTGAAGCTGAAGCGAATCTGGTTTTACTGCAATCGAAGGCACAGGCAGCGCGTGCAAGTCTCACAGAACTGCAATCAGGTGGGGCTCAGGCGGCAGAAGGGCTACAACAAGTCCAGTCAGAAGCACAAGAGGCTGATAGCGGTCTTAATGGCTTTCTGGAAATGTTGCAAAAAACGGCATCTGAGGCGGCAGGTGGATTCTCCGAGGCAGTAAAATCAGCAGCCTCCAATGTTGGAGGCGGTTTTTTTTCGGGGATCAAGAGCGCGATCGGTGGTGTACTTGATCTCGGGTCAAAAATCGGTGGTACTATCTACGGTATCCAGAATTTTGGGCAAATTGTGCAGCAGGCCGGTCAGATTCTCCTTGGCGGAAATGCAGACCTTGAGCAAACTCAAGTAGCGTTCTCAGGTCTTCTAGGCGGAACGAAAGCTGCAAATGCTGAACTGCAACAGCTTCAGAGGATCGCTGCTGACACACCGTTTGAATTTCCTGACCTCGCAAAATCTGAGCAACAGTTGATCGCTTTCCAGATTCCGCTCAAAGAGACACATCCGCTTCTGCTTGCCATTGGAGATGCGCTATCAGGTCTTGGAGAAAACACACCAGCGTCCTTACAACAGGTCGTTAGCGTGTTCGGACAGATGAATGCTGCTGGTAAGCTTCAGACACAGGATTTGATGCAGTTGACCTCTGTTGGAATCAATGGTTTCCAGATATTAGCCGATCAGATGGGTGTATCCACTGCACAAATCAAGCAGATGGTCACTGATGGTACGATCCCGGCCAGCAAGGGTATCGAGATGCTCCGTGCTGGTATGGAAGCGACCTTTGGCGGTGGTATGCAGGCGCAATCAAAGACATTCAATGGCCTTCTATCCACGTTCAAGGACAATATTGGGCAAGCGTGGCGCTCGTTTACTGGACCAATTTTCGATCAGGCTAAGTCAAGCTTGGTCACGATGGGCAATCTGGTATCTTCCAAGTCTTTCCAGGATTTCGCGACTGGAGCTGGTCAGGATGTGCAGAAAGCATTTTCAGCCATCGGCAATGCGGCAGCTTACGTCTCCAATGTTCTGAAGACCATCGATCTCACCGATTTTACGAGCGCCTGGCATGAGGTCGGCACTGAAGTCGGATTTCTGACCAATAAACTCGGTGGATTGATCGGCAATCTGACGAAGACGCAAGGCGATTTCGATCCAGTGGCTGAAGCCATCCAGACTATCGCGAAATCAGGACTTGGAACGGTCACGAATTTGCTGTGGGGCTTCTCGGAAGCATTTGTAAATGTCGATAAGGCAGTGCAGGATGGGACGGGTCCGCTCGCCAGTGTCATCAGCACACTGAAAGAAGTCGGACAAACCATTCTCAATCTCGATCCTGGCATCGATATCATTGAGACTCTCGGATCGCAATCAAAGCAGCTCGGTGACTGGTTTCAGTCCAGTGTCGTACCTGCTTTCCGACAGGCTGAACCTGGCTTCAAGAATTTCGGTCAGGCTGCTCAAGGATTGTTACCGACCATTCTGCAATTATCTACGATTTTCAAGAACTCGTTCCAGGGTGCGATCCTTGCACTTCTGCCTGTTTTTGAGAAGGCGATACCGCTCATTATCCAGATCAGTGGCATTCTAGCAAATGGTCTGGGATCAGCAATCAAGTTTCTCCAGCCATACATCATCCAGGCGGCATCTGCGCTTGGTCAATTCGCCGATGAAATCGCAACCCGTGTTGCGCCTATTTTGTCCAACTGGCTCTCAGAGGCGCAACGAGACCTGAATGCATTTCTGAAAGTCTGGAATGTCGTCTGGCCTGTGCTCGCGCCGATCCTCAAAGGCGTCTGGGACGCGATCGTCGGCGTTGTGCAAATCGCCTGGAACCTGCTCAGCGGCATCATCAAGATCGGCCTGGATGTGTTAGGTGGTAACTGGAAGCAGGCCTGGACTGACCTACAAGATATGCTCAAAGGCGTGTGGGCAGGTATTCAGACCTTCATGCATGGTCAGCTTGAAGTTTTGCAAGGAATCTGGACGCCTCTCGCTGGCTTCTTCGCTGATGCCTGGCATCGTGTACAGATCGTCTTCGGCAATGTTGGTCAATGGTTTCAGGATCGGTTCACTGATGCGAAAAATGGCGTAGTATCCGCCTTCGGCTCGATCGGTGGCTGGTTTACTGATCGCTGGCACGATATTCAAGGCATCTTCGGCCAGGTCGGTCAGTGGTTCTCTGGACAATTCACGAGTGCCAAGACCGGCGCGACGAATGCCTTTTCTCCGATACCTCAATTTTTCCAGAAACTCTGGAACGATATCACCGGCATTTTTGGCAAGATCGGGTCATGGTTCAGTACACAGTGGAATGCGGCGATCGCACCAATCCAGCCACTGATCACCTTCGCGCAGCAGGCATTCACGGAAATATTGGAGATCATTCTCGCCATCGTCGGTCGTCTGATCGGCGATCTGGAGAGTAAATGGAACCAGATTGTTGCTGTTGCACGCACGTATTGGCTCATGCTCCAGACGACAATTGAGCTCTATCTTGCACAGATCCAGCAGCGTATTCAGGTGATCCTGACACAAGTTGTGGGATGGATCGAGGCACGCTGGAACGATGTGAAGTCAGGTGTATCTGCGGCATGGTCCTGGGTCAGCACAACGATCGGTGGATGGTGGACGACCATCTATAACACTATTGCAACCAAACTGAACCAGATCATCTCAAATCTGACTGGCTGGTACAACCTGATCAAGAACGGGATTTCCTCGACGTGGCAGTCTGTGTCAGGCACGATTGGCAGTTGGTGGAATACTATCTCATCGACGATCACAGGCAAATTGAACCAGATCTCAGGTTACCTCAACCAGCAATGGACCATCATCAAGACAAGCGTCGGTCTGGCCTGGTCATCAATCACCTCAACGATCGGGGGGTGGTGGAACAATATCGTTAATACCGCCACAAATAAGGTCAACACGCTCAAAACGAACGTATTCAATACCTTCACGGCGATGAAAAACGGCATTGGCGGCATCATCAAAGGTTTTATCGACGCTATCATCGGTCAGCTCAATAACGGAATCACAGGCGTTCAGAATTTCCTCAACAATATCGGAAACGGACTGAATGGGATCGCCGCCGCTCTCAACGTGAAGCCAATTATTACAACAGTCCATCTCGCGACGATTCCGATGTATGCGACTGGCACACCCTCTGGTGGTCATCCTGGAGGTCCCGCCCTCTTCGGAGAGCAGGGCGCTGAACTCGCGATGCTTGGAGGTAAAAAACCTACCTTGCTCGGTGTCAATGGCCCTGGTATCGCAGACCTGCCACGCGGGACAAGCATTCTACCTGCCGACACAACATAGACGTTGTTAAAAGCATTGGGTCTACCCGGTTATGCCAGTGGAGCAGGAAACCCATTAGCAGATTTATGGTCATGGATATCGGGCGGGGCAAGCTCAGTTGTATCTAATACCTTCAATGCTCTGGGTATCCACGGTTTCAGCTTGCCAGGGGCCTTGAATGACCTCACCTCGACCGTTTTTGGACGGATCAAGGATGCAGCGATCTCGTGGGTGGATGGCATTTTGCCGAAGTTCAACTTTGGATCAACCTCTGTGCCTGGAAATGTTCAGTCCTGGATAGCACAGGCTATTGCTCTCACTGGTGTTCCTGGATCGTGGGCAGGGCCGCTTGCAACGATAGCGATGAACGAGTCAGGGGGCAATCCAAACGCTGTCAACAATTGGGATGTGAACGCGAAAAATGGCGACCCCAGCCGGGGCATCATGCAGACCATCGGGGCGACGTTTGCGGCCTATGCGCTCCCTGGACACAATACGAACATTTTTGACCCCGTGAGCAACATTGCCGCTGCGGTGGAATATATTGTGAGCAGATATGGGACAGTGTTCAATGTCCCTGGCATCAGGTCATTAGCGGCGGGCGGTTCTTACCAGGGCTATGCCAACGGGGGGCTTATCAACGAGCCAATCATCGGTACCGGTTTGAGATCCGGCAGGGGCTACACCTTTGGAGAGAGAGGCTCTGAATGGATCGTACCTGCTGGTGCCAGCCTTGCCTCTGGTGGTTCTGGCTCTTACGCGAGTAATAAGGATATCCTCGACCGTCTTGACAGGATCGCAACCCTTCTCGAAAAAGGTATGACGCTTGATGGGCAACGCGTCTCTCGGGCAATTCTTCCAGCACTCACAAACACTATTCGTTATGGCACAGCCAGCAAGTTCTAACAGACAGAAAG
>Ga0058860_10041091_pt1 | contig 10982 bp, 2 predicted proteins | sample SwirhirootsSR3_FD_61088 | JGI IMG/M metagenome (GOLD analysis project Ga0058860, IMG submission 61088) | Switchgrass rhizosphere and bulk soil microbial communities from Kellogg Biological Station, Michigan, USA for expression studies -... | ecosystem: Host-associated > Plants > Roots >...
CACAACGCTTTCACTTCTCGTCACAACATTTTTTAGTTTTTTTTTTTTTAATTTTTGATTTTTAACTTATCTAAGGGGGCGTTCAAAAAATTCAGAACAACGCCACCGGGATACACTCTAAAGGTACTGAGCTTCCCAGATAATCACAACGCTTTCACTTCTCGTCACAACATTTTTTAGTTTTTTGCCCAGGAGCCAGCCGCGCTCGAGGAACTTTTCCTTGCATCAATTTTGGTCTTCCTTGCCTCTTGGCTTAAGAGCTGTGGGAAGAACGGCAACGGATGGAGCCCGACAAAGTCGTCTGCTCCACACAATGTCAGTAGGTCTGCATCCGGTACCGAATCTAGAACTAAATCTAGGGGGGCGGGGTCTAGGGTAAGATTGATCGAAACTTTATGTCCTAAACCTCTCATGGGGAACCACGGACGTAAATGATAGTAGGGTACTTGTACTTTTTCGTTACATTTTAACGAAGCATCAGCATTGCTAGTGAACCACAATGCTGCTCCATCACCCCACGTCATCAAATTCGTGTCGTATTGTTCCAGTGCTACCATTTTTCCGGCCGTTTGGTAGTGGCCGACTACTCGGCCTCCTCGCCAATACCAGAACACATTTGAAAAGTAATGAAATGGTTCGCGTCCAATCGTTTGGTAATTAATATTCGCTGCCCCAGCGGGGTAATCACACGGAAACGTATTGCGATATCCTCCTCCACCTTTCATGTGCATGGAGGGTCTTTTCAAACAGTCTGATACTGAGCCTGCTACTTCACTCATCGTCCATTTGTCTTCCATAGACACTGTTAATCCTGGAATGACTCCTTCGAACGGTTTCCTAAACCTATCATTAATGGATACGTGAGCCTGTACTTTCACAGACTTTTCTTTGGCCGGATTCAATGTTAACAAGTCTCGAGCTCCTCGTAGACCTGAAAAACATATGTCTTCACCGCCTGATCTAAAAATATTCATGTAAACTACGGGTGAAGCCGGTGCCGAACTTCCTTGTATTGGTGTTATTAGCCTAATATACACTGTGGGTAAAAAAGGCGCGAATTCTCCATCTGTGGGAGACCATTCATAAGGTCGTTCGTACGGAACAGTGAAATCGTACCATGTTTCTCCTTTCACATCTATTATCGCATTTGGTAGATCACCAAAATTATTAATGGTCGATGTCTGTACGGTAGGAGTAATTTGAACTCGAAAAGAATAGAAGGCTGGTACGCAGAAATGTAAACTAAATTTCATTGATCCGCGCCAGTATCGGAAGGCTTTAGCACTAAAGGCCAACCAATCTGGTCCTATTGGAGTATTTTGGGGAGTTAATCCCGACATTTCTAACTCTGTCACTACACTTGTAAAGATATGGGTGTAATAAAGTAGTGGCTTTCGCGCCAAGGCATTCACGCTAATATGAGAGGTCTCCATTCCTCCCATCATAGGTGCCTGTGACACGGCTGCATTTGGGTATTGCGATACTTGATCCGCAATTTCTAATCCCGAACACAACGAGTTGTTATTGCCATAAGACTGATAAACTGGTTTCGCAGCCTCTTGGCTTACCGGCTTGCAGAGATCACTTCTAAAGGAACTAAGTAAATCTGCCATCATTGTTATCGCCCCGCCGATTGGAGACGATTTTATCACTTTTGTTGCTACACTAACTACTCCCGAAGCATCAATTCCAGCTGAAGCCTTTTTGTGTGCTTCTCTGTTACTGGAATGGGATCGAAATCCTGATACTTGTATGTCGGTAAAACTAGCAAAAACTGTCAGGGTTACTGCGTTCGGCATGTTTGCTGCCGTAGGTATCAAAGCATTTAATGGCTTTATAAACACAGTACTATGTCTGTCGTCAAGAGCTACGACTCCTTGTTGTGTGTCAATCCAAGAATCTGGACATAAATAAGGTATTGTTATAGTTAGCGAGTCCTGAGTACTCGCTGAAAGCACACTAGCATTACAACCGGATAATGTTTGCAATGAAGGTGCTGTTGCTGAAGAATCCCAACACGGGATCCACCCAATCAAAAGTGATCCTTGATGAAATTGAGTGGTAGTTAATTTAAATTCTAATTTAATGGATGATCGCCAATAACGAAATCTAGAAAGAAGGACATTCGTGATGGTGTCTATTCCATTTAGTACTTGAGGAAGCACTATTTGAGTTCCAGCCCATACATTGTTCCATGAATACTGCCCTATTTGATAAGGCTTGTTGATCAATTGCGATGGTGTTTGAGTTGGATAAGAATGGCTAAGTGGCCGATCAATGGACGCCGCTGGTGTTACTGTTAACACGTTAGCTGATTCTTTGAATGAGGTTAACCCCTGAACCTCAGATGTCATTGGGGTTGTTTCTGATCCTACAGGATCTACATTAGATGATGATGATGATGTTTGTGCAATCCAATTAGGTGTAGACTTTATCAACGGATTAATTTGATACAAGACACGTGCTCGTTGATTGAGAGAAGCAATGCTAATATTTGAGCGAATGTTCGGCAAGATCTTTCTCTCCTCAATCCTTCTTGCTATCGAGGGAAAGGAATGGCCACTGCGGCCCGCGGAGGACTTATAGCGCCCTCTGACTGAGGCGTGTTTAACGACGCGCCCGTCCACACGAACTCTCATTGAGATGACGCCTTGACTATCCAATCAAGACGTTGTTCGTAAGTTTCTGCATATACAAAACATGGATTAACCACGCGTAAAAAGCGATTTAATATTTCTTTATGATGTTCAAACTTTTCACGACCATGGTAAGCCCATTCTCGTAATGCATTATGACAATTCACAGCGAATTGCTTCTCCAAGGTATTCACTTTCGATTTCTGAACCCATTGGACCATGGAGTACAATGACTCCTCACTAAGCGGACACAAAACAGCTCCGTCTCTTTCAACGTACTTCCTTTGAAGCATGACTACTTCATCAATATCTTCATAGGGTTTTATGTTGTCCGTTTTGTCCTGTGCTGTTCGAGTATGATTAAAAAGAATCTTAGCCAATTTTGCAATAATCTGTCCATTCCAAATCAATAATCCTTCTTCCGATATGGCTAAGTTTGAATCATCACCAAACGCTCCTAAAGCATTTAGTTCATCAAATTCTTTATCTGTTAACTGATACCACATACCTCGATGCGAACTCGAATTACAAATTGTATTTAACACAGACGTTAGATATGTTCCAGATGGCATCTCCAAAACAACATAAACTTTCCTACGGATCACTACAAAAGGTGCTAAAGTCGTAACTGTCACAACTTCAACACATAAGTAGTACCGATTGTTCCTATTCAGGCCAAAAAACCGGGCAAACTTATACAAGAATCCCGGGACAAAAATATTGACCGGAAAGTTTAGGTCCCAACCATCCACATCCTGTGAAATAATTTTCCTTCCTATTCTTAACAATTTCATTCTGATGCGCCTCCAATCCTGCGAGTAAGTATTTACTCCTAACATGGAATCGCCCATAACGCTCGTTTCTAATATGTGAACAAACATTCCGAATACGGCTCTACTGAAAAGTAAATGATCAAGTGATGATCCTTTAAATCCGCGAGTATAAAACTTTTCAACTCGAGCTATCGGTCGTTTTTCATCTTTCAAACAAAACAACACATAATTTGGCACACACAAACCCTGTTTAGCGTACCACATACGTATATAAAACATGTATTGCAATTCTGGGTGAACCCATAATCCTGGCTCCGCAGCACAGGCTTTGAATTGGTCTACTGTTGGCGGTTTATCCAACGCCACACTGTCATCATTATACCAGGCTGGAACGTTATTTCTAACATTCGACCTGGGGTAATCTCGTTTGATGAGGTCGGTGCGTTTTAAACCTTTTCCTATCCATGGAAATCCTGCTGATGTTGTAAAATCTATAGCATGAAAATTTCCAAATTCTTGGATTCCTAGAATGGATTCTTCTAATGATAGCAAACGCGGTTTACATTTCGCCATTGTCTCATTAAAGATACCTGACCAAACTCTATCATCCATTAACACTGGGTCATAGTAACTCTTCTTTCCATTCATTTTCCTAAACGATAAGTCGCAAGGATCTTTGTCTCCTTCTGCTCGTAGCTTAGCTGGCGCTTCCGTAACGGGATAAGGAGGTTGCATTGTTGACGTACCCGTTGCTATAACGGTTGGCTTCAATTGAGTTTTAGTTGGCCATGAGAACTCTTTGTTCAATTCTCCCCAACACTTCATCCCATTGTAAGTTCCATAATCTTCTTTTAATTCCAATTCTGCCATTGGAGGAAAAATAGATTCTGTGAAGGTTGGTCGTATATGCGATTCAGTACGAACGCACACTTCTTCAACCCTGGACATTAACTTATCAATGTCTTCTTTAAAAATTGTGGCAACGGTGGCACTTTTATCTCCGCCTCCTGTATTAATACCAACAAATTTTTTCTCAACTGCATTATTACTACAATATATTCCCATTCCACACAATCCTGCTTCCGAGGGTAAAGATGATATATAATAACCCTCTGTTAATTTAATTTCACGTGTAGGATATGTAGATGGCAAAGTACTGTATGCAACAAAACCATTTCTAAACTCTGACGCCATGTCATTTGTGTACACAATCTTCATCGTATCGATTGTCTCGTCATCAGTTGTATCAATTTGAACTCGACTAAAACCTGAAATACCATCCAGGGATTTATCAGCGTTTGATCTCATATGACGCATCAACGATTTCTTAGGCATAATATCCGGCATCCAAAACAACGCAAGATCACGTTGAGGATACTTATCAACTATTAAATCTGAAAATTGTGCTACGTAAGTATTAAAAGTACGTTTCTTTGTTAAAGTAGTAAGAATTTCAATCTTCGTTGGCTTAATATCCAACAAATAATGATGTGGCATAGCAAAAACTCTGTCATGTGTAAAAAGAATAGCACCGTCTCGAACCGGTTTTTCTCCTTCATACAATATAATCCAATGAGTATTGTACGCAATACGCTTCTGCAAACCATCAGCCGCTGAATCTGACAACAAGTGAGATTCAGTATGAACTGCTATTTCTTCTACTACCTCTTCTTTCTTTGGCTCTTCTGCTGCATGTGAACGAACACTAGCATTACGTTTAGTTTTCAAAACTGTTCTCAATCTCATTTGATGCTTGTCATCGGAATGAGCTTGTACATATTTTGATTTTTTCTTGTCTGAAATGACGCCTATCATACCCAAGAAAGTAACTAATCCATAAGCAAACAATGTCAAAACAGCTGTAAGTGCTACAACTGCTGCAAAATAACTAAAAAATGCTGCTATGGATAAAGACGTAACAAACGTGGCTTTACCTGCATGGTGCAACATTTCGGTTGGCTTCATTGAATAATCATTTTCTTTCCTAGGTGAATCAATCAAATAGTCCTGTCCATGATACCATGTCATAATCGTGTCCATCGGTATGTTATCACGGTCAAAAAATCGTGGAAACCATGAAGGAATCCACTGACCTACTTGATTAAGTCTAAGATGATTTCGAGCTAATTGAGCATCTGGATGATTTGAATGCCATCCGCATACTAATCCTTTATGTCCATCGCATTGCATAAGTCGTTCAAAAACATTTTTATGTGATCTATTTAAGAACTCTTTGGCACCTTCATAAATATCCCCTTTGAGCGGAATACCTGTGATAGCATCACTCAAACAATACTGAAATTCCAAATTGTAAGTTGGAATAGAAGGCACAATTAACTCTGATCTAGCCGCTTCCAGTGTAAAGAAATTTGAATATGATTGTGATCGCTGCATTTTTCCATCAACTTCTTTTTCAAGAACAGGCGCATCCTGCAACAAATCAAAATCATGTAAGAACAAAGCTTTATCCAAATAATACTGACAACAGTAGTTGAACCCTGTACGTCCAACAAGGGGACCATTAATACCAAGTATTCGTCTGGCCACTGCAAACCACTCCTCAGTTGGTTCACCTGTTGCTTTATCTGTCCTCCAAAACCTAAATTCTGGAATTTGAATATTGTTTGTTCTACACCAAGCACGAAAACCTAATAAAGGCTGTTGAGCTATCATACTCGGTGCTCCAATGGGAGGATTATGAGGTGCAATCACTCCATCTGGAATATCACGAGCTCCAGCATAAAACGCTTGACCATATCTATTACCAATGGCTAGCGCTAATTTTCCCGCCTTAAGGGCAAAATTTCCAAATCTCTTAGCACGTTCAAACATGTGAGCTTGTACTTTAATTCGTACTGCCCCACACTGTAAACATTGTACACATTCTTCTCCATGTCGAATTGTAATGTTAAAATCACTTGAATCGCATACAGTTCCATCTACCATGGAAACACCGCACATAATTTGTTCTTCATGTGATTCATCTTGTTCTACTTCTGTGGGTCTTTCTTCTTCATCTTCTCCTACATTATTAGCTAAGATTTTTCCGAATTCTAATGGTGTTGTCCGTCTATTTTGAGCTTCATAATAGGCAACATATCGTTCCGTTACCATACGCATAAACTTTCTAAAACCATCAATTCCTTTTAATCTAATAGGTTGTTTTGCTGCAAAGGTCGACATATCAGTTTCATAAACATCAAAAACATAGGTCTCTAATGCTTTGATAGTTCCAACATTAGCTGGTACTTTCTTGTTTTCGATAATTTTAACTGTAAAGTCCATTCTACGTAAGAATGCTTCGGGATCTGTCAAACCAATATCCGTGAAACTCTTCATGTTTGTGGTTGCGACAACAAACTTACTATCAAAAATAACATCTGATTTTTCTTCCAATGCTGCCATAGGAGGAGAAAACGGAGCATCATTTTTCATAGCTATCCATTCTTGAGCTTCTGTTCCTCGAATAAATGGATCTGTGGACTTGAAAATGTCATCAACAATAACTGCCCACTGGTTCGAATATTTATCCCAAAATTCTTGAGCTGCATTTCTGGGATAAATTAAGGCTTCAGTCCATTGATCCTGACCAATACCTTTCCAAACTGTAGGGTAATTCTGATTCAAATTATCATACAATCCTTGAACCGCATATTGAATAAACGTGGTCTTACCAATACCCGGTGCCCCGGGAAACAAAATCGACGTTGGCTGCTGTCGAATATTGTCAAACTTAACGGCATTTCTACACATCGTGTACTTTTCTTTTCCTAAAGCCGCTGTTGTTTTTAAATCGGTAATATAATGTCTATCCTTAAATGTATCCAAGAATTTTGTAAATCCAACCATTCGATCATACAAACGAATGTATTCTCTTTTTCCTTCAAGAGAAGCTACATCCATCTGCTTAATCTGAGTAACTAAGGTTGTCCATGAATCATGAAATTGCTGCAATTCTTGTGTGGACTTGAACATGTACGCTCCAGTCCACCATTTACAAACCCAATCCATTAAATTTTTGAGCATGTCTTTGAACCAAAACACAAAACTCTCCAATTTGTTTACAGCTCCGGCAAAATTGCCAAGTTTAATTGTATTCGCTACAAACGTCGATTGTGAGAATTTTGTAACAGGAGTCAAACTAAATAAATTGGCAGTTGAATCTCCAATCCAATCCATTATTTCCGTTAATCCATGTGCTTCCACACGGACTACATCTTCTTCCAATGTTCCTGTTAAAATTTGTGCTGATTCTGGTTTCTGAGTAAAATAAGGAATTAAAGTACGGATGGCCGCCCATCCTAGTAATCCCAATAAAGCAATAATACAAAATCCAATAATAATTGTTTTGTTTAATTTGATCCATTCCCATGCTTTACCAAGACCACTCTTCATTCCTGATTTAACGTTCTCAAAAACTTCAAAGAAAGTCTTCTTCAATTCGTCTATACCACCACGTACTGCTGCTCGTCCAGCAGCCTCCGCGGTAGCATCGACTTTACTTGCTTTTGCATCAAAAGCAGTGTTAATTTTATCTACGAACACATCTGCTACCTGCCCGGCTACACCGGAAACAAACGTTTCTTCTCGCTTAGCTGGCGCAGATGATGGTACTGGCACTGAAGTCGTTGTTGAATAACTGGCTGTAAAACCAGGTTTTTCAACTTCAACTGTTTTAGTAACTTGTGCCATCTTTTGTTCTTCTTGTTGAAATTTTTTCAAACGTTCTACTCTGATCCTTTCCAAATTTGCTTTTGTATCATGAGGATCTTCAGTTGGCAAACCGGTAAACCGATTTTTCGCTCGAAGTAAAACGGATTTAATATCTTCGCCTTTTTCGATCATCTTATCTGCTAAAGACTTATCGTCATTATCCGAAGCATGGGCATGTATGCGTAATTTGCACATGTCCGCCATCGGATTCTTATAAAAGAACGAATAATACCAAACCAATCGTTCACGAATTACTTTACCAACGCGTTTTGAGAAATTATACTCTGGTACACTATTTTGCAAAGGCACACCAAAGTCTCTCAAATTTTTCTCATTGTCTGATTTCAAAGCGAAATAGCTGCGCATGGAATAACCGTCTATCCAATTACGGATTGCTGATCGTACTAAATTTGCTGGTACGTCATCTATCTCACCAGGTACATAGCGAGATTGCTTCCAATGCTCATGAAGTGAATTTAAATCAGAGAAAAGATCTCCTCTGTATCCACTTCCTATTGCGTCTTTTCGCGTAGTTTGGGTCTCCCATAGCTTCAAATAATCTAGCTGGGCGCTACGCTTCTTACCTTTTTGTCTTTTTGAAATCTGTGGTAATTCTATTTCCTGTTCCTTGACATTTACTTCAAGAGGCTTTTGAACTACATCTTGTATTCGTTTCCATTTGGCTTCTAACGTTCTAGGTGGTTGCGAATCGACCCAATCATCTCCAAAGGCATAAACTTCGCGTTGCTGTATAAAAGCGCTACGTTCATACCGTCGAACTTGCTTTCGAAAACCTCGCTGGAACTTCCAGTGATAATCTCCTAAATAAAAGGGACGTCGCTTTGGAAAGCGGCCATAGGTCAATCTACCCAATGGTCCTCTCCTTCTGCGTTTTTTATGTTTATGAATCCACACATTTCCAACATCTGTACTCTGTAAAATTCTAAGTCTCAAATTATGTGGATCCAGGGTAGGCAACCATGCCTCCTGTTTAATCATGCTGTAATCTGTAGGACCTGGATTCCAAGAAATACATCCTCGTAATAATCGAATGAGGATCTGTTTTCGTGTCGGAATATCTATGTCATCGTTATCGACGATTCCTCCATAGTAGGCCTTACAAAAGCACACTAATTGGTACGCTACCAATTGATTTGTATCTAACTCTTCTAAACTATCCATCCACGCGCGACTACAAACAATTTTTGGTCTATAGCTTGCTTTAAGTTCTTTGAAGGCCATTTCTCTGTCGAAATCGTCTTCAGCTTCCTCAAACGCTTTCACGGCACGTTCTCCGCAAATCACGTTCGGTCGCAAATTAGCCCTTAGCAAACCTTTGAGTCTTGTAATACTCAATTGACAATGAATTAAGAACATATCAAAGTCATACCATTCTACTGATTCAGACTCCATAAGAACAATTAAATGTTTTAGTTCATCTACATAACTCGTGTAAATGCGTTCTACTTGTTGTCTAAACTCTACCCAAATGGGTAAGTCACGCTGGTCGCAAAGGTCCACACAATGTAAACACCACCAACTGGAACAAATGCTGTGTAATGCCAAAAATGGCGCGTTCCAGTACATTAAGTCTGAAATATGAGGTGGGCACGTATATGTGTTACCATGTTGTACAGCGAAGGGATTCCTTGCGCTGCGTAAAAAGTCATTAAATCTAAGTTTGTGGAAAATAAAACTCGAACCTTCGTTTCTTTTAAAATTACTAACGAAAAAATTTCGACGAGGTCGTTTGAAATTTACTAATTCTACATCATGATGATCATTCAAACGAGTTCTCTGTGTTTTCCACCATTCTAAAAATTCTTCTTTATTATTAAAATGTCGGTCCTCCAAATTAAGAAGGCCCGATCCAAGCTTGGGATTTAAGGATCCCGTTCCTTTTGCCATATTCGTTTTCTCTTTCTCCATGTTCTTCGCAGACATGGTGGTACGAACAGATTTATCTATACCAGGGCTCGGAGTTTCTTCTCCATACATCAGACCCTGAGGCAAAGTGCAAGTTTCATTAAGTCTCGATCATTCATACGGCTTGTACAAATATATTAAATCGCCATACAATAAATGAATTAGTTCCGTCGCAAAGTGGCGGCGTAGTAACATTTGGAATTGTAAGTACTAATGTTTCAAATAATGATATGTTGACATCTATGGCTACAGTCTCAATCAATAATGAAGTTGATTAGGGATTTAATACACTCTTAAAACTAAGAAAGTCTTAACATGAATGGTTAGGGATTTCAGTAAAGGGCTTTACGGTGCAACTACTAGTGACAAAGCAACGTAGTAATTGTACCCACAAGTGGGCTCCGGCATGCTTACTTCAAAAAGAAATATAACCTTGCAATCATGAGAATTTGTCGATATTCCAATCGTAAATTTTGTTAGCAATACTTCCGAAATGTCTGGGGCGAGCGGTGTCAATCACCGTACTCGGCTGGACCCCTTGAATTTCATGGTAAGTTCTAGAGCAAATCGGTCGAGGATATACCTGAACCTATTGTTGTTCATGCTCTCTAGACAAACAGGAATATAATAACCTGTTGAGCTTATAACTGCTCATTAGCTGCATTGGCTAGGGAAATATATAAATATAAAAGTGAGTGTAAAAATGTGCAAGTGCATCTAAGTAAGTGTTGTGCATAGTGAAGTGCATAAATATCTAATGTTTATATACAGTGCAATCTAACTAAAATTAATAAATATATATTGGTGTAAAAATGATTATTTTGTTGATCTCCATCTTTCAGGAGCAAAATGTAATTTTAGATCTTATTCATAAAATTACGTGATAATGATCTTAATCTATTATACAAAATTGTGATCTTAATCTACAATTATT
>Ga0058860_10011326_pt1 | contig 10923 bp, 9 predicted proteins | sample SwirhirootsSR3_FD_61088 | JGI IMG/M metagenome (GOLD analysis project Ga0058860, IMG submission 61088) | Switchgrass rhizosphere and bulk soil microbial communities from Kellogg Biological Station, Michigan, USA for expression studies -... | ecosystem: Host-associated > Plants > Roots >...
TGACGTTACTCGCTCCCCATCCCTTCTGGGCCACCCTCTCTCCGACGACGGTGAAGCAGCGTATCGAGCAGTTGCTAGCCATCCCGGACAGCGCTGCGCTTGTCCAGGCGTTATCGCCTGTCGAATATACAGTCCTCTTAAAGGCGGCTCCGGACATGCAAGCCCTCCTGCTGCAACTTGGGCATCCGGATCAGATTCGGACCGTGCTGGATCTCGACTGTTGGCATAAAGACACGCTCCAAAGCGCACGCGTTTTAGAGTGGCTCGAAGCATTACAGCACAGCGGTGAGGTCGTCTGCACCCAAACCCTCCAAACACTTGACAGTGAAATGCTGAGCGTTGTCTTACATCGATACCTCCGTGTCAATGCTGCTCTCCCCTCCGAAGAGGAAGTGGATCCTGGCCCCTATGATGAAGTGCTGTCCAACGAACTCTATCGTGTTGCATTCATTGATCCAGACAGCCCTTTGAACGAGCGCGTGGCAGAGTTTCTGCGTGTGCTGCGCCTGACTGATCTCGATATGTATCATCGCCTTATGCAAGACGCGATGTGGGCGCAGGAGAGTGAGCTTGTAGAATGGGCCTATCGCTGGAGAACGGGGAGGCTCCAGGACGAGGGCATTCCCGACTACTATGAAGCGTTAGAAGCCTATCATGTCATTGATGTCGAACCGCTCCACACTCTCCCTCCCGGCCCCTTGGAGCCCCCTGGAATCCCTGTCAGTGCTGAGGAGTCAGGGCACGTCCCAAGTTATGCTTGGAGCCTTACACCGTCGGGCTCGTTGCTGGCTCAGGCTCTCCGTGGCGATTTTCCACCGGCGACCCTGGAACGGCTGTGCTGGGAGATGGTATCACTCTGTAATAAAGCACTTGTACTTGATCAGATCGATTTTGCTGATACGGCGGCTGTGCGGGCGAGCTTGGGACGCGTGCATGCATATGTGAATATTGGTCTTGAATATTTGAGTCACCATGACCCCTTGCAGCTTGTCACGCTGCTCACGACACGCTCGTTGCAGTCCCTTTGCCAAATAGGCTTTTCTTTGAGTATGCGTCTCCGTCAGCGTGCGTCTTCCCTACAAGCGTATCTCAATGGTGCCGCTGGCGTGCGCCGGGCTCTGCCAGGACTGGCGCGTTTTGTGGTGGATGGCCTGCTACAGACCTGGCATCCGCAGTTTTGCGTGGGGCTCGCGTCTCCAGGAGAGATGGAGTATCGTGACTTTTTGTACCTGCAGGACATTCATTTAGTTGCTGCTGTTCTCGAGTCCCTAGAGCACGACCCAGCGTATCGCCTGGGTCATTCGGCGGCCTGAGAGTCCCATGCCAGATCATCTACGGAGGAGGTTGTGGAGTAGGGGGAAGCCATGGTCAAAAAATTGAACAGCATGCGGCTGCTGGAAGCCCAGGGAGTCCCTTATGAGGTGCTGTCTTTTCCGGACACGATCCATTCTGCTGTAGGCGTCGCTTCATACTATGGTCTACCTCCCGCCCAGGTCTATAAAACTCTTGTGGTCGTCCTCTCGCAGGGCAAGCCAGTTCTGGTATTAACCGCTGGTGATCGTGAGATCCAGCTCAAACGGCTGGCGCAGGCGTTGGGTAAGAAGAAACTCCGCATGGCTACCCAGAAAGAAGCCGAAGCGTGGACGGGTTTAAAGGTAGGCGGGATTTCTGCGCTGGCGTTGTGCCATAGTGGCTTCCCCGTCTACATTGATCACGCTGCAGCCGCTTTGGAGGAGATTATCGTCAGTGCCGGGCAGCGCGGCATGGATATCCGCCTCACTGTTTCTGACCTTGTACGTGTAACCGGAGCTGCGTTTGTCGAGGCGACAACGCTCCCAGCGCAGCCGCACTCGGAGTGCTATAGCGCCTGAGACTTGACGGCGGAAGAAGGCATCGAGTATCATGCAGTCTTGTCCCTGCTCTCTGAGCTTAAGAGCTGAGAATCGCAGGAGCACATTCTAATATTTTAGGCCCGTTCGCAGTGTTCTTATGTCGGGCAATGGCAAGGCAAATTCCTGCCAGGAGCAGCTCTGGAGCCCTGCCGAGGTGTGGGTAGAGCTTTAACATATGTGAGCACCAAAGGGGGAATGGGGTATGACGCAGCCAAAGACGTTGGGCGAACTCAAGCGGTCCGGCTATAAGCCATTGAGTGTCAAAGCTGAGTTACGCAAAAATCTGATCCGTAAGATGCTCGATCGCGAACCGCTCTTCCCTGGTATCTTTGGTTTTGAGGAGACCGTGATTCCCCAGGTGCAAAATGCCATCCTAGCCGGCCAAGATATGATCTTTTTAGGTGAACGTGGCCAGGCCAAGACACGCCTTATTCGGAGCCTCACCTCCCTGCTTGATTCCGAAATGCCCTATGTCGAAGGCAGTGAAATTAATGATGATCCCTTTGCTCCCATCTCCAAGTACGCGCAGGACATGGTAGCAAAGCACGGGGACGCCACTCCCATTGCCTGGCTTCCACGCGACGACCGATATGGCGAGAAGCTAGCCACACCGGATGTCACTACACCAGAACTGATTGGTGAAGTTGATCCGATCAAAGTCGCTGAAGGACGCTATCTCTCGGATGAACTCGTCATTCACTATGGGCTGATTCCACGCACAAATCGGGGGATCTTCTGCATCAACGAGCTTCCCGACCTGTCGGAAAAATTGCAGGTGGGGCTATTTAATATTATGCAGGAGCGGGACGTGCAGATCCGCGGTTTTCGGGTCCGCCTGCCCCTCGACATCTGCGTGGTGGCGAGTGCGAATCCTGAGGATTATACGAACCGTGGACGCATCATCACACCATTGAAAGATCGCTACGGGGCACAGATCCGTACCCATTATCCCAAGCAGATTGACATTGAGATCGACATCATGGATGCTGAGCACTCGCCTTTATTGATGAGCGATGGGTATCGCATCACCGTGCCCCAATTCATGAAAGAGATCATCGCCGAGACAACCAGCATGGCCCGTGAACACGCTGACATCAATCAGCGCTCAGGCGTGAGCGTCCGCATGTCGATTGCCAATTATGAGAGTATGATTGGCAATGCCTTGCGCCGGACGATCCTGTTGCGCGAGGATGAAGTGGTGCCACGGATCAGTGATTTGGCGTCTATCATCCCCTCTTCAAGTGGCAAAATTGAGCTCGAAACGGTGGAAGAGGGGAAAGAAGGACAAATCATTGACGAGTTGGTGAAGAAAGCTGTGAAGAAAGTTTTTAGCAAGCATTTTCGCTCTGAAGACTTTATGACGCTCCTACAGCATTTTACGTCTGGCCGCAGTCTTGAAGTCTCTGATACTATGCCAACGGCCGTCTACAGTCAAAAAGCTCGTGGCCTGGGGGGGCTGCATGAGGCATTCCAGCGGCTCGAAATGCTCGAGAGTGCTGCGACAATGGCTTCGGCCTTAGAGTTCATTCTCGAAGGGCTCCATCTGAACAAGAAGCTGAACAAAAAGGTCCTGGAGGGAGAGATTTCCTATTGGGGATGAGTGCCTGACACGTACGACCTTCTCTGGAGATGCCGAACGCTTTGCAGGCGAGGCGGGAGAGGGGGGAAGGAGCCAGTTCCATGGACACACTCTGTGTGCTCGTGCGTGTAGAATGCCATGACATTGGGTTGTTGTGTAGCTTCATGGCAGGCTACGAAGGAGTGGCTATTGTACGGACAGTTGACCCGAAACAGGGCTTAGTAGCATTACTCGTTGCTCCCGCGTTCTATATAACAGTTCTGGACATCATACAGGCCCTTGCTCAGGAAATGCCTTTGTGCCTTCTCAGAACAGAGGCAGGAGATATGCCTGAGAGTGTTGCCTGAGGCAGGACCCCCAAACAAATGTGCAGGGACATGAGAGATTGACATAGAACGCGGCGGCTGTTATAAGAGCGCTGTAGAGTTGGGGCTTGTTCCCTGTCGCCGTAGTGTGCGGGAGAACAGAGAGGGAGCCATGGAGCAGTCGTTACTCGACATTCGAGGCTTACGGACACAATTTTTTACTGATGATGGGCTTGCACGTGCGGTCGACGGCGTGAGCTACTCGCTCGCCAGAGGGGAGACCGTCGGTGTTGTTGGGGAATCAGGCTGTGGAAAGAGTGTCACCGCCCTATCTATCTTGCGCCTCATCCCAGATCCCCCAGGTAAAATCGTTGACGGGGAGATTCTTTTTGAAGGGACGAATCTGCTAACCCTTTCCCCAGCGGAGATGCGTCGTATTCGTGGCAACGATATTTCAATGATTTTCCAAGAACCGATGACCTCGCTCAATCCGGTGTTCACGATCGGTAACCAGATCGCTGAGGCTGTGCGCCTACACCAAGGCCTGTCCAAAAGAGAGGCCATGCACAAAGCCATTGAGATGCTTACACTCGTGGGTATTCCGGTGCCAGAGCGGCGTGTCCACGAATATCCTCATCAACTCAGTGGTGGCATGCGCCAGCGTGCTATGATTGCCATGGCTTTGAGCTGTAACCCGAAGGTGCTCATTGCTGACGAACCGACTACGGCTCTCGATGTCACTATTGAAGCCCAGATCCTCGACTTGATGCGGAATCTTCAGCATGAATTAGGCACGGCAATCATCATGATCACCCATGATCTTGGGGTTATTGCGGAGATCGCACGCAAAGTGGTGGTCATGTATGCCGGGAAGATTGTGGAACAAGCGCCGGTCGAACAACTCTTCGCTGAGCCGAATCATCCATACACCCAAGGGCTCCTGCAATCACTCCCACGCGTCGATAAAGATGCCATGGGTGCCAAAAGTCGTCTTCAGGAGATTCCCGGTATTGTCCCCAGCCTACTCAACCTTCCCCAGGGGTGTAAATTTGCCTCACGCTGTCCAAAAGTCATGCCCATATGTGAAGAAGAAGAGCCGTCTCTTGATCAAGTCGCTCCGCAGCATTATTCGGCCTGCTGGCTGAATCATTAAGGACTCCAATGGATACAGCAACAACCGACCATCCTGCAGGAGAAACACAGCATGGCTGAGACACCGCTGCTTGCAGTGAAGCATCTGAAGAAGCATTTTCCAATCAAAGGGGGGGTGTTCTCCAAAACGATCGGGTATGTCTATGCCGTTGATGACATCAACTTTACTTTAGAGAAAGGGGAAACCCTCGGTCTCGTAGGGGAAAGTGGTTGTGGAAAATCGACTACTGGGCGTACGATCCTACGGCTCATTGAACCGACGGACGGTGCGATTTGTTTCGAGGGACAGGACATCACCACCTTAGACAAGAGTGCGATGCGGGCTTTACGTCGTGAGATGCAAATTATCTTCCAGGATCCTTATGCCTCGCTGAACCCGCGTATGACAGTGGGGAGTATTATCGGTGAGCCTCTGGAAATCCATAAGATTGCCAAAGGTTCTGAGAAGGAGGAACGCGTTGCGTCCCTCCTCCAGAAAGTGGGCCTGCGTGCTGAAGATATGCGTAAATATCCCCATGAGTTCAGTGGTGGACAGCGGCAACGCATTGGTATTGCGCGGGCGCTTGCCCTTAATCCGAAACTCATTGTCTGCGACGAACCAGTATCAGCGCTTGACGTGTCCATCCAAGCCCAGGTGATCAATTTGCTCGAAGATTTACAGGCAGAATTTGGCTTGTCGTATCTCTTTATTGCCCACAATTTGAACGTCGTGGAACATATTAGCAACCGGGTAGCAGTGATGTACCTCGGCCAGATTGTCGAACTCGCTTCCGATGAAGAACTCTATAAAAATCCGCAGCACCCCTACACCGAAGCGTTGCTTTCGGCTGTGCCTATTCCTGATCCGACGGTCAAGAAAAAACGGATCATCCTCGAAGGAGATGTGCCAAGTCCTATCAACCCACCTAAGGGCTGCCATTTTCATACTCGTTGTATGTACAAAGACAAGATTTGCGAAGAAGTCGAGCCTGAGTTCAAAGATATAGGGGGGGGACACTGGGTTGCCTGCCATTTTCGCCCAGCACGGTGATGGCAGCCTGCTGACCATTGCTCGGAGCCAGCCATATACGGCTGGATCACTCATTACCAGGCTTATCGTGTCTATCTACAATAATCGTAGATTCCTACCTTGCGGTGTATATTCCCAACGTATGCAGTCCGTACATGATGTCATAGATCTCGTATCCAGTGTACAATATGCACGAGAAGCAGATGCTCTCGGCAACAAACGTGTCTATTTTGGCGGGGAGGTATTATTCCAGTACTGTGGCAAGCGCCGATGAGTAGAACAAGTGCTCTGCGGTGTAGATTCTTGGCTGTGTATGGGAGACGACAGTCTGCTGCTCTGATTGAAACACCGATCTCTCTCGGTCTCTGAGAGCTGCAAAGGAGAACGTTTATGGGGAAAATAGTCCAAAAAAAACAGATCGTATTGATGTTAATCGCTGCTGTACTGGTGAGCATGTGTGCCGGAGTAGTGATGGCCAAACGTTTGCCAGCACAGGGGGGAGTCTATGAGCAGCTTAAAGTTTTTACCGAAGCGCTGTCGTATGTAGAGTCCAATTATGTCGAGGAAGTCGAGTCTGAGAAAGTCATTCAGGGCGCCATCCGTGGGATGTTAAAGACCCTTGATCCTCACTCTTCCTTTATGCCAGCAGACGTGTATCGGGAAATGCAAGTTGAAACTGAGGGGCGTTTTGGTGGTCTAGGTATTGAAATCACCATGCGCGATGATGTCCTTACGGTAGTATCACCCATCGAGGGCACCCCGGCTTTTCGTGCAGGCATCCAGCCGAGTGACCAAATTATCAAAGTGGATGGGGAGTCAACCAAAGAGATGTCTTTGGTCGATGCTGTGAAGAAACTTCGTGGTCCCGAAGGAAGCTCAGTAACTATTGCCATTTTCCGTCAGGGTTTTACTGAACCAAAAGATTTTACTCTGAGCCGAGCTGTCATCCAGATTAAAAGTGTGCGCTGGACAAAACTTAAGGATGATATTGGCTACGTCAAACTCCGCAGTTTTCACAAAACGACCGAAGAGGAGTTGGAAGAAGCATTACGCGATCTCGGAGAACAGCAGATCAAGGCTCTTGTCCTCGACTTACGTAACAATCCTGGTGGTCTCTTAGAGCAAGCGATTGCTGTATCCAATGTGTTTCTCGAAGGCGGCCAGCTGATTGTGTATACGAAGGGGCGGCTGCCCAACCAAAACATGAAAGGCTTTGCGAAAAGTGATGGCTTTCATGTGGCCTACCCTATTGCCGTGCTCATTAATGGCGGCAGTGCTAGCGCCTCAGAAATCGTTGCTGGTGCTCTGCAGGATCTCAGTCGAGCCACGGTTATCGGGACGCAAAGCTTTGGGAAAGGCTCAGTCCAAACGATTATTCCCCTGAGCGATGGCTCTGGCCTGCGCTTGACCACTGCCAAGTACTACACGCCGAAAGGTGGCGAGATCCATGGCAAAGGCATTACTCCAGATATCGTGGTGGAAAAACCGCAAGAAGTAGAACATCCGGAGGGTGACCAAAAATCGCCGCGTAACCGGCGCCAGATCGAATTACCCGGAGACGATCTCACCGACGACCCGCAGTTGCAGAAAGCTGTCGATTTTCTAAAGACGCACAAGCAGCAAGGCGGCAAATCCGTAAAAGCAGGTTAAGCGCTAGGCCTGGGGATGTCCAACCCGTGGCGCCGGATATCCCTGTACACCATAGTCTAGTCATCCAGGAGTTTGGCTGTGTTAGTTCTAGGAATCGAAACATCGTGTGATGAAACAGCAGCTGCTGTAGTCGCGGATGGTAGTGAGATGCGCTCCAATATCATTGCATCTCAGCATGCTATTCATGCTGCCTATGGTGGAGTGGTGCCAGAATTGGCCTGTCGAAGCCACATCGAAAACCTCCAGCCGGTGCTTGCTGCCGCCTTAGAGCAGGCACATGTCACCTTGGGCGACATTGATGTCCTTGCTGTCACGAATGGTCCGGGATTAGTCGGAGCACTCTTGGTGGGTGTCTCGCTGGCAAAAGCCTTAGCCTATGGCTTGGGTAAGCCCCTCGTAGCTATCCATCATCTTGAGGGACATATCAGTGCAATCTATCTCGAATATCCATCTGTGCCTTGTCCTTATATTGCCCTTGTTGTCTCGGGGGGGCATTCCGATCTGTACTATTGTCCACAACGAGGACACTACATCGTGCTGGGGCGCACCCGCGATGATGCTGCGGGAGAATGTTTCGACAAGATCGCGAAAATGCTGCACTTAGGATACCCTGGGGGGCCTATTGTTGATCGTTTAGCACAGCAAGGAGATCCGTCAGCTATACACTTCCCACGAGCCATGCTGGACAAAGAAACATACGATTTCAGTTTTAGTGGTGTAAAAACGGCCGTACGTACTTATATGCTGCAGATGACGGACACCCGGGGAGAGCGATTGTTTCACAATGATGTGTTCTGGCCTCTCCCGACGTCGCCTGAGTGGGAAAGCCATCGCAACAACATCATGGCAAGTTTTCAACAAGCTGTCGTCGATGTTTTGGTGACAAAAACACGACGTGCGGTGGTACAGACAGAGGCGCGCGCCATTGTCGTGGTGGGGGGGGTCGCCTGTAACTCGACCCTACGGGGCGAGATGCGTAGAGCCGGCGAGGAGTGTGGTGTCCCTGTATTTTTCCCATCACCGATTTTGTGTACCGACAATGCGGCAATGATTGCATGTGCCGCTGCTCATCGCTATCAGATGGCCCCCCGTTACTATCATGAGCAGTGTTTCCTTGATCTTGATGCTCAGCCGGAACTCACACTATCAAACGTACTTGCTGAAGCTTGAGATGCGAGCATCGAAGAGATGCCGTGATTCATAGGTAGGTTCGGGGCGAGAAGGAGGTCTAGGATGCGGTACCCTCGTAAGGGTATAGTTACGTTCGGTCTTGTGGGGTTCATGCTTGTTGCTGGGACTGTCCAGCATGTCATGGGCGCAGGAAATGTCGAAGCTGGTGGGAAGCTCTATCAAACTCGCTGCTCTCCATGCCATGGCCCTGACGGTAAAGCTGCAACACCAACAGCACAGGCGTTGAATCCAAAACCTCGTGACCATACTGACGGGGCTTACATGAACCAGCTCTCCAACGAACATATTGCGAAAGTGATCAAAAATGGTGGCCCTGCAGTGGGGAAGTCTCCAATTATGCCGGCTCAAACTGATCTGAATGATCAGCAAATTGAAGATGTTATTGCTTTTGTACGTACACTTGCTGTCCCTCCCTATAGCGGGAAGTAAAAGAGGATCATTATTTATGCGCATCTTGTCGCTACTGCGCATGAGTCTGTTGCTTGGAATAGTTCTAGGAAATACAGACCTATCTTGGGGTCAGCCATGGCAAGACGTTGCTGGTGATCTGATGAGTCCAGCATGCCCAGGACGGACCTTACTGAACTGTACGAGTAGCCAAGCGGAGCAATGGCGCGAACTCATCCGTCAGAAATTGACCCAAGGCGAATCTAAGGAGCAGATTTTACGATACTTCGTGGATATAGGCGGTGAGGGGATCCTGGCGGCTCCTCCGAAACAAGGTTTTGCTTTGACTGCTTGGCTTTTGCCATTATTTGTTATGGTGAACGGTGCGGGCTTAATCGTTGTCTTGACTCGTCGGTGGGCACAGAGACGCCCACAAGCGGATATACACGGTATGACGGACCTCAATACAACTGCTCCATCTTCACATGTACTCTCTGACCCATACTTAGATCGTCTCCATCGAGAACTCAAGGAGTTTAATGATTGACGGCGAGGTACATGCGTGTCTTGTTTCCTGATGATGCGCATCAGGGTGGGGGAATACCCTCCGAGGGTGTGGCGTTTTCCAGGAAATAATCAATAAATCCCGTTCCTAAGGTCGCCGTGGTTATTCCTCTGAGGATGAACATTATGCGTTGCTTGAGAGCTTGCCTCTTGCTCTGGTGCATTTGGAGCGCTGGGTCCTTGCAGGCAGTCGCCCAAACGTCTGCTAACGCTCCATCCTCCACATTACCAGAAATCAACGTATGGCTTGTGGCGCAAGAGCCTCAACCGAATGATACAGAAGCGCATATTTTACGTCTTGCTGTGCAGCTTCCAGCAAACCACCACGGATACCTTGACACAGGAGACGAGGGGCTCTTCATTCCTCTGACTTTTGCTTTTCCTAGTCTCGAAGCACAAGGAGCACAAGTTGTCATGCTCTCGCATCCCGTAGGCGAACGGGATGCGACGGTACATGCAACGGTGTTACGAGGAAGTGGGGAATTTACTTTTCGCGTTAAAACAACCCGTATGGTTTCCCCATCTGTAGGAACGCTACCACTGACCTTGCGTTATCAAATCTGTAATGATGTAACCAGAATTTGCTATCCCCCTCAAGAACTCACAGTATCCCTCCACCCTCCTCCCGTAGAGGGTTCTCGCAACCCCATTGCTGGCACCGCAGGAAGGCAACCTGTCACGTCGTTGACTCTCAACGAACGTATCACAGTGCTTTTTGAAATGCACATGGACAGTCTTCTCTTGACCTTTGGTCTTGTCTTTCTTGCTGGACTCCTCGCCTCCGCGACACCATGTGTGTATCCTATGCTTCCTATAACCGCAGCGATATTCGCAGCCCGTGGAGAGGGGTCATGGCAGCGTAGCCAGCTGCATGCAGTCATCTATTTTCTTGGCCTTATATGTTTTTACACGTTGGTGGGATTGCTAGCGGCGACAACTGGCACAGCCCTTTCAGTCATTATGACCAATGCCTGGGTGCATCTTGGTTTTGCTGGACTCTTCACTTACCTAGGCCTGAGTATGCTAGGCCTGTATGAATTGCAGTTGTTCTCGGCATTTGTCGCGAAACTAGACACATTTGCAAGTCGTGTGGGAGGCTTCTCAGGGACATTCTGCATGGGAGCAACCACTGGGCTGATCGTCTCACCGTGTGTCGGTCCTATTACGGGAGCCATTTTACTTGACATCACCGGG
>Ga0058860_10030279_pt1 | contig 10804 bp, 2 predicted proteins | sample SwirhirootsSR3_FD_61088 | JGI IMG/M metagenome (GOLD analysis project Ga0058860, IMG submission 61088) | Switchgrass rhizosphere and bulk soil microbial communities from Kellogg Biological Station, Michigan, USA for expression studies -... | ecosystem: Host-associated > Plants > Roots >...
CTGTTAAGACACCCCACCGATACCTAGGAGGTCTCAGGACTCCTAGAAGAACCAGCGATTTAGTAGCGATTCTCCATTTTGCCGTCGTGGTCGTAGGCCGGGCACTTGGATCAAAGTTTCAGCAGCTTTTTCAAAGGTAATTTCCACAGCTTTGTTTGTCAGAGATTGTGATTTTCTTGTCGAGACGTTAAGTAATCAACAACGCCAAAATGTCGGATCCCACATATGAGCGTGAGATGAACAACCACTCCGAGTTAATCGACTCCGAGACGGATGAGGCTCAACCGGGGCTTAATGCTCCAACCTCTATTTTAAGTTCCCTCAAATCTTTAGTTCTTAAGCACCTAAAGACATGTCTTAAACCATTTAAGACATTGTTTAAAGGTTTAGGTAAGATTTTAGTCTATTTAGCGGATAGCTTAGTTAGTATAATTACTAGTATTAGTACTTTAGTAACTACGTCCCTTCCTGCTTGGTTAAAAACCCTTCACTTTGCCTCTATAACGACTTCGATTGTGTCTTTGGTTAATACGATTTCTGATTTGTCTTCTCAATTTAAGTTTCCGTGGAATACTTCTGATGCCATAGCTATGGCCGAATCAGAAGGAAGAAATTTGAATACTTTATTTGCGGTACCTGAAGAACAGGTGACTGCCAACGCTTTGTCGGTGAAATCCTATTTTAAGATCGGAATCTGCGCAGTCGTTGCTGTGCTTTTTGCTGGTTTAGGTTTTTCTAAGGCTGTAGCTTGGAAGGATATAATTCAATCATCAAATGTTTTGGAATCGGTTAAAAAGACGACTAATAATATATCTGCCGTAGCAGATTTTATTATTGAAGACGTCGCTGGTTATGAGGACTCAACTGATTATCCTATCTGTAAATCGCTCGAGGATCTCGCGAAAGAAGGTGAACAGTTGTTGCGTCTCTCTCCGGCCCATTTCGTTCAAAATTCGATGGACTACGTTCGTTTACGTCAGTTCCTCTCAAAGGTGATTGAAATTACAACAAAACCGCTCTCAGATAAATATTCAAAAAGATATACGACCGTTAAACAACTTTTGGTCACTATCTACCGGAATCTTGAAGAGAAACAAAGAGCAATAGACGCTGTTCTTGCCACAAAACCTAGGCAAGCAACGGTTGGTATCTTATTTTCGGGTCTTGCCGGTCACGGCAAATCTGAATTTGCGAAATGGTTCATGAAGCAAGTAGCTGTTGAACTTGGATACCCGAAGGATATCTATTGCTTAAATAAGCGTACTGATGGTTTCTTTGAACCATACGGTGGCGCTGCTCTCGGAATTTATAACGAATTCATGGCTTTGAGAAACGATGACCCGATTTTAAAGGACTTCAATCTCATTGTATCTTCGGATCCAATGAACTTTGAGGCTGCTGCACTTGATGGTAAGGTCCAACCTTGTCGTTTAAAGATTGTTTCATTGACATGTAATGTTGACGATCCTGATATGACCCGTACTCTCAATGAGGGTGCAACAATGGCTGTATGGGATCGTCTTTATCATGTTAATGTTCATGATCCTAAGTGTGGTGGTCGTAAGGCCCCAAATCTTCATCGTAAATCGGACTTTTCTCATCTTCAGTTTAAGTATTTGGAACACAAATCCATTTCTCAAATTGAAGAAACTCCTATAACGATAAAACAGTTGAAGAAAACCATCGTTGGGCGTGTTGCTCAATGCGAGGTTGATTACTGTAAGAGTACATTGGAAGAATCTGATGACGCCTTGTTTAAAGCTGAACTTAATGAGCGTATTAATCATCTTAATGCGATCAGACAATTGAATGACCCTTATAGCATCACTGCTAACTCCGGGGGTCGTGATTTCTTTTGTGTTCGTTTACAAGGAAATTCCGGATCTGGAAAATCAACTCTTGCACGTAATGTTGCTGGTGAACTTTCCATGTTCTTCAACTTACCGGTTCAAAAATCGGAAGAATTTGATGAATTCATACCCAATCGTGAAGTTCCCATGATTTATATCTTGGATGATTGGATTGAAGCTAGTCATTTGTCACACTTTGTGGTTAAGATGAATAAGACTCATCCTCGCTCAATATTTTTGATATGCTCTAATACTGTGTTTCGAAAGAAACGCGATTGGAGTTTCAAGGGTATTGTTGATGATGTTATCAATAAGGCCATGGGTAATAATAATATAAGGCCGTGGGACTGCACTGGTTTTGATGAACACCAAGGGTATCTTCGGCGATGTGGACTTCAAGGATTTATTAAGTTAAATCCGAAGTTTTCCGCTGATTATATGCAGGTTTCAGAATCACTTGCAAGAACATATACGTTTGATACGCAGTTTATACTGCGCGACGCGTATGGTGTTATAACCAATTTAACAGATTTGGTTAATACGACCTTTAAAAATTACCAGACCTTTTTATCTGCCCCTGGTGAATTGGTTCTTATCGAAGGACTTCCGCCTTCGATGGAACCTGAAGTGCTTGGTTGCGCCATTGAGGCTAACACCATCCCCAATTTGCAGATGGCACTTAAATCAAAAAGACAAATGATAAGTTGCTATAATGGAACACACCCCCATGTGTCTCTGTATTTGGCATCATCAATAACTGGACCGGAATCACCTTCCCAAACAGTACTTTCTTCCTGGGCAATACCTGAGGAGGTTTCTAATGATCCTGCAGTTCTTAAGTCTACTTTCCTGCGTATTTGCGGTAACTTCCAAAAGGCTTTTCCTGGGAAAGCTCTCAGAATAACTATCACTTCTCTGAATGCAACCTTATATTTTCGAAACAATGTGGCTTATGTTTATGGCTTAACTGACATAAATTGCACACCAAAGATCTATATGATGAAAGACAAGGTTCTCTTTGTTCGTAATTCGGAAACCCGAATTAAGATTAATATTGAGGAAATTGTCTGTGCACATAAGCTTAAAATGTATAGAGGAGAAATTATGAAATTGACAGCACTTGAGTTGAAACACTTCAATCGATGGGTTGAAGCTAGACTCAATAATCCAACTGCTGATAACAGATTTCTCCTTGAATATCGAAAAATTGAGGCTAAGTTCAAATATAAGCCTAATCCATTACTTCTTAAAATTGAGGCAACCCTCACCAAACACCCAATATTTTGGGCTGGTGTTGGGTTGTTGACATTGATGGGAACTGGATTAGCCATTTGGGGACTTGTAAAACTCCTTTTCAAGTCTACTTCAGAAGAAGTTGATGCAAACCGGAAAAAGAAGAAAAAGAAGGCAATAGAAGAGTATTCTGAATGTGATGGACCCGTATCTCAATTGACCGTTTCACCAACCGGTCGTTTTTGGCCTAATAAGGCTGGAGCTGATTACGATCCATCTGGAACATCTCAGAAGAATATTGCCCGCTTGACAAGACGACGAGCGAATCAATATCCGAAAGTTCAAGAGTTAGTTTCCAAGGTGAGGAAAAAGATACCTAATTTAAAACCATTACCGCCTGAGGCTGAGAATGAACTTTCTCAGTACTATGATTGCGGTGATTTAGGTAAACCTGAACCATTAGTTTGCAGTGTTATCGAGGACATCAACAATGGTGCTTCGCCAGCTCAAGCTTTTTACTCGGCTTTAGCCCAGTATCCGATGGTTAAGTATGAGGATTCTCCCTTTTTATCTCATATTAAGGCTAACATGCTTAGTGATAAGGATGTTATAGATAATCCTCCTACCCAGGCTGAACTTCTCCACAAATCACTTAGGAAACTTTATGTGAAGGTTGAAAATCAAAAAGGTGCAGTTTGTTACGGCATTGGAATGAAAGGACATTTCATTCTTACTGTTGGTCACATGTTTGCTGAAACTAAGGAACCTGTCACTATTTATAGTGATGGAAAACCTTATCAGGCAGTCGTTCTTTTAATAGAACGAGCACGTGATTTAGCAATTGTTGCTGTAACTGATAGAACTTTACCTCCCTTCCCTTGTTCTGAACGATATTTTCACTCAGAAAAACGGGCTCAAGAAGCCGGCCATGGCTGGTTTCTCCGTTGTACACCGGAATTTCAAATACTTGGGGGTGGTGTTTCATACTACCCTCAAACAGCTTCACCATTGACCGATTCGTCGTGTCCTGAGTTCCAATTATCAGATGACGTGTGTGTTTTTACAGCTGCAAAGTTGTCAAATGTACGCGATTTCATAAAGAAGGGTGACTGTGGTTTTCCACTAGTCACTAAGAATTATGATAATCAAATGAAGATATTTGGAATACATTGCGCCTACAATCAATCCGAAAAAGCATACTTTTCCTTCTTTTCCTCAGAAGATCATGCCTTATACATGAAGGCTGTTGCCGAAATAAAAGTCAATATGGATACACAGTTTGCACAAATCTGTGAAATTAATGACTATAGTGACGGTAAATGGCTGATACCACAACCTTATTGTACCGCTTTAGAAACGGTTGAGCCTGTTACAAGATATGACCATTTACGTGAACAACTTAACATATATGGTTATTCGAAAGACCTTAATTTGCGCTCCCGACCAAAATGCGGTCATAAGTTTGTTGATGTTGAGGGTATGAAATCTGATGTTGTCACCTTACCTGCAGCTTTCACCATGGATCATGTGACAGATCCTTCAAAATTAGTGAAAGATTGTAATGGTCGTTATGACACATTGTTTACGCAATGTGTCAAATACGATCGAAGAAAGCAGACGTCAATTGATTCAGAAATCTTTTGGCAAGCAACTAAATTAGTCGCTGAAGATGCTTCATCACGATACCATGGATGTAAGTGGTTGCGTTTATATAACGTAATTAACGGAATTCCTGGTGGATGTCTTGGACCATTGGATATGACAACGTCTGCTGGACCCTTGTTAAAAATGACCCACAAAATAGATACCAAAGCCCCTATTTTTAAAATTCTCGACCCTGTGGGTGGTCGACGGACAATTGTCTTTTCTGATACCGAACCAGCAAAAATGGTTCGTAGGCATTACAATGTGCTCCTGGATCACATCCATAATCATGGCGGTAAAATGCTAATGGTTTCGAAGGATTGTGCTAAGGTAGAGCTAATTGATGCTGAAAAAGTTCAGAAGGGCAAAGTTCGACTTTTTAACGAATTAGATTTAGTAGTTAATATGATCCTCAAACACTTTTTCGGAGACCTTGTGGATAAAATGATGGCGAAACATGAAGAATCACCAATACGCATAGGTCAAGATCCCCATATATGTGCAACTCACATATATCACGAATTTTGTGAAATAACTGGAACAGTTGTATCGACAGACTTCTCAGGATTTGATAAACAATTACCGAGAGAGTTAATTGAGGCTTTCTGTTGGGTAGTTGCCCATGTTTATCTTGGCAACAACGAAGAACCTGAAAAGGTTTTCGACCTTTATTACAGATTATCAATGACTCTAACTTATGTAGTTCACACATGTCGTGGCACTCTCTATTTCGTAGATCGCGGAAATGAGAGTGGTACATTTGTTACAACTATATTAAATTCGTTCTCGGTTCAAATCCTAACATATTACACAGTGGTTCGCCGCTGGCGTGATGTGTTTAAGTTCACACCGACTTTAACAGAAGTATTGTCGCATACTCGATTGGCTATACTTGGCGATGATCGCTCGTTCAAGGGCACGAGAGCCCTTGGGATAACGTTCGAAGACTTCGTGCAGGATTCCGAAAGATTCTGCTTGGAGTGCACGCCAGCTAAGTCAGATTTCTCTAACACCATAGAGTTCTGTTCTAGATCCTTTCACTGGGATCCACGATATCATATCGTGTGGCCTGCGTTGAAGCAAACCTCGATTTTGTCTCAGCTCCGCTGGTATAAGTCCTTCTCTCCGGATCAAGTGCGCGTCAATATAGATAACGTATTGTTTGAGGCGGCCCTCCATCCTGATCCCAAGTTCTTTGATCTTGTGCTTCATGATGTTAGGCTGCTGATTCAACATTTCGAGCTCCCCCCGGGGTCCATTGCTTTCCTTTCGCGGGATCGAATCCGTGAAAGATTTGTGATGTACTTCCGGAATGACCCGGAATATAATGCGATATCGGTGCACATTAACCGAGAGATCCAGGCGATCCAAGCACTTGACCATCTCGAATCGATAGGTCGAGCAACAGTAGTTAAAACTGCTAAGCCCGGATTGCCATATACTATAGCGAGCGAACTCTCCCCAGAGGAGAAGTTAAAACTCAGAATTAGACAAGCTTTTGTGACAGGGTGCGAGACCCGACAAATGGCTGACCCAAATGTTAACCCAATCTCAGCGCTCCTTGAGCGTTTGCGAGAGGTCGATCCCAACCTTTCTCCCGATGAATCATGGGATATCCCAGCTCCGGCGACTTTTAGACTCACTCTTAGAGTCCTTGGAGAAGTGGGAGTCGGAACCGGAGTCAATAAGCGCGAAGCGAAACGCCTTGCGTATCGTGAGCTCTATAGCAAGTTGTCGCATACCACATTCGCCAATTTGCGAGCAGAACCAGATGATCTCAATCATCAAGCGCGCGTTATTGCAACGCGTGTCTGCAAAGACTTCATGTACCGATCCATACAGATTCATCTCGGATTGGCTAATACGGTGTCAAAAGCACAAAGGAACCAAAAGGTATGTGTCCTATCCAGAACTATGCCGAACGGAACTGATGAGCTTATTGATAACATCCGATGTGTGCGTGAATCCGACGGTACGTTGTTCGTACCTTCGCGCACTGCGCAAGCGATGCCGTTTCTCTCAATGTCCGTGCTGTATCTTACGCAGCCAGGAACGACCCAGATTGGGGACAGGATCTTCGTTGGCAACGACGACACCGTTGCTAACAGTATGGGGCCCACGGCTTCTGGAACCGTCCCGCCTGCTGATGCTAGCAATAATCCTGGCATACGCTCTATTCCTTCAATGCCTAACCCAGTGCCTGCAAGCGTGGCGCCAGCCATGCCAGCAACTCCTGGACCCACTCTAGGAGCATACGAAATTATGGCAGATGAGGAAACTTACAATAGTTCGGGTCCTCCGAATATGATGAGCGCAGGTGCCATCGCCTTTGATATCAAGGATCTTATCTATAACCAGTTCATGGATTGTGATGAGATGTTTGCTTTCACGGACGATACATCAGACGGGAAAATTATCTTTCAAGTCCCATACTCACCTCTATCTAAGTACATGAATCCCTATATAAGGAATTATGTCAAGATGCATGAGAGATATGCGGGAGATTTACTCTTCCGTGTTACTCTTGTTGGTAATCAAACGTTTTCTGGTCTTGTTGGTTGCTGTTGGCAGCCTAAGGCTATAGCGGGAGATACAATAAGACTCTCTGAGGCTATGAAGTATTCTTATGCAGCTACAACTATTAACGAGATGTGGAACAAAGTTTATCGTCTTAAAGATGCTCGTCAAGAACTCTTTTATCGAAGAGTTCAAGAGGAAGCTGATGATAAGCTCACTGATCGTCCCCATCTCGTGATATTTGTGCTCCTAAACGCTCAGTCACCTTTGCGTGAAGGAATTTCTGTTCGAATGCGGATAGCTACAAAGCTTGACCATAATTTCCAGGTAGCTAACCCGGTTATACCGGGAACAGCTCCAAGTGGACCCGATACTCGGGCCTTTGGGATTACAATGCCGGATTTACATCGCTTAATTGGTTCGCCAGTAATACCAACACTGGTTAGACCTTTTGAGCTCCAAGCAAGTCGATTCTCTCTTTTGTTGGATGGGACCACATGGTTACCGAATACATTTTCGACCCATGCGGATAACCTGCTTACTAATTGGAAACAAGGATATGCAGGCCGAACAAATTCAACAAATAGATCGGTGCCTTCAAAGGGGTTACGTGCGATCCACAATCTTCGATGGTGGTATTGCTCTAATACTTCTTCAACTGCGCCTACAGATCGATTTGTTTATATCGATACAACTCGTGCACAGGATCTCTTGCTCGAAGGGTCAGTTGGCATTGGACGGTATATGGATACCGCTTTGGGCAGCGCTGTCGCGAACATAATGAATCGCACAGATACACAAAGCCTAACTGCGGATGAAATATATAGTCAAATTCTTGCCGATTGGCGTGGAGAACGTAATAGCTTCTACCAGAATAATGGTGGAAAAGCTAAATTTCTCTATGCAGTAAGAATTAATCCCAATCAACCAAATATTAGTATTTCATATAAAGCTATGGATAAATCAGAAGTATCTGCTGATATTAAGGAGATGGTGCTCACGGTAATTATGACGGATTTTGGTCCGTTACTCTTTGCAGTTGGCATTTTCAAAAGTCCACTTCAGCTCGGTTATACCGACACTGAAGATGGATTGGCCTTTACCAGTGATATAAATGATATTGTCAATCGAGCCACTCAAATATCTAGTGTAACGCCACTTGATCCTGCTTATGGAGAATCAATGCCAGCTGGATATAGGAATGCGGTGTTCAGTGCTGATGTTCCTTGGATTTATTCCGAGGGATCTAGGCTATCATCTGAGCTTAACCACACTTCCGTTGTGTCTCTAATTGAATATCTACAGCCTGAAATTTCTAATACAGATTGCTTGCAGTTTACACTCTCTGATATAGAGAGTAGTAGGGAGATTGCATATGTACGCTATTTTGCTGATCGAAAATGCTTTGCAGTTAATGTAGGTCAATCCGATCTATATTATGCAACTTCAGCTAGACCACTTGATAGAATGTATATAACGCAAATTGGTATCGTTCCCCGATCCAATGATTTCCCAGAAACAGCTGCAAATGTGCACTTCCTGGATAATCAAATACATCCCAATACTTTACTCGGACGCCAATCTGGTTTCCCTGGCTGTATTACCGCGCAGGAAGCTCGTCTTCGAAGAACTCGAGCTCTCTTAAATCTCGCTGATTCCGATTCTGGTTTTTATAGCCAGAAGTGGAATTTTTAAATAGTCCCATTTATGACCCCTCCGATGATGGACCAATTACCTGTAATATGGGTATAGCTGGTTCCATTATCGGTGGCGCCGCGAGGAACCCCATTGACCAAGTTCGTGAGTGGGGTGAATCAGCCGCTGGAATAGCGGAACGTGAACGGGATCGTGAATGGGATAAAGAGAAAACGCGTGGTGATCGCGAATGGAAATCGGGCGAATGGGAGAAGGATCGTGATTGGCAAGGTTCCAATCGTGAAGACTGGCAAGACTGGATTTCCGGAGAAGGTTCGAAAGAACGTGACTGGAGATCTGGTGAAAACTGGTGGGATCGAGAGTGGAACACTTCTGAACGCGAAGCATCGGAAAGATGGCAATCCAAAGAGCGTGAGGCTCGTGAACGCGAAGCTGAACGTGGAAGAGATTGGAGATCATCCGAGCGACGTGAAGAAGAAGATTGGGCTTCTGGAGAAATTGGCAAAGATCGCCAAGAAAATCGCTGGCAGCACGAGAATGAATGGGCTGAAGAACGTATACGTCAAGGCCGTGATCAGACTTGGAAGTCAGGCGAATCCAAAGAAGAACGCAAGCACGAATCTGGGATGCAAGATAAAGACATTGCCGCTGGTGCCGCTGCGCAAGAACGCGACATCGAAGCCAAACGGCAAGCCGCTGCTGTTGCTCAAGAAAACGCCGGTTATCGCACTGCCGGGGCAACTATGGGTTTGAATAAAGGTGGAGCTTTTATAAATTCAAAACCCAGTGGTGGCACTGATTTTGACTCAAAGCGCGCCGCAATGGATAAGGGTGAAGCTTCAGTTATTGAACCTAAAAAGTTTGATTCTGATCGAAGCTCTGACCAACGTGGTGAAGCGATCGCTTTGGACCCCGAGGAGAAGTACAAAGGTGCTTCAGTGAATCAAAAGCAACCGCAACGAAGCATTGCTGATGAGAATATTGGACAGGCAAACCAATCTTATCTGCATGCTAAGTTTGGTTCACAATCCTCAAAACCAAGCAGCACTAGATTTAATTTAGATAATAAGCAAGGAACTGATATGATCGGTGCCCAGAAGATTGTTTCTTCTTGGGATAACCGTGGCCCATCAGCGCCTAAAACATTTGGTTCGAATATGCTTCCAAAACCTACGAATAAGCCTGAGTTCTCTACGAGATCTCGAGCGGCTGGAAATCCCGGCGTCTCAATCGGTCGGGATCGTGTTCAGATCCCTTCTGTGAAGACTAGGACTAGGACAAAAGGAGCTATTCATTCGCTATAGAATGTGATTGAGCTTTTGAATTCTTAATAACCCCTCAGTAGATGTCACAAACACTCCCTACGCCCTCCTGCGGAAACAATAGAGAGTGGGCCCACGGATGACGCTCGGCTTAGTTTCCTTGTGCATTCGCCACTTTGGCTGTGGTGTTGTGATGTTGGCGCTTAGCGTGGCTAACGGAATTCATATTTGTTCTTTCATTTTTCTTATGCAAAAATTTTCCTCATCATTGATGCAGCAGAATAAGCCGTTCAGTAGATCATGCAATGCTCATTACACCCTCCTGCGGAAACAATAGAGGTGAGTTGTGGGTATACCTTCGGACTAGTTGCCTTAGGGTATCCCCTCACATTAGGTTGTGGTGTTGCATGGTTGGCGCTTGGCGTGCCCAAATGCTGTTTTCGTTTTGATGACGAAAATCAAAATTCGTTTAGGACCTAAAGCGGGTTCGTTTAGTTTTTACGCTTTAGTTCATAAGCTAATAGAATTAAGATTTTATTTTCTTTCCTTTATTAGATTAGTACACATAAGTTATGCATTATTGCATATGAATCATATAACTCAACTGGAGTTTAAAGACTTCGTTGGAAGATCACTGACATG
>Ga0058860_11997059_pt1 | contig 10723 bp, 15 predicted proteins | sample SwirhirootsSR3_FD_61088 | JGI IMG/M metagenome (GOLD analysis project Ga0058860, IMG submission 61088) | Switchgrass rhizosphere and bulk soil microbial communities from Kellogg Biological Station, Michigan, USA for expression studies -... | ecosystem: Host-associated > Plants > Roots >...
GCCGCCAGCCTCATCACCCTTTTCCCAGGAGCTCCTCATGGCCGTTGGTTTCCAGTCAGACGACATGTTCCTCATCCCATGCACGTGCTCATCGTGCGGCACCGCAATTGATGACGAGTTGAAGTACTTCATCACGTGGCGTGGTATCATTGAGACTCTGCAATGTTCAAGCTGTTACGTCGCTACCAAATGGTATCGTAGCGAGGTTCGGTGCGTTACCATCAGGTTCGAAAGGAAAGAAGAGGCAATCTTCTACCCTGTCGGCATAATCACGAGACTTCCCATCTTTCGGGCGACGACGCAGTTTCCCGAGGACGAGAAGACTGTGATCGAGGTCAACCCCTACCAGGAAATGTTCTCATGACTGATTTTGGCTCACGCTGGCCCATGCGGTTGGAGATCGTCGGCAGGACGGTCTGTCAACCCGTCGTATCCCAAGAGTTTCACCTGCCATCACACGCTGGCGTCGACATCATGTTTAAGACCGGAGGAACGTTTTTCTGCCCTCCTACTGCTGCCATTATTGCGTGCGCTGACGCCACGGTATGGAGCTCAGCGCTCACAGCGAGGGGCACTGCTGTAGTGCTCGACCACGGTGCTCCCTACGCTACGTTTTACCAGCATCTCTCCACTTCCTTCGTGTCCAAAGGCATGAAGGTTAAAGCTGGCGACATTATAGGCGTCGCAGGCGCAGATCCGACTGATGCGCAGCGACTAACGCACTTGCATTTCGCCATATGGTTTCAAGGGTCGGGCGACTCAGCTTCCGTCGACCCCGCCCCTTTTCTGTCGAAGTGGGGCTTCCGATGATGTTTGCCCCATCTTTATTGATTGGCACGCTCGACACTGCTGCATGCGCTAGGCTGCTCCAGACCGGACTGTCGTTCGCTCAACGTGCTACCAAGCCTAGCGTGTGTAACCTAACCTGCACGTGGGTCGATCAGATGCTAGCGGATTTGCTGTTTATGAAAGTGCACAAGCACGCAACGCATGGCCATCTGGAGCCATCAGCTGTACACCCTGTGTTCAGGCTGTACGTCACTGACGCCTCAGCGGGACAGCAGGAAGAGCACCTAGACAACAGGCAGACCTCTAAACTCACCCGTAGCAAGGTGTCGCTCCTGCTTTACCTCAACGACGACTTCGAGGGAGGGCTCACCTCGTTCAACGGCTACTCAGCCGTCAAGCCAGTTCAAGGCGCTGCTCTGCTATTCGATCAGCAGTTACGACACCACGGCACTGCCGTGACATCCGGCGTCAAGGTCGTAGTGCGCAGCGACATCATGTACCCCAGGGAGGACGTATGATCATCTCAAGACGATATCCCGTCTACAGGAACGCTAACAATTCATTCTCTTTTAGTAACGTTAGCCTTATCGACATACCAGGCACACTAGCAGCGTCCATCGCTGACTTGTTTGTCCGCGTGTGGTGCTCGATGCAGGATGGCCTCACCGCTAACTTGTCAGGTAACGTCACAACTTCCAGCTCGTACAGAGGTGCCATCGCCACAGACGGCGCCATAGCCGCATCGGCTGGCACCGGCCCGATTGCTACCCCCGAGACCGTCGTCTCAGCGTTCGGTGGGATCGACCCCCTCCAACGAGCTGCTCTTGCCACCGCCGCCAAGCTGCAGTTCCGCACATCCGCGTCAGGGACCGTTAATATTGTAGTCGCTGGGATGGATCTGTGGATATCGCAAGACGAGCCCGAGGTATCTAACACCATTGGAGCGACCACGAGTGCTTTCGTGCTCCGGTGGCCGCCGCTCAACATCATAGCGCTCAACGCCGCACCAGCTGAGATCACGCCCTCCTTTGCTGTTCTGCTGGCCACCCCGCCCGTTAACAAGGATCCGCTCGGAGAAGCGCTAGCTGACGCGGGGCAGGGCATCCCGTTCACTGCCATCAGCACCGCATCCGCCGTCAGAGGCTTCTGTCAGTTGCAGGTCAACGACCTGTCCACGTGCACCGTGGACGGTGACCCTTTCGGTCGCGCTAACCCCACCGATACATGGCAGTTAACCGTGTACGCACTCGTGTCCATTAAGGATACGCTGCCTGACAACCTCACCGACCCGTTCCTACCTATCTACGCTGACACGGATCGGTCGTCCACATACAGATGGATACCCACAGGCGCTTTCGTCACCATCCCAGGAGGATGGGACCAGGTCGGCTACAACTGGTCAGCTACTAACGCCGACACGCTAGATCCCGGAGGCGCGCGCTTGGGACAGTCCGAACTGAACGCGACTCAACTCGCCTCCGCCGTCGTTCCCATCCCGAAAGGAGCGATGGCTATCGCGGTCAAGAGCTGGTGCTACAATACGTACACTGGGGGCACTCCTCCTGTCGTCGCGAGTCTCAGACTGGCGGTGTGGTGATGCCCGTCATCCTCCTCGCCGCGCTAACCGAGCTCGGGTCAATGCTGGGGACCCTGTCTGCTGGCGCCGAAGCCGTCTTCTCGTTCGTAGGCTCACGATGGTGGCTCGCCGCTCTAGCGGACGTCGCCGTCAAACACCTCACAGGCGGCAAGCACGGGTTTCCCAGGTCTATGGATCAAGCGATGACCACCGCAGGCCAACTTGCGCTCGCTGAAGCGCAAGCTGCGCTCACTAGCCAGGCGATGGCGCCGATCCTCCGCGCTGTCGCAGAAGCATGGGAGACCAGAATGATCATGGACCTCGCAGAGAGGGAAGGAGGTATCAAGCTCAACCTCGATAACGCAATCGACTTCATAGCCAAAGACATCCCTGACGGTATGACGCTGCCGGAGTGGATTAACCAGGTCTGCGTCGCTACAGGCTTAACACGCGAGCAAATCCTTGCTCTGCGTGCTAATTTCAGTCACTAGGAGCACACATGCAGGACAAATCTCTTCAGCAAGTTCTCATCGTCGGCGGCTTCATCGCCGTCATCACCGCGGAAATCGCGTACTACCTCCTCGGCCGCGTCGTTGCGACCGCATCCACCAAGTGATACCATGCAGAAATCGTTGACTCTCAAGGGCGCACTCTACGCTGGCGGTTTCGCTGGCATCGGCGTCGCCGCAGGCATGTTCACCATTGGGCTTCTCCGCTTCGTTAGCGTCAAGCTCGCCACCCCCGCCACCAAGTAAGGACACACCATGACCAGCGCATTCGATCGTACTGACGGTTTTCCCCTCTCCGTTCTCGGACCCGGCTACTCGCGGGGAGGGCCCCAGCAGGCGCTTTCCCCCTCGATGGCCGACGCCATGTCGCGCGGCACCATCCCCATCCTCACCTCCGAGAACTCGCTCAGCGTCGCCAACTCGCTGGGTCGCATGGGCGCGACCTGGGTGCCAGGCCGTGTCGCCCTCGACGTGTTCGACCGCGGCGCCAACTACAGCCCTGTCGACGCTATCACTGGCCAGGCTGTCATCACGGCTGGGTCTGCGACGATTACCCTCGCCGCACCGAGCGCGTTTTCGGGCACGCTGATCAGTCCCGCCTACCGCGGCCACGACTATCGGTTCGCTGGCCTGTGCCTCGATATCAGCACCAGCATGCTCACGGTGCCGGGCAATGTGACCGTGTCCATCGACGGTTACTTCGAGGATCTGCTGCCGTACACGCAGACGCTTGTGCTGTCGCCTGGTCTCATCGGCGTCGCGAGATACTACCTCATCTTCTCGCAACAGACGCAGGGCGGTTCGTACCCTGCGCTCGTCACCATCCAGAGCGATATGCTCGCCGCTCCTCCCGGTGTTTCCATGCCTGTCACCGTGCCGGGCGAGGGCGGCATCACCTCGATCACGTTCACGAACGGCATTCGTAGCGCGAACTACGGGCTCAACCTGGCCTTCCAGGGTCTCGACAACACGGGCCTGACCGCCACGCTTCTCTCCCCGAGCACCGCGCTCTGGGACGCGGCTTACTCGCGGTGGCTCGCAGCCGGGTTCCGGCCGATGGGCGGTGGCTGATGTCACTCTACAACATTGCGGAGAAGGTGCGCGAAAAGGAGGAGCTGATCGCCCTCACTCTCGCCGCCTCACTCCTTACTCACGAGCAAATCAAGATCCTGGCGCACATCTGCGCTGGTAACCCGGCTGATGTCGTAGCGGGCGTGATGATGCGGACTCAGGGCGAGAGGGGCATGCGCGGAGGCCCCCTCCTCCCGTATCTGGTGGGCGGGACACTCGAGGAGTTCCCATCCTATGTCAACGACGTCGTCTCGCTTCTGCTTGGTATGTATTCGGGTGGTGGTGACCTTGCCTCCCAAGCCAGCAACGTCGTCCTCGGCGCCGCTAACGCGGCCGTCGGTAATGGACGAGCTGTTAGCGTTGGCTCGGCGGCATTCTACGCGGACAAGGGAGGCAATAGTTGGGCGAACCCTTTCGGGCTCCGCAAAGCGGGCGCTTCCGTGCCCATCATGTCACTCTACTCCGTGCAGGGCATTTCCGAAAACATGCTCGGCACCGGCATGAACGGCATGACGCCGATCAAGGGCAACTTGCCTGACAACGCGAAGCCGCAGAGCATGGGTCTCACCGCCGCCCGTGCTGTTGCACAAGACCCGGCTCTAGCAGCCGCGGCTAACGCCGCGGCTGACATGGAGCGCGTCAAGTGAAGCTGCTTGTCGACCAGTCTCGGCTCAAAGGAGCTTTGGAACTGGGCCAACAGGCGCTGGTCGCCGGGCTCGCGTTCTGGGCCGCGTTGGTGGCACTCCGCGAGTTCTTCGGTCAGCCGAAGGTGCCTGACAGCGCACCTGCTGACGTCGATTAACGAGGCGAGTTCTTTGGGGGGCCGAAGCGTTCGGCTCCCCAGGGAGCGTCGTCTCACAACACAACACAAGGAACAAGATAGCATGTTAACCGCCGCCCCGTCTTTCTCTGTCGACTACAACCATCTTTCCGTTTTCTTCCCCTTCTCGGCCCGCGCGAAGATCGCCTTCCGGGCGAGACTCGTTAAGGCACTGGACCCGTTTGGTCCCATGCCTCCTGACCTGGATACTCTCAGGTCGGTGACCAGTTCCGCGATCACTGCAGCTGACCTGGCTACGCTGAACAAGCTGACCATTACCACGGCGACGTCAGGCGGTAAGTACGAGGAGCGCGTCGCGGGCATTGCTACCAACCCCACGTTCGCGGGGTTCATGACGTTTGCCAGCTGGTTGTCAATGGGAGCACTCGTCACGCCTGCGCAGGGTCGTTTGTTCGGCGATCCCGCTATCGCCGAAGCTCTGGATCGGTTGTGCCAACTGCACACTACTGGCGCGGACGACAGGAAGTCCACGCTCTCCAGCGCGGCATCCGCAGCCACCCCGTCCACCGATGGAGGCTATCTGTCCACTTCTGAAGCCAGCGACCTCCAGCTGCTCACCTTGTGGTGCTCGTACCACAAGATGATGGCGTCGTACCTCACCAAGGCCGAGGACACGCCCGCTGGATCCCCAAAAGACGTGTATCCTCAAGTGATCCGCATCCAAAAGCTCATCACTTTCATCGTCGCCGCACGCCACTCTATCGAGGTGTGCGCTCTTAGGGAGCACGCTGCTCTGCTGCTGTCTCCCGCTATTCGCCCTTTCTTCGACTTCTTCAATAAGACGGTCAGGGAAGAGGTCATCTCGTACGCTGAGCGCGTTTTACAGCTGAAGGTTCATCCTTGGATGGCTGCGGCTCAAACGCTCAACCACCCTGTCAAGCGCGCCACTCAATGGGGCAAGCAGAACGTCACGATGGGGCTCGCGACGAGCAAGCGACTCGGCAGTTTGTGGGACAACTTGCGCGGTTGGCAGCAAGCGCGGCCCGACAGCGCGATGGACATGCGAAACATGTTGCTCGACCGCAGCTCTAACAGCCTGGTGATGTCGTTCTTCAAGAAAGCGGACGAGCTACTGCTCTTTAGGTCGATGTTGAACCAGACCTACTTGGCTGAGGCGGAATCGGTGCTGGGCTTGGAACTGCCCGGCGCCGCGCCGCACGTCCATCTCGATGGCCAGGAGTGGAAAGCGATCGTTATGACAGGCGCTGAGAGCACCGAGGCGCTGGATGAAGACGCGCTCCTGCTACGGCCTAGGTTTCCTCTCTTCGACGCAGAAGGATCGGGAGGCCAACTGATGGGCGGGACCACTGCGTTCGAGTACGACGCCAAGACGTGGGTTGAAGGGGGCTCACCACACTACCATCTGTCCATGCTGTCCAGGCCATCATCCGTGCCCCCGCTATTCGTCGCGCCTCATAGGCCCGCCGTGCTCGCGGGTTTCAGCATGGGCCAGTTGCTGCCGGAAATGTTCGTCCCTGTGATCGATAGCGAGTACTTTGGTGACAACGACGCCGCTTTTGTGCCCTACACGCTCGAAGGTCTGGCCAAAGCCATGGGGTACGCTACCGCTGCCGGGCTGCTCGCTACGAAGGATATGACCACCAGGATCGGGAAGCTGTTCACTTACCAGGACACGGCAACTGGTGAGAAGTACGTTAAGACGGTGCCCGACGCGACGCGGCTATTTTACTCGGTTCGTACTGAGCAGCCGTGGCGCAAAGCGGTCGAGGTACCTATCGCCATCCCTACTGAGACTCTCGCGCTGGATCAGGTCACAGCTCCCGTCCTGGGGCCCGTCCAAGCGGCTGTCATTAGGACGAAGGAGAAACCCATCCTCACGCACTACACCCTAGCTGAGACGGACGCTCTGGCGCAGCGTGCGCTGGTCACGCTTGGGTTCGACCGCTTGGAGAAGTAGTGAGCGTCGACCTCGCTGCATACAGGCTGGACGTATCGGTCCAGCCAGGTGCCATAACGAGGGAGGAACCCAAGGTACTGCTTGGGCTGAAGGGGGAGGCTGTGCTCGAGGTCGGCCAGAAGGCGTATCGTGCGGTATCATCACCGACGGAAGCGCGAGCGCTCATCCCCGCCGTGGAACCGCTCCCTCGCGGCAGCTCATTCGTCTTAGACGAAGATGACCTGTCGCGAAGGCTCGAGGATGCGAAGGGATTCTGGCACTCGTTGGAAGTGTCTTCTCACGCTTGGGCTGCTGCTGAAGCCGATCAAGCGAGGAAGATCACACTCCAGCGCGGAGGAGCGCCAGGGTGGTGGGTCTCGGAGGATGGCATGGAGGTAGAGGCGCGACCTGAAATGAACGAAGCGATTCGTGCTATCAGCGGCACCATCCTCAGCATCCCACCCGAGACGGGAGCACTACCCACACGGTATAAACAGGGCACTAATCACGGCTGGCCCGATTACAGCACATCAGACCTGTCTTATGTCATGCACGCGCTGTGGGCGCGCGCCACCAGCGTGAACTGGGACGCCTTCGTTGGGGCTGGAGCGCGCATCTGCGACGCAATGGGCCAGGTCGCTACCCCGTTCTCAAGCATCATGTTCAGCAGATCGGGCCCTCTCGGGAAAGCGGTCGCCGCTTATGACACCACTGGGTCGGTGCCACAGCGGATCGGGACTCTTTTAGGGAAGTGCGCGCGCAAAAGAGCAGTGCTCGGGAACACGTCTGCGGGCAACATGGCGCAGAAGGCGCTCGCCGACGAGCTCAAGTACAGGATGAAGAGTATCCCTCACTTCTACCATCCGGGAGGTCCCCCTGCCGTTGGGAGGAAGATAGCGTCCCGCAGAGGCAGCGGCTGCAGGTGGTTGTCAGACGACGTGACTGCGTTCGACAATAACGTCAGACCTAACCACCTCGACGCGTACGCACGCGAATTGAACTCAAAAATAGGCGGGCCGCAGTGGGCTGACTTCAAGCACCACTGGGGCAGGATGCCGCTGCTAGGGCCCGCCGTGGACCGTAACAGTGAGGCGTTCCTCTGGCGGCGGGAGGGGGGTATCGCGAGCGGCACCATTGACACGTCACTCGATGGGACGCTCATCAATGCCGCTCGCGTCGTTACTAGCGTCGCGGCTGCGTGCGGCAGGTCCGTCGCTTCAACGTGGGCTGGGCGCGGAACATGGTGGACTTTCTTCTGCCAAGGGGACGACACGCTGCTAAACGTGCCAGAAACCGGGTTCGACGAGGAGAAGTACGTCGCTACGTCTAACGAGTTGGGTTACCCGTGCAAGCTGTCGCACTCCATCATCTTTCTCATGCACTCGTACTTTGAAGATGGTCGCTTCGCCCCCTTAGCGTCCAGAGTGTACTTGCAGACCGTTTTCAACGAGTATGGGGGGCAGCATCCTGCATGCGAGTTGTTCTCATTTATGGCCAGGGCCACACCGGCGTTCTGGTTGAACAATCCTTGGGCCGACGTCGTCACCAGACCACTAGCGACCGCTGAACCCTTCAGACGTTACGGCGTCACGCCCCGGTCCGCGCGGCGAGCGCTGACTAACCCGCTCTTCGTGACGGAACTGCGTCAAGCTACGCGCCAGAAAGCCGCCAAAGCGTCAGCCGAACGCGTAGTCGACAGAACCTACGAACCCGAACTCTCGGATTTCGCCGCTGCGCAGCTCAGCGTTACCGCGTCGGACGGAGGCATGCTTGCGGGCACTGTTCCTGCCGCAGTGGCACTGAGCGACGCGCTCAGGATAGCCGAGTATATTGGGCTTACTGAAGACGAGCGCCCAGCTAAACTGCTGGGCCTCAGCGAGTTCACTCAAAACCTCATCTCAACGTTGGAGTCATAATGACAGACAAACCCCGTATTATATCGTCTCCGATGCAGTTCATGCATCTGGGGTTCACGGATCCCGCGCACGTGGTTGCCATCACAACAGGCGGCGTCAAGGCCGTGCTGGCGTGGAATGAGAAAGACGGCATGCTAACCGGGTTCGGGGCGGTAGGGAAGTTCATCACCTCCCTCTCTTCAGCCTCCCCTTATGGCGGGCTTGCAGCGCCACCAGTGCCTGTTGATCAAGTGCAGCTGCCGCCCATCCTACAGCCAACACCGCAAGTTCAGGGTACGGGCATCGCCGCTGCTCTTCCCCAACTGGGCCAGACGCCCGGCGAGTGGCTCGCCGCAGTCTCGGACGTCGTGAGCATCAAAGAGTGGGTGTTCAACGAGGGCATCAAATCTAAAGAAGGCGCCGCGTGGGCGCTGTTCTCAAACGCGATGGGTTGGGAGCTACCAGCGTCTGTGGAAGAGACGAAGGAACCAGAAGGTTCACCATGACAATCGCTCAAATAGACACTTTCCCGCTCGTGCCCCCTTCCGTCAACTTTCCCCTTGGCGGGAACGCTGCCGCAGGGATCTTAGAGCTGCGCAACACCTACCACGACGGGCGCACCTTGACCACGGGCACGATCGTGCACAACGGATCTGACATCGGCGCCGAACCAGGAACTATCGTCGTCGCCGCGATGGACGGCCTAGTGATCGCATCAGGCTGGGGGGGGCTCGGGGGTTGGGAGATCGTCGTCCGTTCCGAGGGCGTTACGTCAGGCCGTAAGTACGACACCGTCTATGCGCACTTCCTCACTCCTCCCTTCGTGAAGAGGGGAGAGCGCGTGAAGGCAGGCCAGGTCGTCGGGCTAAGCGGCGCTACAGGCGGTATCGATAACGCACCCGTCGGGCAGAAGTTCAAGAACTTCCCCCATCTTCACTTCTCTATCAAACGCGACGGCGCACCATGGGACGTAACGCCTCAGCTACTCAAGATGATGGGTCGCCGGCTTAACGGTAAGGAACACAAGTACCTCGCACCCATGGCTCACGACGACATCAAGACCAACATCACCAACGTCGCTAAATCATTCTTAGAAGCGCAGCTCAGCTCAGGCGCCATACCACCCTGGTATGTCGTTAAGAACGCAAACCCGTACGTAAGGACATCGAACTCATGAAGACCGCTATCGCCATCGTCGCAACCGCTACCATCGCCATCTTCGCCTACCAATACGGACCCGACATCGTTCGCAAGTTCAGGAAGAAGCCAGCGACCACCCCCATCACCCCATCAGCAGGCGCGTGATGTCCCGTACCTCCACTGACGTGTATCCTAATCACCTCGAGGAGGTCCACAACCGTGGGGGTACTTCCCCTTTGAAGTACGTCCTCTGGGCTGGGGGGCTCGGGATAGTCGGGTACGTGGGGTACAGGTTCATCTGGCCTCTGCTGAAAGGTCTCGGCGGTGCGCTCGACGCCGCCGGTGACGTGATAGACACGGCCACGGACATAGGCAAGGGTCACATCAAGCTGATCCTCGGCATGCCCGAGAACCTGTGGAAGGTGTTCGCGGGCGGTAAGTCCTCCTGGAAGCCGAATCCCGCATACACGCCAGACTTCGTCGCCAGCATGAAGTATGAATGGTGGAACAAACACAACACCAGCTTCACCGCCGCCATGATCATCAGCACGTGGGCCGAGGCTATGGTGGGATCGCTGCAGATGAAGGACCCTTCGCAGGCCGACACTGACAAGTACATGGCCGATTTGGGCGCCGCCACGGCCGTACCTGCCCTTAAGCAGCTGCTGACTCAAGCTAATAGCAACGTGCTTGTGCCTAAGTCAGACGCCTCTCAGCGGCTGTACTACGTGTGCTTCGACAGTTGCATCATGGTGGGCCCCGAGTCGTACAGGAAAGGATCGGTGAACACCGGAGTGCAGCACATCATAGACTGGCTCTGGCCCAGAGCTTTCGGATTCCCTGCGTACTGGACGTGGAAGAAGCCATACTGACGGGTGGGTTCTTTGCTTCGACTGCGCTGCTTCGTCTGGCGGCGGTTAGCAGCGCGCCGTGGAGCTCCACGCGGCAAGTCATGACACGACTATAAATGTGTCAAGAGCGCGAGCGTCACTAACGTGACCCTCG
>Ga0058860_10069929_pt1 | contig 10646 bp, 2 predicted proteins | sample SwirhirootsSR3_FD_61088 | JGI IMG/M metagenome (GOLD analysis project Ga0058860, IMG submission 61088) | Switchgrass rhizosphere and bulk soil microbial communities from Kellogg Biological Station, Michigan, USA for expression studies -... | ecosystem: Host-associated > Plants > Roots >...
AAGAAAAAATTGATAGCAATACAGTATATACATCACTATACAATCGGTGCACTCACCGTTAACGCATTTTTATAAGTTACGCCTGGCTTGAATTTATACAAAATATACAAATATTTGGCAGGATTTTATTTACAAATGTTACAAAATTCAGGTCGGAGAGACCCTGAAAACTCACGCATTACTCTTAGATCAATGGATCGTGGAAGGAATTATATCCCGTTAGGCCACACGCGGTATCGCCATTTCTGGTAGATAAATAGTATTTCAAAATATCAGCAGAACGTTATAGGCAATATGTGGAGTTATAACCAGGAAGACACATCCTAAATCCTTAATTCTCTGCGGGCTTCGCCAAACAAACCATCTGTGAACAGAAAGTTTGCATTTTATACGCCTTCGAGACTTCGGATATCTACAAATGGGGTTGGGAGACCATAGCTAGTTAGGCTATTTTTCCCTGGGTCCGTTCGCTTACAGTAACAAAGTACACGACGAATCGTGAACACTCAGTTCAGTTTGTTGCAGTGGTGAGAGACTACCTCACATACATCACATCGAAAGTGTTACCAGCTGGTCAGAATTGACCTCATTCATAGAGTCTGTCGTCTATCGAACAGATCATAAGATTAATGAGCTTTTTAAACCTAGCAAAGGTAATAGATTTTAATCCATCTATTAGGGACTTGGTATATTTTATGTCATATACCAGGACAAGGTTGTTATTTATGGAGTACCCACACCAACCAAAAGTGGGGGACAACCAACAAAATATGTAAATTGAAAATCTTCACCTATAGCTCTTCGAAATGTGACATTAGCAAAGTTGGTAGAATCAACATTTAAGAGAGACACAGGATCAGAAACTGTAGTTGGTTGTACATCAGTACTAACAATTTGAGGTTTCACAAAACTCAATTTGGTTCTACAATAGTAAGGGACTGAGAACGAAGGATAAGCAACAGGATCGTTAGAAACTGCCCCAAGACCCAATGTAGTCAAAGCCCACCACGTTGTAGCAGCCCTATTAGACAATGTTTGAGCTGACTTTCTTATAGGAACACCAGGTGTTGGATCTATAGCAGGGTTTACCCAAGCAGATAATTCATTTGTAGAATTAACTCTAATCCGCATACCACCTTTATAAAAGGCATACAGATTAGCAAAAAAAGGGAAAACATCACCACCATAGTTCGGAGCATCAAGAGTTCCGCCAGCTGACAATGAAACAATAGAGTTAAACCATGGCCAAATTGTTAAGCTATTAGCAGTACTAGTAGGAAAAAGAGGAGAAACAGCCTGCAAATTATTATACCTTAAAAGGAGCTGTCTAGTGGATGTAACAACTTCACCAACACACCTTTCAGCATGATGGGTAACATCCATGGGGATAGTACTATTACCAATGACACTAGAATCCTCTGAAATAGAGGAATCCTCACCAAGTTCAGGATCTGCAACAACTGGTAAACCAGTTGCTATAGTAGCAGTTCTATAACCGCCATTTGGCACAGCATATTGAAAATCTGGACCTGCAGAGGCCCAAGCTAAAATATCAATAGTATTATCACACGTATCTGGACACCTCAAGGGATTAAGAACCGTAACAACCAATTTTCCCATATGACCTCCAATAGCTTGATAATCATATGGCAAAAGATAAGGAAGAGTGACAGAAAATTCATTAGAAGTTTTTAAATCAATAATCTGTCTAAGATTAAGGGTAGAATCACCCACAACAGGAGAAGTTATAACACCATCACCAGGTACAAAAGTTACTTGAAGTCGGCCTGTATGAAAAATAGTTTTTGCAAACTGAAAAGTAATCTTAATAGAACCACGCCATTGATCAAACAACTTGGATAAATACCAAATTGGTGGACCAGTAGCCATATTAAGATAATGTCCCGTCTTAACGGGACCTTGAACAGGTTGAAAAAACAAATCAGGTCTAACAAGATACTCGAGAATCTGAGTATCCACAGCATTAGTTGTCACCCAAGTGTGTTGAAAGAAATTAGCAGGAATGCCCTTAAGAAAATCAATGGACATTTCATCTTGATTTCTAACACTAAGGCCAGAGTTAATAGCAGTAGCATTATCATGTCTAACAGCAAGAGGGTAAGAAGTATCAACACCATCAGAAGTAGCAGCAAATCTAGCAAGTTGTCTACTGGCTTGATTGGGAGGACAAACCATAACAGGTTTAGAATATCCAAGCGCACTAGCAGTCTTACTAGCAACGTCAGAAACCCAAGAAGCAGTAGTGGCATAAGCTCCTAACATGGGCACAGAGCCCATCTTAGAAAAACCAGCTGAAATAGCAGCTAAACCACTAGATATTGAACCAGAATTATAAATGGCCTCAGCTTCTTTAGAGCTGACAGACTTACCCTTAACTTCACCAACCTCAGGTTCACGTGGCCCCGTCAACTTAACATCTTTAAAATACAAGTAGACGGATATAGGGGCATCTGTTGCAACAGTTGTACCAGTACGAAGACCAGCAAGGACTGACACATAGAATTCACCCCAACCATGGGAACCATCAGCAATAGTTAAACTATCATACGCTGAAATATAAGGTATTTCAAGTTCAGCCATAGAATCATTGGCATCAAGTATAACATGAGGTTGTTGGGTTTTAGTAACATAATTGATATTATGCATAGCTTTATAAGAAGGAAGCATGTCACTAACACAAGGTAGGAAATGAATAAGTAACTTGCCAGCCTGAAAAGGCTGACAATTTATCATCACACGTAACACAGCTGTACCAGTCATCCAAGAAAAACCACTAAGTTTTTCAGCCCATCTAGCATAAGATACTAGGTGAGCAGCAGGATTAACAGTAGTAATAATTGTATCAACAGCTTGTACGCTAACTATTTTCCAGGTATTAGAATACACTAAATAAGGTTTAGCAAGAAAATCAAGAATGGATTCATATTGAGGAGTAATCATTAAGGAATCAAGAGAGGAAGTGAAAGATTTCACAACCACGGTACCATCGTCTACAAACTTAGTAGTCGCAGTCGTTTCTACAGCTAGTGCAGACTCGTCATCGGCTTCAGGTTTGCGGACTATCTTTTCACGAGAAATATTTAATTTAGAAATCATGGTAAAAAGAAACAAAGAAAGAGAGAGAAAATTTAAGAGACAGGTTTTACGGACCCTAATCCGAGAGCTAAATTTAGCTCTGATAAAGATCGAGGCTCATAAAAGCTGCCACAGCATCCTTCCATTCCCTTATCGGAACATAGAAACCGTAACATATATAAGCCTCTTTAATTATTGGAGGTGCTCGAGTGGTAAATACATCATAACCATGAGCAGATAATTCGATAATAGCATTTTGAATTACCTGCCTAAAATCATTTTCTTTACCATTCTCACGCATCCAATAAAGACTAGCGTAGATAGAATCTAAGGACAAAGCCGCTAACCAAGTCCGAAGTGTAGGATCAAAAACAAATGACCTACATAAATATGTAATTTGGGTTACATCTTTGAAAACTAATTCTCCATCAGTTTTCAAGTCATCTGTAATCTCACGTCCTATACGCTTAAACTCACGCTGCATAGTACTTGGAGTGACCCCTTTTTCAACAAGGGGATCACCTATAGAAGCTACAAAATCATCACCCAAATTCATACTAAAATAATTGTCTTCAATTTCAGAAAAATCAATAGAACCTTCAACATACGGTTTGCCATCAAGGATGACTTTGGCAATAACGTATCTTTGTTCTATCTGATTACCAAAAGAGTTATTAGGAGAGGTTCTGTTATGACCAGAACTCATACTATTAAACATTTCATATAAAATGGCTAACAATACTTCATCACCTTCTTTCAAACTCTCTAACTTGGTAACCTGTTTTGACAACAATAATTTAGAAGTTTTAAGATAATTAATAACTTCAGCAGTAAGTATAGTACGAAAACTAGCTAGATGCATGGAATTAGCTAATGCTCTATAACAACATGCAAGATAATTGAGAAGCTGCTCATCAGCTTCTACAAAAAACATCTCAACATATATAACATTAACATAATACATAACATGACACCTAAATCTAGTATCCCAACCTTTATGATCAACAGATAAAAGGTTGTTCTTAGATACTGCGAAAAGATTATTAACTAAAGTTGTCCAGTCAGAGGATGCAGGATTAAGCCCTAAAGCTATACCATACACAAAAGGTTGTGAAACAATATGATCTAATACAGGAAGATAAATCCTCCTGTCATTAACAGTCAGATGGAAATCTGAACCAGAGACCATACGATTTTTCCCTTCAGTGTAAGGATTATCTACAAGCACCTTACTGACTGGTAAAGTTTCATCTTTATAAAAATCCACAAATATATACAATGGTAAAATACCTTCACACATATCATTAGCCTGAATCTCACATTCTTTTTCAAAACGCAAACAATCAGCTGAGTCAAAAGAGTAATCGCCAGTAGAACCAAACAAATGTTGTTTCTTTCTACCAAGCAAACACTCTGGAAATCCAGCACTAGTTTGTCTACTAGCTGAGGGAATACACCCATAAGCTAGTACAGAATCCTGAAAAGAAAGGAGATCAGATTTAGTCTTTATAAATTTAAAATTAGTGAAGTCAGCTTTGTATTTAACCCTAGATATAAAAGAGGTTGTAACAGCTCTTAATAACTTATCATCCATAGGAGGAAGATTAGGGCTATATTTATTTCTGGCTTTAGCTAAATTTTCCTCAGTGCATATAGCTGGACACTTTGGCGTAGGACCAAACTTTTCAAAAAGCCTGGTTTTAACATAAACAGATTTTTCTGGACAAGAAATGCCCAGAGTTATACCATGAATCGGAAAATCTTGTAATAAGTCACAAGACAATTCCTCAACACGAACTGGTATCTCTTCTATTTTGTTATTTCTACAACCAACGTGTGCTAAAGCAGCTTCAACTTCCTCACGAAGTATGGGTAAAGCATTGCCATATTTGACTTTGCTCACACCATAATCAACGAGGTAACCTGAAGCATGTGTAGCTATTATATAACACTGAGGATATTCATGATCACACATAAGAAGTGGAGCACCACAATCTTTATTAGCATTCTTTGCAAAAGAATACTCAAAAGAAAATGGCACAACATACTTCCCCCATGAAATTGGCCCAGTAACAGTTACATTACCAGAAGGAAACAAGACAAGGTTTTGATTTGTCTCTTCATCATGCCTGGCAAATATAAGCATTCCACCAAAAGGTTTGGAAAATGCTGGATGTCCACCAGGTGCAAAAAAATTTAATATATTCCTTCTAGAAGTTATAAAACTGTTAAATGGGAAGAAAGCCCTATCGCTAGGACACTCTGGAAATGTAAATATACTCTCTCTTATATCTCTATAAAAGAAAGTCCAACCACGAGGGTACTTAGCATTACATAACCAAAGTGCAAGGTCAGGATCAGGCTCTAAACCCAATTTCTCACAACCATAAAATCTATTATCTAAGTATTCAGTGAGGTGAACACTACCAAGTCCAACAACATCAACTACTATCAAACCATAAATACGTTTATAATCTTTATCAAAAGTCTCAGTCCCATCATGGGGACCAAGATAATTCATAAAAAGGCTAAAGTAATTATGGTGAACTATTGCCATAGCAACAGCTTCTGTATTTTTTGAATATGTAGCTAATTCTGTTGTTCTCGGATAAACTATTGGAGCGTGACTCATAGGCTTCACAACCTTAATCTTTTGTCTAGCAGTACGAATACGTGCTTGACCAGATTCAGGAAGCAATTCCCTAGAGTAATAGTTCCAAGCAAGAACAATAAAAGGTGAAATAAGAATTATTTTAGCAAGTGTGGGATTTTGTTTAGTCCAATCATAAACATCATTGGCAAAATCCCTACAATACTCGTAGACAGGTCTACAAACATTGGTGTAACACTTATCAATAAATAACTCTATATTACATCTCAAACTTTTCTCAGTTTTAAGATAAATAGATTTTACATAAGCAAAACTCATAGATAATGATTCAGAAATTTTAGTGACAAACTTAATGTCGCTAGAATTCAAACCAGATGTATCATTTGGAGGAACTGCTTGAACTTCAGGTATAGGTATACCCAATTCTTCAAGCATTCTATTATTATAACATTCTTCCAAATAACCATCCAGTGATTCAATTAGATCATTTTGCTGTTGAGTATATTTTTTATACTCAGCAACAATCCAATCCATTCCTTCATCATATCCATAAGATTTAATAATAGTTTTCTTTACAACGTCATAATGACAAATATACCAAGCATCTGTGTCAAGAACATACTTACGCTTGATAGTATTATCAGCTTGTAAAACATCTGTGAATTTAAGTTTTGATTTGTCAAGTACTCTATCCCATATGTTGGTAGGTATAACCCCATCAACAAGGACAGTATACTTTTCAGTAGGCATCAGAAAAATAGGAATAGTAATTCTACGAATTATACCCCTAACATCCTGAATGTCAGCATACTTAAATTCACGAACATTTGTTGTAAAAATAACACATTTACTTGTAAAGACTGTATTTCCTTTAAGATCCAAGTGTGCTTGGTTTGTGGTATATTCCGCATTATTGATCATACGGAATAACTCAAACACACTTAGAAAACCATTTGGATTACGCTCAGTTAATTGGCCCAACTCATCTATAAAGGTGAAATATTCACCTTTATAGGAGGCCCAAAACTCAGCTTCATACAAACGATTGTAAATAAAGTCTTTAGAATTTCTCTTATAAGCAGGTAAAGATTGTATTGGCATAACACGACAGGCAAGGTGGTGAGCTAGCATAGGAGTCCATAAGGACTTCCCAGAACCAGGAACACCAAAAATACCCAAACATATAGATGCCGGTCTAATACCTTTAGCAGAGAAATTGTAAGCAACAAATTTAGATTTGAGATCTTTAACTAATGAAAGTAAATTATCAATACCCTTATGTTTATAAACAGTACGGGGATTTGAAGGCGTTTCTGCCTTCAAACCCCTAATACGCTGTTCAATATTATTGAGGATATCAGATTCATCACGAGTAAAGTTTTTCTCTTCAGCCAAACGAGTGGCCAAAGAGCCAAACTCATTAGTCAAATCTCTTAACTCAGGAAAGGGATTATGAATATTCTTAAGACATTCTATACCAGTGGCAGAGGAAAGGTAGTTACCAAAGCTTCCGAGGAGTTCCATAAAGAACTCAACATTAACTTCAGTACTATTCTTAATTCTACCAGCATCTTTAGTCTTATTTATAAAATCATCAAGGAAGTGAGACAGAGAATCTGTCTCACATTTTCCAAAAGTTGACATGTAAAAATAAGATAAAATGCCTTTAGATATAGTATCCTTAGTTTCCTCAGCAGTTTCACAAACTCGCTCAGTACTATCTTCATCATTGAAAACAAGTACTGGGTAGAGTGAAACTATAGAGGAAATAAGGATAGTTACAGGATCATCTAAATAAAAATATGATATTCCAGTCTGTATACCGAGAACAAGAGCTTGCGCCCATGCTCCAACGACATACTTCCTGGATAAAGCACTAAGACCAATAACAGCTAAAACAGCTGCCAATTTGACCATAGTGGGTGAATCATATTCATTTTTATCAAAAAACTTAAACACATTATCTAAAGTATCAGATCGTGCCCCAACGTTAACATCAACATTCATTTTTGTTAAAACGTCAAGACATTCCTTAATAGTATCTGTAAATTCTTTCTTTGCTTCAACACTAACTTCATGTTTAAAATTACCATTAACAATAGGTAAAGAAAACATTCTAGATAGCATTGAAGGTTCATCTGGACCCTCACAAGACCGATTAACGATCTGGAGAGGTTCAAGATTAAATATTTTAGAAAGATATTTAAGTTTCTTATTATAATAATTAAGTCTATGGTTTGGTATATATTGACCAATACTGTCGTAACAGCATCCATCAACATCAAACCAAAAAGCTTTAATATAATTATAAGCAACAGTATGTACAACTTTATTATAAGAAGTTCTATATTCTATATTCTTCTTTGAATAATCTAAATTATCCAAAGAAGACTGAAATACTTTACGATGTAAACTAAGAAATTTAAGCCTTAGTTTTTCTCGATAAGCATTCGCAATAACAGAATAAGGAACCTCTTTTTCTAAAGAAATTTTACAATTAGGAAAAGGTTTAGAATAGAAAGATTTCCAAACAGAACATTCATCTTGTGGACGGTTTCTAGAAAATAAATCTTTAAGACTCATTTTCTTACCGTCATACAAGGGAACATCCATATTTGGATCAGAAGACATATTAACCATATAATTATTATAAACAGTGCGTTTATAATTAAAATTCTGGTTATCTATCTCCTGTTCTAAATCATATAAATTTTTCAATCTATAAACTGTAGACTCACGATTCTTAAATTGGGAAAACTTTCTATCACGCTTTGAGTTATTAACTCTAGCAGTGATATAATGATTTCCACCAGTTCTTGAATCGTAAGCAACAGAAGTTTTATAAATAGGAATAATAGTTTTCTTAACTCTAAAATTATTTATGGTTACAGTTGTTGGTCCTGGATTAGTCTCAATATCATACATTAATGACATTAAAACTAACCACAAAGACTTTAAAGTTAAACCTATCCATATATAAATGGGTAGATTATAAAACAATAAAACAACAATATAAACTTTAAATAATAAAAGATTAGGATTATATATAAAAACGTATGCAATAATTCTCTCAAATACAAAAACCGGTAAAATCATACCAGCTTGTACCCAAAAGAAACTACTAACATAACTTAAAACACATAATACTATAAGTAAATTCAAACGAAATCTTGAAAGTGATTGTAAGTATAAGACAAAGCCATTATAAATTAATACAAGACTAGTCCAAATACTCGCAATAATAGTATCACAGTACCAATCACTTTCAAATTTCCGAATTTTAAGAGAAAAATCTAATTCAGGTTTTACTCTATTATGAATTCTATTTATAAATCTTCTTATGTAATTTGGACTATAATTTGCACGACCTCTACTATAACCATAAATATGGCCATAGTAATGTTCGCACAAATAATTAAACAAGTTATTAAAATCAGTATTAAAATACAAATCATCAAGACTCAAGTATTCTTCATCATACTTGAGTTGATGAAAAGTAGGTTTAACTAACTTTATAAGAAATATAAATTGGGAAAAAGGTAAGGTAGATATTCTAAAACTAGGTAATCTAAGATATTGTAATATTAATAAAATAATATGAAAAGGTAACTTAGTTTTAGAAGTACGTTGATAAGCTTCCTGAATCCAATCACTTGGACCAGGATTAAGCTCAACATCATACATAAGTTTAAGAGATTTCAACCAACCTTCCTTAACTAAAAGGAAAGTTAAATTATCCCAAGCCATATCCTTCCTAATATAATTAGGAAGGGCTGACTTGTTATAAATCTCATCAAAAGTGGTAAAGGGATCTCTATATTTTCTCCAATATGAACGATTAGCAAAGTGTCTGATTGTAGTCATACACCTTAAATAACATTCATATCGTTCTTTCTTAAAATACTCAGGTGGTGAACCCAAGTAATCAATATAAAATATAAAGTGAGGTTTATCATCGAATACAATAGTTTTAACATGAAGTCTAGCTTCATAATTAAAACCATCAATATTATCAAATAAACCAAGAGGTTTTAAATTACTAAGCAAACTGGGATAAGCAGTTTGCCTAGAAAGAAAAGGGGGAGGTAAAATGGTAGTATCGGTGGTAAGCTCAGGTAGGGGAACCGTCATAGTACCGATACCTGAGAAAAGAGTTGGCGTCATGATGAGTGACTCGCTTGTATTTAGATCTTCTTTTAAATTTTTCTTAAACATTTAAGTTAATTTAATTGAAAGTTTAAACGCGAAGCATAATCACCACACTTAACCAAGGTCAACATCTCATCACTAACAAAACTCCGTACCCTCTCGGGAACAAGTCGTCCTTCTGGGCTCCATAGCATAGTTTCGATAACTATACTACAAAAAGTCTGCTGACATTACGAAGCGCGTGTGGGCATCACCCCACCATCACTTGCAGTTGACTATCAGACCTTCCCGCACGAGATCATAGCGCAGGACCTGTATTTCAAAGCCGTCGATTCATTAACATGATGGAACTCGCTTGGGTCAGTGTGGGTTACACACTAAGAACCTAAGTGGGCTAACACAGAAAAGAATAGTAAGGGAGGAGAAGACAGGAAAAGAATAGTAAGGTAGGAAGAGAATGAATATGTGTATAAATACGCATAAACATATATCTGCAGGGAGAGTATCCAACGGTGTGTATGCTGGTACATACACGACACTCTTTACAGATAGGTATTCATAAGAATACCATCGACGTTAGTATCCAGACCAGGGGGAAAAAGGTTAAGAAGAGGGGCGTTATTTGTGTGAGGTTTAAACAGAGGCAAAAATATTTAAACGACACAAACAACAAATTATAAGGGTTTGAGAAGTAATACAAATGCTTAGGAATTAAGCAAGTGTATTAACAAAAGATCATTTAGGGAATCTAAATGACCTAATGGGATAAGATTGCGTGTGCAAATGCACA
>Ga0058860_10014359_pt1 | contig 10596 bp, 19 predicted proteins | sample SwirhirootsSR3_FD_61088 | JGI IMG/M metagenome (GOLD analysis project Ga0058860, IMG submission 61088) | Switchgrass rhizosphere and bulk soil microbial communities from Kellogg Biological Station, Michigan, USA for expression studies -... | ecosystem: Host-associated > Plants > Roots >...
CTGCGCTCGTGACACTTTTACCGTCGTGTCATGACGGTCAGACGAACCGTACTGATTCGGCTAGGCGCCCGGCGGTCTGCGATGGACAGCCTTCTGACGCCATTGACTATCCGCAGCTACTGCGAAGGGGTGGGTGTCCACTCGCCAACGCCCGGGCTACCAGCCGCGGTCCGTTGCGTCAGCCCCGCGATGGGGATCAACTTGAACGCGTGGTGACCGAACGCGTCGACGTCGACCACGGTTGAGGTGCTCACGGCCGTCACCACCGCTGGCGTGACCGTTACCACGTTTGGAAGGGTGGGGTCCAGTACGACCCCGGTGAAAACGATATCTCCTAGTGTTGCCATATCATCTCCTTCGGCTAGAAAGCGATAGGTTGCGATGAGCCGAACATCGCGGTCCAAAAGTATTGGCAGACGTATCCCGCCGTGTCGTGCGTCTCGGCCTGCTTACCAGGGCTGAGGTCGGCCATGGTGGCCATGCCACGGTATAGTTTGAACATGGGCACGCCATGATCGTGTAAGTCCCACGGCCCCCCCGCGGAGCGCATGGATGAGCCGGTCAGTGGCCCCGCTTTGTTGACCCCCTGGCCCGGGTCATGCCAATTATAAGCGAACATGATAGCGTGCCGCAATACATCAATGGCGGCCGCGCGCACGTTCGGATCCGGCTCCACCTGAAGGAACCACTTCTGCACGGTTAGCGGGGAGCTGTACCACCCCACGGCGCCGCCCTGGGTCGAGACCATCACGTAGCTCCAGGTAGTGAGCACATATACAACGTCTAAGTAAGACATCTTGCCCATACTCTTGCTCACGTAAGCTACGGTGAACCTCTTGTCCGGAATGAATTTCGCGCCTGACTGCGAGATGGCGTCCCACCACCTAGCGCCCATCCCCAGCACGGTGTCGGCGACAGCGGTGACGGTGTTGGTAACGGTCGACGCGACGTCGGCGGCGCCCCCCGCGGCTTTGAGCAGCCGCGTGAGAGGCCCAATTAGAATGACGGTGGCGTAGCCCACCACGGCCAAGAGCACGGCGCCCAGAACGGTGTTGGTAGCGGAACGTCGGGAATAGTCGGGTGGTACATTCCTGACGTCCAATGTGTCCGGCATAGTGCGCGAGGGTCGCGCCATCTAAGTGGCCTTCGCTGTGAGCTTCTTGTAGATGGCAGGACCGTACTGGTAGCTGAAAATGCCCAGCGCTATCAAGGCTGCGGCGGCGACAACTGTCTTCATAGTCTCTCTCTCCTTACATGACGTGGGTCTGTTGATAAGTACCTTGGCGCCGGATGCGTTCAAGGCTTAAGGGAAGCTAGCTGCTTGATATACCACGAGGGTGCTTTGTCAGCGCTGGCGGCGAGCATATGGAGGGCGTCGTTTGACATCACGCCGTCGACGTCCTCCGGAAGTGCGTAGACGCCGGGTCGTACGGGGGTCACCAGAGTGGCTAACTGGTCGGTCAGATTCACGTAAGCGCCGTCCTTCGCGCAGGAGAAATGAAGATGCGGTCCCGAAAACCGCGCTCCTGGTCCCTTCCCCAAGCCGCCCGTGTCCCCGCTAAGCCCGAGCAGCTGGCCGGCCTCGATTGTGTCGCCGCCTTTCACGAAGGGAGGGAGCATTAGGTGAGCGTATAGGAACCTATACTTGCTCCCGGATGCGCCGGACCCCTCTATTATCACCAACCACCCGCCAAGGCCGGTACCGTCCCATCGACTTGCTGTCACGTGCCCAGACGTCGCCGCTATGACGAGCTGTCCTCGAGGCACGCTCAGGTCTACCCCCTGGTGCCTAACGTGGCCCTGGGACGTCAGCCGGTCGTCGTCAGTCGTATCACGAAACGCTACGGTCTGGCTCGGTCCGCTGGTCATTGGTATCTCGACCGCCGGACGTCTCAACGGGAACGTCAGCACGCTCATCTAATTTCTCCTGAAGCGCGACTGAGATAAGTGATGGATCGAGGATGGACATCACCTTCGCCCATTCGGCCCACTTGTCGCCCGTGAGGCCCTTAGTCGTCACCCATTCGGCCCACCCGTGTTGGGCCCCCACGCGGCGCCACCAGTCCGACGGTCCTTCACCGTCCATCGGCGAGGTGTCATCGATCATGGCGGCGCCCGGCCAGGCGCTAGGAGGGGGGGCGACGCTGCTGTTCAGCGAGCTGACCCTTGTATCCGCCATGGTAGCGACGTGCGAAGCCGCCGGCCCGGCTATCACGGCGGACGAGCCTGCGCCGTCCCACATGACAGTGGTGTTGCCGTCCGCCACGACGGTGAGATGCGCCGGGGCTGCGAACCCCAAGAAGTCCAGCGCTCTTTTATTCGTCAGTAATTTCGAACTCGGATCCTTGTCGGTCATCTATGGTCTCCTCAAAGTTTTGAGCATTGATATAAGCTAAGTAATCACGTACGGTGTCGCTCACGCCCAAGCTGTCCAGCTTGGGCCGTTCATCAGCGGGAATCCCCATGTATCCGGCGATACGCTTCGCGTCGTCCAGCGCGGTGTCGGGGGCGACGTGGGGTAGGTTCGGGTGGTTAGGGGTCAGCAGTCCAGCGGCGAAATCAGACAAAGCGCTGGATCTCGCGGCAATATCAGCCAACCTACGCTCGACCTTACGACGCCGCTCGCTGTGCAGCGACTTCGCCACCTCTAATTTGAATCGGGGATCCGACAGGGCAGAGGCAGCTAGGCTGGGCCGTACGCCGTACTTAGCGAAGCACGGCGCGCCCTCGAATAACATGCTGGCCTCGCGAGTCCACGGCGATCTAGTCCAGAACCTCTCTGTCCTGGCTACGAACGCCATTAGCTCCAGTTCCAACGACTCCCCCCCGTATTCGTTCATCTTGGTCTGCTGGTGGACGCGCGCTAGCAGCGGAGCGAAGTTGCCGTCCCGATCGTAAGCGTGCATTAGGAATACTGCGAATTCCTCTAGTTTGCAAGGGTATCCTAACTCCCTCGAGCACGCCACGTATTTAGCCAGATCCGCCCAATGAGGCAGGTCGAGCATAGTATCATCACCCTGTATCCAACAGTCCCACCATGCGCCCCTAGCAGCCCACACCTCGCGCGGCCTACGGCCGGTTGCCGCTGCTACCGCAGTTACTACACGTGCTAGGTTCACGAGCGTGCCGTCTAATGAAGTGTCAATCGTGCCGCTGGCAATTCCCCCCCTGCGCACGTATAACCAGGCTTCCGAGTTAGCGGTGATAGCTGGGACCAATAGAGGCATGTCCCCCCAGTGGCTCTTAAACTCTGACCACCCTGGAACGCCCATCTGATCGTGAAGACGCGCTCTGAATCGAGCCAAATGATTGGGTCTGACGTGTTTGTCGTACTTCTCGACGTCGTCTGACCACAATTTCGTCCCCACAGCACGCCTGGCCCTAACGCGCCTACCGACCGCCTCAGGACCGCCAGGATGGTATATCTGCGGGATCCTACGGCACCGCGACTTGACTCGGTCGACGTGCGGCTTCGCGGCCATATTCCCGCCGGTCGCGTTCCCCAGCACCTCTCGCTTCCTGGCGCAGGCTCCTGATAGCTCAGCGATTTGCACGGGCATCTCGCCCGTCAGATCATAAGCGGCAACGGGCTTGGCTAGAGGCCCGGATCTGCTGAACTCAATTGATGAAAAGGGGGTCTCACCCTGGCCCATCACGTCGGCCAGGCTGACGCCATTCGCGCTGAAGGCGTCCCAGCTCAGTCCCCCATCAGCGGTGCGCGCTGTTGCGGCCCATAGCGCGTGGAACACGAACGACAAGTCGGAGTCCCCATAGTCCGGGTAGCCGTGGTTAGTGTGCTGCTTGTATCTAGTTCCAGCGGCGGGAGCCTCATCCTCCTCCGTTTGTAGGACGGTGTCACAGATCGCGTCTATGGCCTCGTCCATATCCCCGCCGTCGCGGACAATCATGCCGTTTGGGTCGAACCACCAGCCGGGAGGCCCTCCCCTCTGTAAGCACAGCTTCTTCGCTTGGCTCAGCTCGGCCGCAGCCCACGGGTGCTTTGACGCTTCAAACAGTGCAGCCAGCAACCTGCCCTCTTCCAAGGTGCTGGCCAACTGGGTCTCGTCCGCTATGAAGGAGGACCCTTTCGGCAGGGGCTCGATGGTGGGCCGCAGCCGCTCCTCAGTGGTAGGACTAGTGACCACCCTGTGTGCCTTCGTCCCTACCTGTTTAATAGGCCGGCCAGGAGGAAGCTCTCTCGGGACGTGCATCCGCTTCACATAGTAGGGAGCCACCCCAACCGGCTTGGAGTACCACTCTAGCATGGCTTATAGCGTGAGGCCGATGCCATTCGCGGCCGCCAACGTCATAGCGTCGGCCTCTGCCAGAGTCCCGTGGGTCATGGTTGGCTTGTCGGGTGTCCTGACCACGACGGCGTTCACTCTCATGCTGAAAGGAGCTGTCTTCGCATCCATGACCATGACCTGGCTCGGGATCGCCGTAGGAATGGTCACTCTCATACGCCACGGCATTTGCGTCCTGCTGGACACGAAAACGTAGGGACAATCAACGACGCGCGTCCAGGGGGGCTTGGCGTTGGCGTCGTACGTGAACAAGTGGGACAAACGGTCGCGGACGTTTGGGGCGTTGACCAGCTCAGCGCTGGAGCGATACCCCAACTTCGACGCTATCGCTTCGATGTCGTTCTTGAACGTGTCAGCGTCATCGTCGCCGAAGAACTCGGTCTTCGTTTTAGGCCGGATCATCTCTGGCAGGATCTGGCCTAAGCCGTACCCCTCCAAGGGCTTGAATCGGTTGGGCATGACATACAGCGGTGGCGCGTACCCCATCCACTGTAGACCGGAGAACTGAGTCGCCGCTCCAGCGGATGCGCCGGCCCAGCCGGATGCTTCATATTCGTAGTTGAGGACGCCGCCTGTAATATGCGCAGTCCCGCCGTCCGCGTCCTGGGCAGGGTACCGCGGTGTCATGATCAGAGAATGGAGAGATATGGCCTCGGTGGCCTCAGCGCCAGTCATGACGATGGCGCGCCACGTCTTCCCGTGCAAATGGACGGGCACAGCCGGAGCGGGCGCTTTGAGGCCGAACAAAGCGTCAGCTTGGCGGACGTAGTCCTGGTGCATAGCGTCACGCAGCAGGAAGAAATCGTCTACCTCCTTATGGAACGACATGATGAGACCGTCCTCGCTCTTATCTAGGATCAGTTCTCGCATATCCATGGCGCTATCGTTCACGGCGCGGCGCCATTTAGACAACTTGCCCCATAGCGATCCCGCACGGCCACTGTCCGCGAGGCCCATGGTGTTTGTCCTCTCGCCCACTGGTGATGGTCGTACCGCCGCTGCGCCCGGTGCCATCGCGTCCGCAATCCAGGGGTGCAGCTTGAGGCTTTTGACTTTGTTACAAAAGTTTAACACCTCGTCCCTCACCTGGGGGTTGAAGTGCGGAATGAATGGTTGCATCAGAGGCGAAGTGATGAAGCACGCCATCTCATAAAGGTGCGCCGCCTGGATAGACTGCCGTAGGCTTACCAGCAGCGCCACCAACTTGCTGACGCGCAAGATAACGGGGTAGACGTCCTTGGGAGAGCCCTTTGGCGTATCCTCCTCCTGCGTAAGGAAGCTGGCCATCATCTTGGGGAATGAGGCCGCTAGTGTCAGCAGACACAGATCAGAGCTTTCAGCTTCCGTCAGGAAGCCCCAATCCTTCTCCTGTGGCGTCGGCTTCCCGCTCGCGTCGGTAGGTCCCGCCACTGTCGCCTTCTGCGATGCGCCCACGTCCGTGACGAGGTTTGACAGCCGGTCCAGCATAGGAGCTAGAAGCGGATCAGCGAAGAGGTACCCCTTCAAAGGGAGCGTCTTCACCCCAAGAGAGAACCACGACGCGGCCCTCAGATACTCGCTCAGAGTAGGATTGGCGGTTATGGCCGCCGTCCGCTCCTGATACTTGCCCGGCGCCATGGACACTTGGACGAGCAGCTTGTTTAGGTTCGCAGCGTCATCAAGCCTAATTACGCCTGAGACAAGGGAGTGGAAAATCGCCACGTCCGGGGGTAGCTCAGCAAAGGGGTTAAGCGCAGCTACCAAGCGCGCCTGCGCTGCGATATAGGCGCGCGGACAGTATGCGAACAGCGCCGTGAGATGGTTCATTTCGATTGGTGATGTGGGAGAGCTTAACAGCATTGGTACATCCTTCGTTAAAATTGGCCGACATTGGCCACCCTGCGCGCCCCGTTGCGTACGAGGCGCTGGGCGTGGTCAATAACGGTGGCAGTCCTTGTCGAGCAGCTCAGTTCAGCGCTGCTGCCCAGCACCTCTTCAGAGCTTTAGCCGCGACGTAAACGCCGAATAGCGCGGCGACCAGCGCGCTGATTGCCTCAGCCACATCCTTCGCCGACTGTTCGCCCTGCGTCACTTGACCCTCTCGGTCAAGCCTGCGGCTGCGGCGGCGGCGGCGGCAGTCCCGTCGTCAGGGGCGGGGCTGCGTAGAGCGGCGGCGCCCTGCCACGATGGGTGGACAGTCGATGGCATGTTACCCTTGAGTTCCGTGGTGGCGGAAAAGCCCGTCCCCAGGTCTTCCTCGCGGATGCCTTGCCAAGCGAGCGTCGTGTTGATGCCCACCGTAGCGAGCTTCTGGTGAAGGTGGGCAGCCGACAGGAAGTTGTTGGTGGTTGGGGCTTCGGCAGCGTAGAACTGCTGCGATCCGATGGAAATCGGCGAGCCCCGCCCTGCCAGCACGTCTCCTATCTTTGAGAAGAACGCGCGCAGATCAGATGGGTCCGAGGCATAGATGGCGATGAGCAACTTGGCGACATCGTCCATGTACACGCCGATCTCATCCAACCGCCCCTGCACCAGGTAAGGGACCAACGGCCCACCCCTGCACCCTCTTGGCTGCGTCGCCAACATCGCGGCTTCCAAAACAGCAGGGTTGGTGGACCCCGCGCATTGTGCGAATAGTCGGACCTGCGCTTTGGTCAGCATGCTGCTGGCCGTCGCGACCGCGACCAGCTCCTCGCGTGATCTGATGCTAGAAATCAAGTCAGGGATTGCCATAGTGTGTCACTCCTTGGTTATATTGCGGGTAAGTTAAGCCAGGAAGTAGCCATGCCATCATGGCCACCACCGTTCCCACTTACAACTGGGTTCCGACGACGTCGTGTGTGCGCGCTACTTTGCGCCCGTCTGCTTGCCGATCAGCTTCACGTAGCCGTAGAACTCGTCCCACAGCTCGTTGCCTGGCTTCAGCGCGGTGATGAAAAGATCGAGACCAGCGCCACCCTGGAACGTGAAGTTGATCCCAACCGGATTGTTCCGCAAGTCCTGGGTCAGAGTGGCGTCCTCCAGGTCTTCCGTCCCGAACAACAGCTGAATCGCGGTACCCCGCGGCGCCGCAAGCCGTTGGTTCTGCAACACGATCAGTTCCGGGTACGTGCCTCCGTCGAACTGCTGGGAGGTGATCAGATAGTACCTCGCGGTCCCGACGATTGACGGAAGGGCTACGATCTGCTGATCGTACGCATCGCCATCCTCGAACGTTCCGGATGCCGTAATGACCATCTGGCCATTGTTGGTGTTATTGTTTCCGGTGATGTCGATAGCGAAGGCGATGTAGCGATAATCGCGGCCCTGGAATGTTGCGGCGGGTGTGTCGACCGCCGGGGCCTCTAAGCTCAGGCTAGCAAAGCCTGAGCTGTTGGTCCTGCCCACGGAAAACAAGGGCGGTGCCGAATAAGTGGCGCCCCTGTTGATGACCTCCAGCATGGTATCGTACGGCACCCAACCGCCGTTCTGACGGCCGGTCTGGAACGTCTTGACCAATGGGTTGACCGAGAAGACGACAGGCACGGCGCCTCTCGTCATCTGCGCGGCCAGGTCCGGGGTCCACGGGGGAATCTGGTTGCCGGCTGTGAAACCGGGCCCCAGCTGGCTAATTGGCCCCGCATCGTTGCGGTCGAACATACTTGCCATGAGACTTCTCCTATGTAGTGATTATGGTGTGAGATGGTGGATTGCTACTGCGAAATTTGTGCCGCCGCCTGTTGCGGCGTCCTGGGAGTGGCCAGCCACTTGCCACTGGCTTTGAGGATGCCCAGGAACAGGCCGCCGGCGGCGATGCCGATGGTGGTGTACCCTGCGGCGAGCAGCGCGCCCTTCCAGGTTAGTCTGCGTTCCGCCATCACGCGCTCGCTTGTGCGGCCTTGACGGCCGCGGTGAGGAAGTGCATTCCCACCTGGAATGCGATCAGCCCGACAAAACCTCCCACGATGAACATCTGCTTCAACTCGTCCATGGTCCGTTCTCCTTTGAGTTGCGTCCAACTTCGCGTAGCTCAAGAATGGTCTCGAGCGTAGCGTTACTTTTCTTGGCTATGTCGTTCAGCCAGGCCAGAAGGGACACGCCGGCCGGTGGGTCCGCGCTCGCAGCTGCTAGCACCACATCAGCGTCCGTGAAAGCATCGGCGGTAGCATGCGCGTCATGCGTCATCTGCTTGGATACGAGTTGCCCCATCCACGATCTCAGCGTGGACGCAGCGACGTCACCGGCTTGCTCCGGTCCAGCTTGACCGTCGATGAAAGTCTCCAGGGCGTGTATGGCTAACGCCTTGAGCCACCAGGGCCAGTCGCTGCCGCTGATAGCGGAGTACGCTGCCTTCGCGGTCTTCTCGACCTGATGGGTCAATATTGTGACCAGCACCGACCTGAGGGCGGCGGTGGCAAATCGTTCGATGAAGGGTAAGATCCAGACTGGCATTAGCGATTCCTTTCTGCGAGCGCTCGCTTCGCCTCTTCAGCGCAACGGCCACAGCGGCAAGGGTTAGCGTGTTGAAACTTGTAAGGACCGCATATCGATACGGCCATCGCGAAGTGATCCTGGCAGTGTGATGAGGCGATGAACAGTTTGTAATCGCGGTTGCAGAAACAGAATACATTCGCTCCGCACCAGCGCACCAGTCCGATATCCTCCAGTTTACTGGCGTCGCTCGCCGAAGTGAAAACGACGAAGGTAGGATGGCGGCACTCGATGGGCTGTTGGCACGCGGCGCAGGTGAAGTGCGAGTTGACGAATCCCGCAGTCATAGCGCCCTGTCCAGCTCGAATTCGTGCCGCGCAATGACCACACTCAATAACGCTTGCTGGAGATCTTCATAGACCGGCAAGTTATCAACCTGCATATCAGCGGTGACGGTTTGGCGATTGAGCGCGGCTAGCGCGCATCGCCGCCCGGTCACTTGAGACTGGCGACGTTTAAACTCGCCGAGCGGGATCAGCACGTAACACATAGGCTGTCCCACAACGCTAGCATCGGCTAGCGAGTGTGCTAGGACTATAGTGCCCGACCTCAACGCTTCCGACCATTTCCGGAGCATGCTATGCCACACCTCGTTGTAAGGCGCCCAGTCGCCCGACTCGTAGGCAGCGATGCGCAACGCCTTCAGCTCGTCCTGTGTGGTGGATAGCGATGTCTTCTCGACTACGTCCGTCTCCACCATCTGAGCTGCTTGTGCCCAGTGATGCATGAGAGTCGTTTTACCGCTGAGCATGGGGGCGATGATCACGTAAATCATTGAACACTCCTTGAGAATGGATTGAGAATGGGTTGACTGACTAACGTCGGAAGTGGCCGCTTGGCAGCTAGAGGCTGTGGCCCAAGTGATCTTGACTACTCATCCACCGTACTGGTTGTAGCAGTCAAGCAAGTCGTGATCTTCCTCAGTAACGTTGGCGGGGGAAATACTGCCCGCAGTAGCATCGGAAGCCGCCGTGTTGGCTTATTAAGGCCATCTTTGCCCAAGCAGCGCAGAAACGCGACCAGCGTACAAACGACCAGTAACGCGTAAAGAAAGTATGCTCTGGATCACGTGGCACGTGTCTTGAGGCTCGTGCCTCATTACTCGCCATACTCGTCTTCCTCCTTACCCGCACACGCGTCACATACTACGCTCAGCGGGGAGTGGGGCAATAGGTGGGAGTGCTTTGGGTCGTTGCGCTCCGTACTGTTCAACCGCGCGCGGCATTTGCAACAAAACGCGGCGGTAGTGACCTTGATGATGATCTGTGTCATAGTTGACGCTCCGGTGTGGGTGAAGCGGGTTTAAAGCCAGTCGCTATCGAACAGTACCGGGCATATATCATCCCGGTCGGAGTTATAGGCCCACCGAGCCCGCGACTTATAGACATGCAACCGGTGCATTTTAGAAACGGCCATGCACAGCAGCCTTGTCGCGTCCGTGTACTCGTCCTCCTCGTCAACGCAGGCGAGTCGCGTGATGAGGTGGAGGCACTCGGCGCTCGGAGGCAAGTCGGCGGCCAGCAACTTCGCCTCTAATATGTAAGCACGACCAGAAGCGTTAAGACCTGCCACGATCCGGCGTTTGAGGTTGTCTATTTTGGGCATGGTTCAACCTCAGAACCAGTAATGCAGATCCATCATGTCGACGGGGGTCAGGTGGCGGAAGACGACGACGTTGCCGTTTGCTGCGGCAGCGTCCATGGCCATCACGGTACCCTGACAGTGCGGATCAAGGCACAAACGTACGGCGCAAGTGACGTGGCCTTCGCGGTCCTCGTCGTCGCAAAGTTCGAACCATAGTCCTGATCTTGTTCTCGAGAGCATTGAAGACTCCTGATTGAGT
>Ga0058860_12219117_pt1 | contig 10573 bp, 11 predicted proteins | sample SwirhirootsSR3_FD_61088 | JGI IMG/M metagenome (GOLD analysis project Ga0058860, IMG submission 61088) | Switchgrass rhizosphere and bulk soil microbial communities from Kellogg Biological Station, Michigan, USA for expression studies -... | ecosystem: Host-associated > Plants > Roots >...
CTATCATCTATTCATTTTTGTTTGGAATTTTTCTGTTGCAGTTTTAACTCAAATTTTTTTTGCTGAACGTTTTCTTTTAACGGCATTGCGTAAAAAGGTTCGTTTTAAGTTTCTTAAATAACTTACACCACGCGGTTTTTTCGCTCGAATTTTACACTGTTTAGACTTTAACAAACATCACACCAAATACTGATTTCAAAATCTTTGTCTCCTTTGCTGTTTTAACTCCCTAGAACGATATCAAATAGCTTTCAACTGGCTTTTCCAAATACGAAATCTTATATATACTTTTCAACGGATAATTTTTCTACTTTTTGCTTGCTTAAATTCCTGTCTTTTACTTGGTAGATTTCCAGATTGTTGTAAATCATTCTCTAACAGATCTCCGCAAAGCACACGGTATATTAAATAATAATAATAGTAGTAATTTACATAGTTTTTAGTCATGAAAATTGCGTAGGAGCCACATCACATATTACGATAATCAGAAATGGATGCAAACAAAATGTAATATATATTTAAAGAACCCAACTCTTTCAAAAACTGATGCGTTATCGGGTAAAATGTGCTAAACAAAATGACTATTGACGGCAACACTGGCATTTCTGTTTTTCCTAGCAGGTAGGAATACCTAAGTTTTAAAAGTTTTCGACGATTACCCAACAAACCCGGGTACCAACCAACGCTATATAGCTCATTGGTTAACTTACTTAAATGTCGCACCAGCGGATAATCTTCGAAAATGTCAGTATATAATAACACGTTTCTCTGTCTTTGTTGTCATTTTAAACGCCGCCATAGAGCAACAAATCGGTATCACTCCAACTGTAAACGTGTTTCATTTAAACGCCGATAATAGTATTCTCAAGAGCTTTTACTTGTGTCGGTGCAAAAAAAATCATAATTTGCAACTCAATTAGTAAAAATTAATGAATGTTTTGTACTTTTTTGTTTGTGTAATCAGAAAGTTGCTTGGCTGTGACTCATGCCCCACTCAACTTCCCATAAATTAAGCTTTAGAGATCATTTATTTAAATTTTTTTGCAACATTTTTTAAACTTACTGCCTCTAGTCTTAGCATAACCATCTCATTAGCTGATTGAACCGTATATAAGGAAAGGTACAAACTTAAAAGTATTATAATTGAGAGAAGTCCGACACTTCCGCCCTCAGTTGAAAATAGAGAAAAACCTATAGCGGTAGGGCTAATAGAACAATCTGCAAAATAATTTACTAGTAAGGCGTTATTAGAAGCCGGTAAATCAGCAATATCCTGCTCTAATAAAAAAAATTCCAAGCCATAATATTCTTCAAATAGTATTCGTTCTGTTAAATAATTTAACATTACCATGCTAATAACTATAGTTATAGGGTATAAAATAGTTAAACCCTGGGACTCAAATGTTTTAGCTTCTTCATAAATGTCTTGTAAATCCTCAAAGCGCAAGTCGATCAGCATAACAACAAAAATAAAAAAAACCAGGATAGCCCCCAAGTAGATAATACTAAGCATAAAACCAAGTAATTCCAAACCTGCGTAAACTAAAAATAATGAAATTGAAAGAACTAAACTTATTAAGCTTAACAAACAATAAATGGTACTTCTGGAATAAAGTATAAAAGTTGAAGTTAATATGATCAGAGTTGTCACGATAAATAATTGTCAAGGTAAATTAAAAAGCATTTTTTTATTCACAAAATAACAGTTTATCTATTTTGCTCTTTCTATTTAGAAACTATTTGAGACAAATTGGCAAGCTTACTGTCATTTGTATGAATGGTACAAATAAGTTTCCGTTGCAATTGTATTATGTAATCCTTGCTGCTTAAACCCAAAAGATTCCTGAAATTTTCTGCCGCTAGACAAAAAATAGTCTTCAAAAGCAGATCTAAAAACAATTGATCTTCTTCGGTGAAAAGCTAATGTCTTCGCATTTTGAATTACAGCTAACTCTGCTGTTGTTAGAACAAAACCTCGAGTTTTTACTTTTGCTTGATACTCTTTTGCTTGCTTCCTTAAAATCTTGTACTGACGCTTTTTCTTTATATGTGAAACGCTTCCAATAACACCCTCTTTTACTCATTTTAGTCCAATACTTAATAGTGTAGCTTGTCGGGCTTTATACTTGGGTTTATAAACGCTTTTGTTTTTATGTCTCATAACTGAAAAAGCTAAAACGGGCTTATGAAGCTCTATTATAGCTAGTAAAATTCAAAATGCTAAAAAGTTTCGTTCGCGCGTAAAACGACTTAAAAAGTGATAAAAAATTATATCAACTTTCTCTTTCTGTCCTCGACGAACAAATTGATTTAACATTTTTTGTAGTAATATTGAGTTATAAAAATTATAAGAAATAAGCATTGGTTTTTTAATTGTCAGCAACAATAAACAATTCAGTTCTGAATTTTTCTGTTTTTTATTAAGTAGTAGCTACAGTTGGGCGATGAATAAGTTCTATTTTTTGTATTCCGTACTTAGACCGTGCTGTTCGACGATTTATTGGTATAGAAAAACTCTCTAAACCGCGAATACCAGTATATCGCATTCCGGGAATATCACGTCTTCGTCCACCTCGCATTAAAATATAGTTAAATTTCTGGACGGAATGACCAATACCAGGAATATAACAAAAAGGGTATTTGTTGTTAGTTAATCGCAATCGCATAGTTTTTCTTCGGGCTGAATGCGGCTTTTTTGGCGAGCGGATTTCAACTTTTACAACACAACCAAGCTTTTGCGGACATTTATCTAAGGCACCTTTTAAATATTTTCGTTTTCGTTTTACGCGCTGTCTTTTAGTAAAAATTTGCGAGAAAGTCATAAAGTGTAAAAAGAAACACAAAATTTATAAAGAGTATTGCTTATAGCTCAAAATATAAATCCGTTACTTCTTTTTTTATTTTTTAACACCGTCCTAATAATTCATTTTAAAACCATATTTGCCATGATCCGGACGAAACTTCATTTTAAATCTATCTTTTCGCAACCTAATTCCGCGACTAGTATACTGGCCGCGAAATCGTAAATGTCGAAAAAAATCTACAAAGGCAGCAAAGATGTTTAAGTTATTTGCTTTTATTAGAATCCCAAATTTTTTACGTCGTCACCTACGAAATTTAAAATATTTTAAACTTCGAATTCGGACTTTATGACTATAACCAATTTGTAAAACGAGTTTATTTTTTTTTAATCTTTTCAATCTATTAACTTGCCCAGATAGATAAAATCGTTTTTTAAATGCTATTGCATACCCAGCAACTGTTAGAAAAGCTTCTTTCAATAAACCTTGCAACGAAGCTACCGTTGAGTAAAGCTGCCTGACGGTAAAATTTGCACTAAATAAAAAAATTTTCGGTAAAATTAACATAATATACAGATTGCGCGTCAATCGAAAAAAAATAAAACGTTTTTTTGTACTTAGTGTCAATTCAAAATTAAGTCCAGGCGTCAGCGGTTTTTCTTGAAAAACTACTTTTACAGCGGTAAAAGCCGGGCAGTAGGTTAATGTCAACCCCGTATATTTTAGCATTATAACTTTTTATCTTACTTTAAAAAGCAAGTTACCACCTATCTTGTTACTTAAACAATATTCAGAAGTTTTTAGCCCTTGATTAGTCGATAAAAAAAATGAATCCGACTTTCCTAATGTAAACTTCACTAGCTGCTTGTACGAACAATTATACGGGCGGCTAGGACTCGCGTATAAACGCAATTTATTTAGCAGCGGAACTAAGCTAGCAAAATGATATTTCAAATGAACGTGGATGCGAAACGAATTTCTTTCTTCAATTAAAGAAAAATTTGAAATAAAACCTTCAGCTCTTAGTGCTTTAGCACTCTCTAAAACAATTTTTGAACACGGTCAATAGCTACAAATCGCTTTTTTTTTTTGCTGTGCTACTAATACAGATCCTAAAAAGTTTGATAAGTGGTAATTATGATTGTTACTTAATTGTTTTAATTTTTGCGGCTGTGGCATTTCGGAAGTTTTTAAAAAGAAATATAAACGTACAAAAAAGTATACACAAAAAACCAAACAGCATCTACGAAATGTCAGTATAATGCGCTAAACTCAAAACCCAAATGATGCTCCACCGTAAAATGATGTTTTCTGATTCTATGAAAGGAAATCGTTAAAAAAACTAAACCGATAATTACATGCAACCCATGAAAACCGGTTATTAAATAAAAAAGTGATCCATACACAGTATCTTGAATTGAAAATTGTGCGTAATTGTACTCATACCACTGACACGCTGAGAACAAAGCACCCAATAGAATAGTTAACATTAGCATAATCATAACATATATCTGGTCGCCTTGAGTGACTAATTTCTTTACTGCGGCAATTTCGTAATGAGCAAAGGTTACAAAAACACTTGAGCTTAAAAGCAAAACACTGTTCAGTAAAGGCAGCGCTCACGGGTCAATCAAGGATAAAAATGGGGAGGCAAACTTTATTCCTCCAACTCATAAAGAGGGCTCTGCCACATAATAGAAATAACTGCCAAAAAAACTAGCAAATAACATAACCTCTGATATAATAAATAATAAATAACCTAAAACAATGCTTTTTTGAACACTTTTTGTGTGCATCCCTTGAAAAGTACCCTCAACTACTACATCGCTGGCTCAACGCTTTACAACATAAAGCAACAAAAAAAAAGAGTAGAGAAAAGCAAGAGTTTTGCCAGTATCAATATAGAGTAGTAATGCTAAGGGTAACTGCAGCGCTAAAAACCCTGTTAACAGGGGTCAAGGACTGCGGTCAACTAGATGAAACGGGGTGCTAAAGTTAACTACATTCAAGAAATGTCCGTTATACGTTGCCACACAAAAAAATTAAAAAATTAAGCGAAAAAGATCGCAGTACGTTATCATTACTTCTTAAAATTAGACTAAACTTTTATATTATATGTAGGACGTTTATTATATCGAAAAACGGGGTCTAAAGCTTTACCTTGTTGTGTTAGATAATAATAGAAGAATAAGCTTAACCCAAAAGCCGTTTCTGCAGCAGCAAAACTCAAAACTAATAGCCCTTGCGCCAAGCCAGCAGCAGTAAGTAGAAAATAGCCATATCCAAAAAAGTATAAGCTAATTCCAATATACATCATTTCTATTTTTAACAACAATGTTAAAAAATTTTGATTTTGCTGTAAAATGCCTATAACCCCTAAAAAATATAAAGAAAAAGAAATTGAAAATCAGATAATAGATGTCACATTAGAATGAGGTAAAATAATATTCATACTTTAGAAAAATCCAAAAACTGGTAAACTTTTGTTAACACAAATCTGATGCGTATGTAGAGCAAATTTACTGATTAGTTATCATCACTCTCGTCACCAAAAAATAAACTTTTAAAAAGTGAGATGCTTCCCGTTTTGAAGAGCTGTAGTGCTAATAACATAAGTCAGCTTTCAAAGGTTCATGTAATAAACTGGGATCCATCATAGCGAGCTTTTTCCTCCGCGGTGAACACTGGAGTACCTGCGGGTACTCTCTCTCACTCTGCTAACTCACGCCACCCTGGCACATACTCAGTAGTACTTTCCCCAAAATATGACTCCCGTGGCACATTAACCTTTATAAAACGTTGCGCCGGTTTCACCTTTTGTGGCGTGTCTGTGAATTGTTCTGGTTGCGACACTTGTATTATCTCTAGCCCTTCATTCGTTGTCACTATTTTGAACTTTCAATCTGGCTTAGTGTCTCATCCATCAAAACGTATGCTGAACAAAGGCTGTGCTCCAGTCGGATTATTATATGATTTAGCTGATCGTCAATCCTCTCGAGGATCGCTAATGATCAGTGGTACAGTAGCTGGTTCTACATGCACCGGTATTTCATTAAGTTGCTCTTGAGGTTGTGTACGAATAAAAAAAGCTTTTTGCTCATCGTTTAAATCAGTATTAAAAACATCTACTACTATAGGCATATAACTGTGATTTATTCCACAAATTTCGCTGCACTGCCCATAATACGTACCTAATAAAAACGAATGTATTCACGCTTCGTTTAGTCGCCCTGGAATTGCGTCCACTTTTATTGCAAAACTTGGGACAGATCAACTATGTATAACATCGTTAGACGTTATTAAAGCTTTAATGGCTGAATAAAGCGGAATTTGCATTCGTTGCGTTGTTTCTAGTAAACGATGTGCACCCCCTGTTCGTAACTCAGCTTCAGGGACCATATAACTATCAAAAGAGTAGTTTGCGCGCAATCCTGCAAGATCCGCAAAATTTGCAAGTCGTGATTTCATATAAGACTCAGTGTCCTTGTGCATATAATTTCAATATCATTGATGGCCGGTTACGGAATAATTCATATGTGGTTGACCGAATTGTTGTACTAATGATTTTTCCAAATAAATAACCGCAAAAGCCGGTAATCCAATAAGCATAACCATCAGAATTGGAATGACAGTTCATAAAAATTCCAAATAAATCAATGATTTTAGTGATATTTGCTTAGCAAACCGACGGCGAGTTAAAGCTCATCTGAAAGCTACAACTGTACGTGTTAACATGTATGTGACAAATCCAACAACGAAAATAATAACTGCCATTACCTCAAAATGTAAGTTTTGTACCACAAAGGCAAAATCAGTAGCTGCTTCTGGGAAACTTATCACAAAAGCGGCTGGTATAAAATTTCAGGATTTTCGAACCAGTTTTTTATTTTCTCCACTAAAAGCTTTAGTAACGTTCACTATAAAAAAAAGTAAAGCTATCACTGATAGTAAAGATCCGAAAGAACAGATTGAATTTCAACTTCAATAAACATCTGGGTAATCAGCTATTCGTCTTGGCATTCCGGCAATACCTAAAAAGTGCATTGGAAAAAATGTTAAGTTAACGCCGTAAAAGAATAATCAAAAATGTGAGCGTCCTAACCGTTCGTTCAGGATACAACCAAACATTTTTGTAAATCAAAAATAAAAGCCGCCGAAAACACCGAAAACGGCCCCCATTGATAAAACATAATGAAAATGCGCTACAACATAATAAGTATCATGAAACAAAATATCTAATGCAGCATTAGCCAGTACGACACCGGTTACACCACCTATTGTGAATAAAAATATAAACCCAAAAGCAAATAAAGATGCTGTGTTAATTCGTATTACGCCGCCTCATAAAGTAGCAAGTCAACTAAAAACTTTTACTCCAGTTGGAACGGCAATAATCATTGTGGCAGCGGTAAAATATGCTCTGGTATCAGCATCTAAACCTACAGTATACATATGATGAGCTCAAACAATAAAACCTAAAAAGCCAATACTTATTAAAGCATTAACCATTCCAGCATATCCAAAAATAAATTTATCAGATGTTTTTGATACAATGTGGCTAATAATACCAAATGCTGGTAAAATTAAAATATATACTTCTGGATGGCCAAAAAATCAAAACAAGTGTTGGTATAGAACAGGGTCACCACCGCCAGTATAATCAAAAAAGTTTGTTCCTAAATTTCGATCTGTTAACAGCATTGTTATTCCTCCAGCTAAAACAGGGAGTGACAGTAAGAGTAGAATAGCAGTTATAAACGAGGCTCATATAAACAACGGCAATCTAGAAAATCTTAAACCACCAGCTCGCATATTTAATATAGTCGTAATAAAATTTATTGCACCAGCAATTGACGCTGCCCCGGCAAGATGTAAACTAAAAATAGCTAAGTCTACACTATAGTCAGCATGTCCTAAAATTCCAGCTAATGGTGGGTACAACGTTCAGCCAGTTCCTACACCAGTTTCTACTATTCCTGATAACAAAAGTAAGCATAACGCTGGTGGTAAAAATCAAAAACTCAAGTTATTTAACCTTGGAAATGCCATATCTGGAGCGCCTATTAAAACAGGGATAAAAAAATTACCGAATCCACCAATTAGTACAGGCATAACCATAAAAAAAATCATTATAAAAGCATGTGTTGTAACCAAAACATTATATAGATGTGTGTTACCGTTTAAAAATAAACTTCCAGGCGCACTTAATTCAATGCGAATTATAACAGAAAAGGCCGTCCCTAAAATTCCGCTAATAAAACCAAATAATAAATATAATGCACCTATATCTTTGTGATTTGTACTCATTAGTCACCTTTGATTTCAATAAGAAAGCAGTTGTAATGTAGCTTTAGACACGTTTTCAAAAAAATTTTTAGTTATTTTTTATCACCCTTCATCTCGCGCTGGTGGCATGAAATCACCCCAGTCGGCGTTGTCACACGCATTAAAAAAAAAAAATAAGCCTACCACACAAAATAAAAAAATTCCAATTTTTTCTGCTCGATCGTAAAACCAACCTCATTGTGTTTTCTCCTCGTAGGTTTCTTTTTCCCAAACTTTTCAGGCTCAATGTTTGCGCGTTACCCTATCTAAAAATTCTTGCGTAAAGTCTCGTGGAATATATTTTTCACGCCACAAATCTCGATCTAAAATTCTGTATGGGAGGTCAACTCGCGGAAAATACTGCTGACGTAAAGCACGACCAAACTCTGTCGCATCTCAAAAATATTGCGTGCGATTTTGTGGAAAATCTATTCCAGCTGTGTCCAAAAATGCAATTCTCGGACAAAATCAAGCAGCTAAGCCGCCTGAAGCGGCGATAAAACTTCAGAAAAAGAAAAATCTATCAACTCCGTCAGAGCTTAATAAACGATAGTTTGTGTTACCTAGTCGTAGTTGATAATATAATTTGTAATCAAGTTTACAAACTGTAGTAAAGGTGCAGACTTTTTTCCCATTTAAGTACAGGCTACTTTCAATTGTTGTCATACAATCTGCAGCCAATTGCGGCTTCGATAATACCTTATTTGAAAAAGAAATATAGGTGATTAATCATTGTTTAAATTCTATATAGTAACATCAAAAAAAACTTATTACAAAAAAAACATGTTCTGTATAACCGAGAAATAAGAAAATTAAAGAGCCAAAGAATTTTTTACACAATTTGTTTATGATCATATAGGTATGAAGCAATAAATAAATATATGTCTCTACGGGGAGTCCAAGCCAAGATCACCTTTTTGCCACAATTGAAATATGACAATAAGCATCCTTTGAAAAATGATTTACCTTTGCAATAGTAGAAAAAATCCGTCAAGTGGTAAAACTAATGATAAATAAATAAACTTGTATTGTTCACACCCAGGCAGCCGCAGCCATTATTATCTTCACAGCGGTCAGAAGGACTAATTCTCAATTCACGGCCTGAATGTACGAATAGAGAATTAGCGCTACGTCCTTCATAATCAAAAGGTATCTTGTTCAGACCATACCTTGTCTGATAAAAAAATAAACAAACAGTCTGACGTGACTATTTGAAAAATAAACATTATTTTTTTAAAAAAAGATTTGTAAAGGTTCCCCCCTACGCTGGAAGACGTTTAAAAGTAGCGGCCGGCAATGCGAACATAAACTCGTTTATATCTGAAAGAGCGTTCTAGTTCATCTTTTGTTTCTTCATATGTCAATCCTCAAATTTTAGTGCCCTGCATTCGTAAGTCGTGGCTTAACAAAATTACACCGTGGTAAGGCCCAACAACAGTATAGGCGGGGCGTTTTAGAGGGGACTTTGTCATGATGACAAGCCCAAGATATTTTTGGCGTTTTACACTTTTAATATATTTAAATTTTCTAGGAAAAACTGTCATTAGATGGCCCGGTCTGGCCTTTAACTGTTTCGTTTTTTTTATTTTTAACTGTGTTACACTTTTAATCCCTGAGTTATCTCGAACCTGTCAAATCATTTTTTTTACGCTTTGTTTTTCTTTTTATACTTCAGTTCAAAAAATGGATAAGTCAAACAAACTTGGGTAAAGTACGATAAAATAATTTTTTACCTTCTCCTCTCCGTGGGGACTTTCAGATTTGTTAAGTTAAAATTTTATGTATAAAAAGTGAACTGTTTAATTTTATTCTTAAAAAAAATTCTATAATGTGCAATTTTTTATCAAAACGCATCCTAAATCTTAGTAAATCCAGAAGTGGTTAAAAACTACGACCTTCTAATTAAAAACATTTCAAAGCCTAAATGTGAAATCACAATAAACTCAAATTTTTTTATTTGGGGATGATAGCAAAAAATCTATTCATAATAATAAAATTACCCTCAAAGTAACAACAAAACACAAAATTTCAAAAAGATTTAACCACCAAAAAATTACGTAACATTATATTCTGAGTGTTTCTGCTTAAGAAACTAAGCCACTCTCTTTTGAGCGCTCTGAATGTTGTAAAAATTTAATTTCGTTCTTCTTGAAAAGTTGCATCTTCATTTTGCACTTCTTCCGCAATTTCTAATAATTGCGCTGTTTTATATAACCGATACTTCTCGGCAGCTCTTTCACTAGCAATTGCACGGGCGAATGGGTATATCAAAAATCATAGATAAGAAGCATAAAAAATAATAGTTATTCATCATGCTACTCCAACAAAAGTATTAAAATCTAATTGTGGCATCTAATTTTCTTCTTGCGGATATTACTAAAGACATTTATTTTTTTGTACTTCCTTAAAAGTAAATCGTTTTTATGCAACCAATGTGTATATTTCAT
>Ga0058860_10020277_pt1 | contig 10544 bp, 4 predicted proteins | sample SwirhirootsSR3_FD_61088 | JGI IMG/M metagenome (GOLD analysis project Ga0058860, IMG submission 61088) | Switchgrass rhizosphere and bulk soil microbial communities from Kellogg Biological Station, Michigan, USA for expression studies -... | ecosystem: Host-associated > Plants > Roots >...
GTATTGTAAAAGAAATCTTACGCTTGTACGTTGTTTCCACCTAATACGAAAGGCTCAACTTCTTTAATTTCTCCGAACTGCTGCTCGTAATTAGCGATGTTCTGCTGAAGAGCACTTAATACTCTTTTAGCGTGAAGTGGAGCAAGAATAACTCTTGATCTTACTTTAGCCTGCTGAACACCTGGCATCAACTGAATAAAGTCTACTACAAACTCAGATGGAGAGTGGTTTACTAAAGCTAAATTAGCATAGATACCAGCAGCTACCATTTCGTTTAACTCAATGTTGATGTTCCCGTCTTGTGGATTTTGATTGTTGTCCATTGTTATAAATTATGTTTTTAAAATTCGAAATTTGAGATTGTGAAAATATAAAAATAATTTCAAATCCCAAATTTCAAATCATTAATTTTAGTTAAGGTCTTCGAATTCTTTCTTAGAACCTACAATAACATTCTGATACTCTTTAAGACCTGTACCTGCAGGAATTCTGTGACCTACAATTACGTTTTCTTTAAGACCACCAAGAGCGTCAACTTTACCAGCTACTGCTGCCTCGTTAAGAACTTTAGTAGTTTCCTGGAACGATGCTGCAGACATGAATGATTTAGTCTGAAGAGCTGCTCTTGTAATACCTTGTAATACAGGAGTTGCTGTAGCAGGAAGAGCTTCTCTTACTTCTACCAAACTTTGATCTTCACGTCTCAACTTAGAGTTTTCATCTCTTAATTCTCTTGCAGTAATCATCTGACCTGGGCTGAATTCTTTAGAATCACCAGCATCTACTACTACTTTAAGACCAAATACTCTGTTGTTCTCTTCCAAGAAATCATACTTATGCTCAAGAGCTCCTTCAAGGAACTGAGTATCACCTCCATCTACGATAGATACTTTTGTCATCATCTGTCTTACGATGATTTCGAAGTGTTTGTCGTCGATTTTTACCCCCTGAAGACGGTAAACTTCCTGAATCTCGTTTACTAAGTATTCCTGAACCGCAGTTGGACCTTTAATTCTTAAGATATCATCTGGAGTAATTGAACCGTCAGAAAGTGGAGAACCTGCTCTTACGAAGTCATTCTCCTGAACCAGAATCTGGTTAGAAAGTTTCACTAAGTAAATCTTTCTTTCTCCGGTCTTAGCTTCTACGATCAATTCTCGGTTACCTCTCTTAATTTTTCCGTAAGAAACTACCCCGTCGATTTCAGTAACAACCGCTGGGTTTGAAGGGTTTCTTGCTTCGAATAGTTCGGTAACTCTCGGAAGACCTCCGGTGATATCCCCTGCTTTTGCAGATTTTCTTGGGATCTTGATTAGGACTTTACCAGCCTTAATTTTTTCACCATCGTTTACCATTAAGTGGGCTCCTACCGGTAAGTTGTAAGCTTTTTGCTCAACTCCTTTAGAGTCTACCACTTTCAAGGTAGGTACGGCTTTCTTATTTCTGGATTCAGAGATTACTTTCTCTTCAAATCCTGTTTGTTCGTCAATTTCAAGTTGGAATGAAATACCCTGGATAATATCTTCGTATTCTACCTTACCTGAAGTTTCAGCAATGATTACCGCGTTATACGGATCCCATCTACAGATTGTATCACCTTTCTTCACTTTATCACCTGGTTTTACAGATAATATAGATCCATAAGGTACGTTAGCGACCATTAACGGAGTTCTGGACTCGTTATCAGCAACTAATCTGAATTCTGTTGAACGGGAAACTACAACTTCAGCAGTATTACCGTTTTCATCTTCAGAAGTAATCGTTCTTACTTCATCCATTTCAACGATACCATCTCTTCTTGCAATAATAGATGGGTTTTCTGATACGTTTCCTGCAGTCCCCCCCTGGTGGAAAGTTCTCAACGTAAGCTGAGTACCTGGTTCCCCAATGGATTGTGCTGCAATTACACCTACCGCTTCACCCATATGAATTACTTTACCTGTTGCTAAGTTTCTACCGTAACATTTCGCACAGATACCTTTCTTAGCTTCACAGGTTAATGGTGAACGAACCTCAACAGCTTCTAATCCTGCTTCTTCGATTTTCTTCGCCAATTCTTCAATGATCACCTGATCAGCTTCAGCAATTAATTCATCAGTTTCAGGATCGTAGATATTATGAAGAGATACTCTACCTAAGATTCTTTCAGAGATTCTTTCAACGATCTCATCATTTTTCTTCAGTGCAGTAACTTCTGTACCTCTAAGAGTTCCACAGTCATCTTCTGTAACGATAACATCCTGTGCAACGTCTACCAATCTTCTCGTTAAGTAACCAGCATCGGCTGTCTTAAGAGCGGTATCCGCAAGACCCTTACGAGCACCGTGGGTAGAGATAAAGTATTCTAGAATCGAAAGACCTTCCTTAAAGTTGGCAAGGATCGGGTTTTCGATGATCTCCGCTCCGGTAGAACCAGCTTTTTGCGGTTTTGCCATCAACCCTCTCATCCCAGACAACTGACGGATCTGTTCTTTAGAACCCCTCGCTCCAGAGTCAAGCATCATGTATACAGAATTGAATCCACCTTGGTCAACTTTCATTCTGCTCATGATCATTTCAGTTAATCCGGCGTTGGTGTTTGTCCAAACGTCGATTACCTGGTTATAACGTTCTGTATCGGTAATCAGACCCATGTTATAGTTGGCTCTAATTTCGTCTACAGTTTCAATTGATTGTGCAATCATCTGCTTTTTCTCCACAGGTACTACGATATCCCCAAGTGAGAACGAAAGACCTCCTTTGAATGCGTTTGAATACCCTAAGTCTTTCATTGCATCCAGGAACTTCACAGTCGTAGGGAAATCCGTATCAGCAAGGATCTTACCAATAACGTTTCTCAATGACTTCTTAGTAAGAAGTTCATTGATATATCCTACCTGCTTAGGTACAATCTGGTTGAATAAGATTCTACCTACAGAAGTTTCGATCAATCTTGTAACGATTTCACCGTTTTCTTTAACTGGTAGTTTACATCTTACTTTAGCATTTAATGAAACTCTACCTTCTGCATAAGCAATTTCAGCTTCTTCAGGAGAATAGAATGCAAGACCTTCTCCTTTTACTTTCATATCTTCTGTAGAGCTCAATTCTTTGGTCATGAAATAAAGACCAAGAACCATGTCCTGAGATGGTACCGTAATTGGAGAACCGTTTGCAGGGTTCAAAATGTTTTGAGAACCTAGCATCAATAACTGAGCTTCAAGGATCGCTTCTGGTCCTAGCGGCAAGTGTACTGCCATCTGGTCACCATCGAAATCGGCGTTGAATGCTGTTGTTACCAATGGGTGTAGCTGGATTGCCTTACCTTCGATCATCTTAGGTTGGAAAGCCTGAATACCTAGTCTGTGAAGCGTAGGTGCTCTGTTCAGTAGAACAGGGTGACCTTTCATCACATTTTCAAGGATATCATAAACTACCGGTTCTTTTCTATCAATAATTCTCTTTGCAGATTTTACTGTTTTTACAATACCTCTTTCGATCAGTTTTCTAATGATGAATGGTTTGTACAATTCAGCTGCCATATCTTTAGGAATACCACATTCGTGAAGCTGTAAGTTTGGACCTACAACAATTACGGAACGCGCAGAGTAATCTACCCTTTTTCCTAGTAAGTTCTGACGGAAACGACCTTGTTTACCTTTCAATGAATCAGAAAGTGATTTCAATGGTCTGTTTGATTCAGATTTTACTGCAGAAGATTTTCTTGTGTTATCGAATAATGAATCTACTGATTCCTGAAGCATACGCTTCTCGTTTCTCAAGATTACTTCAGGAGCTTTGATCTCCAATAATCTCTTCAAACGGTTATTTCTGATGATAACTCTTCTATAAAGGTCATTTAAGTCAGAAGTTGCAAAACGTCCTCCATCCAATGGAACCAATGGTCTTAGTTCTGGTGGAATAACTGGAAGTACACGCATAATCATCCACTCCGGTCTGTTGATCATTCTTGTATTAGCACCTCTTAATGCTTCTACAACGTTCAATCTTTTCAGAGCCTCAGTTCTTCTTTGCTTGGAACCTTCATTGTGAGCTTTATGTCTCAAGTCGAAAGATAATGCATCAAGATCAATTCTTTTTAATAATTCTTCAACAGCTTCAGCACCCATTTTGGCGATGAATTTGTTTGGATCAGAATCATCAAGATATTGGTTTTCTACAGGAAGAGTTTCCATGATATCAAGGTACTCTTCTTCTGTTAAGAATTCCATATTTTCAAAATCAGAACCGTCTAATTTTTTAGCAATACCTTGCTGGATCACTACATATCTTTCATAGTAGATGATCATATCTAATTTCTTAGAAGGAATTCCTAAAAGGTATCCGATTTTGTTTGGTAATGAACGGAAGTACCAGATGTGAGCAATAGGAACAACCAAACCAATGTGTCCGATTCTTTCTCTTCTTACTTTTTTCTCAGTAACTTCTACACCACAACGGTCACAAACGATCCCTTTGTAACGAATTCTCTTATATTTACCACAAGCACATTCGTAATCCTTTACAGGACCAAAGATTTTCTCACAGAATAGCCCGTCTCTTTCAGGCTTGTGGGTTCTGTAGTTAATAGTTTCCGGCTTTAAAACCTCCCCTCTTGAGTCCTGTAAAATAGACTCTGGTGAAGCTAAACCGATGGTTATTTTATTAAATCTACTTGTCTTATTTTTATTTGACATAAAAAATGTTTTATTCTTTATTTCTAAATCTTTTATTTAACTATTTTTTTCTTAGTTTCAAACGGATAATCTTTTATCCCGATTTGAATACTTAACAAGCATCAAAAGATCAAACTTTATTGGTCTATTGTTTCTCTTTTTTAAGTTTCAGCAGTATAACGTTATCATAATCAGGCTGCCACACTTTAAGAGGATTAGGATAGGTTTTAACAAGATCGAAATCCGATAGTCCTATTTTACTAACATTTCTCTTTAAGAGGCTGCTTCTTGCTATATAAGAAACAGTACCACTTTTATTAACAGTTTCAATTCCTATAAACGTTATCGTTCCTTTTTTCTGAAATCCTGATGGCAATACAACATAATCAATAGTATTCTCCGCCAGAAACTTTTCAAAAGGCATTGATGCCATCTTCTCAAAAAAGCTTTTATCTGCCACCAAACCATCGGCAGGGATCATTTGCAGATCTGAATAAAATGCTAATTTCCCAGGCATATCATAGGTAAAAACCCTGGAGCCTGCCGGAAGATTTTTCTTCAGATCTTCTGCAATTTCTTGTACTTTATCTTTTTTACTCTCCTTTATTTTTTCATTATCTCCTGCTGCATTATAGCCTAAACTTATATTTGTATTAGCCTTTACATAAGAAATCGAGCTCAAAAAAATAGTACATCCCACCAGCAGAACACCTACTGCTACTTTACTTTGCTTAATACCGGATTTTAGTAAAAATACATTCACCATATCATTCAGCATAAAGGCAACAGCCAACATCTGCATTACAAAATACCACTGTCCTATTTGTGACTGAAAATACATGTTATATAATAACTGTACGATAGCCCCGGTTACAAAGTATAATTTTAATTTTCTAAAATCTACCTTCGTAAAGGAAAGCAGTACTGCATATATCAAATTTGAAGCAAGAAAAATAGTTCCCCAAAGATTCCCAAAAACAGAGCCTTCAGCATAGGGAAAACTTGATTTTATTCTCCCGCTTATCGGAACCATATTCCCGAATTCAAATTTATTATACAATAAGTATCCGCCAACAAGCACAATACTTACTCCTGCAGCTTTTATCAGGTCTCCTATTCTGGGTCTTGTATCACCGGATAAACAATATAATCCTAAAAAAACAAGGATAAAAACATTGTCCAACCGGGATAAAAACACCATACTGGTCGCTAGTCCCAGGAGCCATCCGTTTACTGTTTTGCCTTTTATCAGCAAGTTGAGCAGTAATGCAATGCAAAATAAATTAAGGTGCGCCTCTGTTAAATATAAGGTACCGAGTGAGAAAAAAACCAATCCCAAAAACCAGACTCCTGCTATTTTCCCAATCCCTCTGTCTTTAAACAAAGGCTGCAGATATTTTATACTTAAAAAGAACAATACAACCTGTATCAGCCACAGCACATAAATCATTTCCTGTTTAGGAAGTACTGTCATGAAGTCTGCAATGATACATACTACCATCCACAAGGGATGAAAACCATTTGTAGAGTAAATGTCATTAAATTTAAAGCCTAATCCGTTCACAAAATTGTGGGCGATTTGTGGATAAAAGAACCCGTCATCAGCCGGAAATTTAGCAGGGCTCAACAAGAAGAACAGGGCTGGAATTGCAAAAAGCCAATATCCATATTTTTCTGTTTTGCCTAAATTTTGCAACATTATACTTTCAAATATGATTTATAATTAAAGTTTGTTCTAATTAATTAAAAGATTTAATTTATTCCTCCAATCTTACGTCTAGTCCAAGACCTTGTAACTCGTGAAGTAATACGTTGAATGATTCCGGAATACCTGGTTCAGGCATCGATTCACCTTTAGCAATTGCTTCATACGTTTTTGCTCTACCAATTACGTCATCAGACTTCACTGTTAAGATCTCTCTAAGAATGTTTGATGCACCGAATGCTTCAAGTGCCCAAACCTCCATCTCTCCGAATCTCTGTCCACCAAACTGAGCTTTACCTCCTAACGGCTGCTGAGTAATCAATGAGTAAGGTCCGATAGAACGTGCGTGCATCTTATCATCAACCATGTGTCCTAGTTTCAACATGTAAATGATACCTACAGTTGCAGCCTGAGTAAATCTTTCTCCGGTACCACCATCATAAAGGTGAGTGTGACCGAATTTAGGAAGACCTGCTTTTTCTGTATACTCAGTAATCTGCTCAAGACTAGCTCCGTCGAAGATTGGCGTCGCGAACTTCATACCCAGTTTCTGACCAGCCCATCCAAGAACTGTTTCATAAATCTGACCGATGTTCATACGAGAAGGTACCCCTAGTGGATTCAATACGATATCTACAGGTGTTCCGTCTTCAAGGAATGGCATATCTTCTTCACGAACGATTCTTGAAACGATACCTTTGTTACCGTGACGTCCTGCCATTTTATCCCCTACATTCAGTTTACGTTTCTTAGCGATGTAAACTTTAGCCAACTTCATGATACCTGCTGGTAGCTCATCTCCGATTGAAATTGCAAATTTCTCACGGTTTTTAACTCCTTGAATATCGTTATACTTGATTTTGTAATTGTGAATCAATTGTTTGATCAATTCATTCTTGTCAGCGTCTACTGTCCAGTCTGCACCACTAACGTTTACATAATCTTCAACTGAAGTCAATAATTTGTGAGTGAACTTCACACCTTTACCGATAATTTCTTCATCAAGGTCATTTTGTACCCCCTGAGAAGTTTTACCGCTTACCAGTGTATTTAATTTTTCAATTAAAGTATTTCTCAACTCATCAAACTTAGCCTTGTAAGTGTTTTCAATTTCTTCAAGTCTAAGTTTCTCTTCAGTTCTTTTCTTTTTATCTTTAATATTTCTAGAGAACAATTTCTTGTTGATCACAACCCCTCTTAATGAAGAGTCAGCTTTTAATGATGCATCTTTCACATCACCTGCTTTATCACCGAAGATTGCTCTAAGAAGTTTTTCTTCAGGAGTCGGGTCAGATTCACCTTTTGGAGTAATTTTACCAATCATGATATCTCCAGGCTTCACTTCAGCACCGATTCTGATCATACCGTTCTCGTCAAGATCTTTAGTTGCTTCTTCAGAAACGTTAGGAATATCTGCTGTAAGCTCTTCCATACCTAATTTAGTATCACGAACTTCAAGAGAATATTCATCTACGTGGATTGAAGTAAACCAGTCTTCACGTACAACTTTTTCGTTGATTACGATTGCATCCTCGAAGTTGTACCCTTTCCAAGGCATGAACGCTACTACCAAGTTTCTACCAAGAGCCAATTCTCCTTTTTCAGTAGCATAACCATCACAAAGTACCTGTCCTTTTTCCACTACATCCCCTACTCTTACGTTTGGTCTTAGGGTAATTGTTGTACTCTGGTTAGTTTTTCTGAACTTAGTAAGTTTATATGTTTTCGTTGCAGGTTCGAATTGTACTAAATCTTCGTCCTCGCTTCTTTCATATTTAATAGTGATCTTATCAGCATCCACATACTCTACAGTACCTGTACCTTCAGCATTGATCAAAATTCTTGAATCTCTTGCAACTTGTTGCTCAAGCCCTGTACCAACGATTGGAGCCTGTGGCTTCAATAGAGGAACGGCCTGACGCATCATGTTGGATCCCATCAATGCACGGTTCGCATCATCATGCTCAAGGAACGGAATCAATGAAGCGGAAATACCAGAGATCTGGTTTGGTGCTACATCGATAAGGTTTACCTGAGATGGCTCAACTACCGGGTAGTCACCATCCAATCTTGCAATAATTCTGTCTGTTAAGAAGTCACCGTTATCACTCAATTCAACGTTTGCCTGAGCAATTACTTTGTCTTCCTCGTCTTCTGCATTAAGATAAATAGGATCAGCATTAAGATTAATCTTACTGTCTTCTACTTTTCTATATGGAGTTTCGATGAAACCTAGTCTGTTGATTTTAGCATAAATACCTAAAGATGAAATCAAACCGATGTTTGGTCCTTCCGGAGTTTCAATCGGACAAATTCTTCCGTAGTGAGTATGGTGAACGTCACGAACCTCGAAACCTGCTCTTTCTCTTGATAAACCACCAGGCCCTAGTGCAGAAAGTCTACGCTTGTGCGTGATTTCTGATAGAGGGTTGGTTTGGTCCATGAACTGAGATAGCTGGTTGGTCCCAAAGAACGAGTTGATTACAGATGTTAATGTCTTAGCGTTAACAAGGTCAAGTGGAGTAAAGATTTCGTTATCTCTAACGTTCATTCTTTCCTTGATCGTTCTTGCAATTCTTGAAAGACCTACACCGAACTGTCCTGCTAATTGCTCACCAACAGTTTTAATTCTTCTGTTTGATAGGTGATCAATATCATCAACATCAGTTTTTGAGTTTACAAGCTCAATTAAGTGTCTTACAATCGCAATAATATCTTCTTTTGTAAGAACTTCAGTTGTAGTTGGGATGTTTAGACTTAATTTTTTATTCAATCTGTAACGTCCTACTTCACCAAGAGAGTATCTCTGCTCAGAGAAGAATAATTTTTCAATGATTCCTCTTGCAGTTTCCTCATCAGGCGGATCTGCGTTTCTCAACTGACGATAGATGTACTCTACTGCCTCTTTTTCAGAGTTGGTAGGGTCTTTCTGTAATGTATTCTGGATGATAGAGAATTCATTGCTGTTTTCTTTGTGAATCAAGATAGATTTCACACCGGCATCAAGAATAAGATCCAAATGTTCTTTTTCAAGAATAGTTTCTCTATCCAAGATGATCTCGTTTCTTTCGATAGAAACTACTTCACCTGTATCTTCATCTACGAAGTCCTCGAACCAAGTGTTCAAAACTCTCGCAGCCAATGTTCTTCCTTCTACTTTTTTAAGGGCAGCTTTAGAAACTTTCACTTCTTCAGCAAGGTCGAAGATCTGAAGGATATCCTTATCAGACTCATAACCGATCGCTCTTAATAAAGTTGTTAATGGTAATTTTTTCTTACGGTCGATATACGCGTACATTACGCTGTTGATATCGGTTGTAAATTCCATCCAAGATCCTTTGAAAGGAATAATTCTTGAATAGTAAAGTTTGGTTCCATTCGCGTGGTAAGTTTGTCCGAAGAATACACCAGGTGAACGGTGAAGCTGTGTAACAATAACTCTTTCTGCACCATTGATGATGAAAGATCCACTTGGTGTCATATAAGGAACCGGACCTAGATATACATCCTGAACCACGGTTTGGAAATCTTCGTGTTCCGGGTCAGTACAGTACAGTTTAAGTCTTGCTTTTAGAGGAACTGAATAAGTAAGTCCTCTTTCCACACACTCATCGATTGAATAACGTGGAGAATCTACCAGATAGTCTAAGAATTCTAATACGAATTGGTTTCTTGAATCCGTAATTGGGAAATTCTCTTGGAAAGTCTTGTAAAGAGCTTCTGTCTTTCTGGCTTCAGGAAGTGTATCAAGCTGGAAAAACTCTCTGAAAGACTCAATTTGGATGTCCAAAAAGTCTGGAGTGATGATTTTTCCTTTCGCTGATGAGAAATTAATTCTCGGATTTCCTTGAGTTGTTGATTTTGTTTTACTCATAAAACTTTTAAGAAAGGGTTAAAAAATATTTTGATTCATTAAAAAATATCAGAAAAGAACAAGAAACAAGGTAAAAGTAAAAGGTAAAAGTGTTTTTGGCGCTCACGAAGGACCTTAGAAATCTTTTAACTTTGCACTTGGCTCTTTCTAACTGCAACACTGGTATATCTTTTCACAGCGTAATGCAAAATATTTTTATTACTTTTGAGGCAGCATTACTGCAATATCTACAAACACGAAATCCCTTCCATGTTTCACACAATGAAAGAGTTGATTTTCAGTATTTTATAAATTTACAAACAATTTTTCG
>Ga0058860_10082972_pt1 | contig 10454 bp, 1 predicted proteins | sample SwirhirootsSR3_FD_61088 | JGI IMG/M metagenome (GOLD analysis project Ga0058860, IMG submission 61088) | Switchgrass rhizosphere and bulk soil microbial communities from Kellogg Biological Station, Michigan, USA for expression studies -... | ecosystem: Host-associated > Plants > Roots >...
GTCTCTTTATTTGACAAAATCGTGATTTGTCCATTTTTATTTTCTCTCTTATACAGAAAGCTCACACAAAATTAATACATAAAAAATCTCCAACCTCCTTCCATTCCTTAAAAACTACAAAAATATTTTCGTTCGGGAATCAGCACAACAGTCACAATCTAAATAGCATTAATGGCAGAACTTTGTTTTTCTTTTGTGATATTCTTGTAGTTGTTAATCAGTTAATTTAGCCGCGTGCTTTCACAATCGGCGGTAACAATCTGGATTCCACTTGATGACATTTTTCGTACGCAAACAATCCGTGTCGTAGTTCACATTCACAGTTCAATGTGTATTCCGTTCTAGCCAAATCATCGGCAATAGCAGCAGTCATGTGCTGAATGAATGCCTTCTTATCTTTCGTTTCGTTGAAATTGGTTAGTGTGAACGAATAACCGTTGTTGGCCTGGACTAGATCAACACCCAAATCGGCATCATAGGTTAATTTCTCTCGCAATTCGGTTGTCTTGCCCTTCTTTCCGAATAGGAGCACAGAATCGGGATTAAAGCCGATAACTTTGTTGTTCTTTTCGTTGTTTATTTTAAGACTTTCCAATGGTCCCACCATGTGAACGGCAATACCATGTACCTTCGCCAATGTGTTCATCAATGTACCGCCAGCTTGTTTCAACGGGTTCTTAGAGTGTACCAAATTGTCCGATCTGAATGCAATAATTGCTTTAGCGGCATTGCTTCGGAATGGATATTTGAACGCTTCTTGGAATGCTCTACCATCAGCAGCAATACCCAGATCCTCTTGCAACTGACGATTGTAATTGAATGCATCCTCCAACGCCTTATCCAACTTTTCGTTGCCTGTTTTAACTGGTGGTACATCCTTCGGCATATCAGTGTCATCTGGCATGGTCAATTTTCCGGTGAAGTCAAGTTTTCCGTTCGTTGTGAAATGATGTGGGTACTTCAAGTCTTCGCGATAGCCGACAATGGCGATATTTACATTTCCTTCTTGGAAGTCACGCATTTTCAACTGATTTCGAAGGATATTCACAGATGGTTGAACCAAGTCGGTGAGGGTCTGTGCGCCTAATCCGAGATCAACTACAAACAATACATCAGCCTTTTTTTGTGGTGCAGTTTCAGTGTACGTATCTCCAACAGCTCGCTTTGCAGGACAAGTAACGCATGTGTCCGGTGCACTGGTGAAAATGTTTTCCATGCGACATGCTGATGCATAGGCTAGTGCCATATTGCAAGCAGCATCTTTCTTGTCCGTTGAATGATGGACGGCATGCTCACAGGCTTCTGTGTATGGTCGACGATCAACGAATAGGTAGCAATATTTCATCGATGAATCATAACCGAATATTGATGAACATTCGTCGCTTTTCTCGTTTTTATGCTCGTCAAATGGAACATCGGCACAAGTGGCTGTCGTTTTGTATGCATTTCCAAATTGAGCAAAATCAGTAGCGATGTGATTGTTCGGTAGCGTAAAATCGTCGTATGGTTCACTGTTGCCATTACCTAACATACCGCGAAGTTTTCCGTGATAATATCCATTGACGGATATGTGGCAGACACGCATATCCAGTCCACATTGAACAAACACACCGTACATTGACAAAAAGGAGACAGTGTAGTATCGTCGCCATACATGAATGTTAGCCTTGTGTACTGGCATTTCGGTAGCCTTGTCGTTCAGTTTAACAATACCGCCTGGGCTGACCTCCACAGAGTCCTCTTTGTCCACTAGAGTAATACTCTTCAATTTACCAGCGTCGAGATTGACTACCACACTGAAGTTGTTGTTTACGAAATCTTGAGCCAAAATGTACTGGCATGTTCCCGGGAACGTCATGTGGCGACCATCAAACGTGAAAATGTGTTGTCCGTCGACAATTGTACCGTGCTTATCGAATGGCGGTAAGAAGTTCTTCGGATTCCAGGCGTATGGACGGTATGTCAGTAGAATGTCGCGCAGAGATTGAGTTTTCTCGTTGCGGAAGAAGTTCCATGGACTGAATCTGAAGTTGGACACAGATGGTACTCGTTTCAGAGCATCGAAAGAGAATGGTATCGGGAACCAGTAGTTGTTCTTTGAGACATCAGTATCGCCGACTTGGGTACGTATCATCTCGATAACGGCACGAACGGCTTTCATTAGGCTGACATAGATCTTCTTCAGTTCTTCGATATCGTTGACTCGTCTATTGGACAATTTACTATCGATGTATTGCTCAACATTCTTTACGAATTCATCGAATTGGTCAACTGGAATGATTTCTTGCAAGAACGTTGATATTCCCCTGACGATCTGCGAAAGTTGATCTGGTGCTATGTATTCGCCTAGTGTCTCCTTAATCTTGGCTTTGATTTCATCCAAACCAGGCAGTGTCTTCAGATTGTCAACGATTAGCTGGTAAAAATCGTTGGCCTCCTTGCGAATAGTGTCAAAGTATTTGTTGAAAATTGCGGCAATCTTTTTAAACTGTTCCGACACAACACTGCCGATCTTTGCGAAATCTTCTTCAAACGCCTTCATACTCTGAACCACCCGTTGAGCGAAATCTCCGATGAGACGCACAGCTTCTTCGGCGAAGGCCATAATGATTCGTTCCACATTTGTGTAGGTTTCTTTCAGTGCTGGTAGGATGTTGTCGTTGAATGCTTGACGCACGTCTTTGTAAAATTCGGCAAGGGTCTCGTTGACCTTCTTGACGTATTCGATAAGTGTCTTCATGACTTCTTCAAGGGTCTTTCCGATTGACTCGTAGAACTGATTGTAGAATTCGATGAACTTCTTAATGGTTTCGTCCGTCTTCAATTCATCGAGAACCTTTTGACCTTCCTTCTTGTATTCGGCAACGAATCTATCGAAATCTGGTACGGCTCCCTTTATCTTGGTCACTTGATCGTCCAACGTGGTGCGAACATCATTCAATCGCTTTTCAATTTCCGCTTTGCTTTTCTCTGCGTCTTTCGAAATTTCGTTTTGAGCGATTTTCATGAACTCTTTGATCTGGGCGTCATCTACTTTGTATTCGGATTTCAAGAAATGGGTTTGATCTAAAGCAATTTTACCGCGGAACAGTTCCTTGCCTTGTCCGGTTACCAAGAGACTCGCTTCCTTGCCTTGTGTAACCTCACCGGTTACGTCGATCAGACGATCTCTCTTGAAGGTACCTTTCACGGAACTCAATCCATTAATGGTTCCCTCAAGAATGAATGGCGCCGTATTCAAATATTTCATTGTTGCCTTCAATTTGCCATTGTGAGTATCCAAATCATATTGACCATCAGCTTGAAGGAGTTTTTCGTTGAATGCGTTTGCCACAAGCTCGAAATTACGTTCGGTGCTTATGTAAAAGATGCTGGCCTGAAGGTTAGGTGTTGGCGATTGAATGGATCCACCGATACTGACTTGACGGCGATCCAATGAAGCGGCGGCATGACCAGTAAAACCATAGTTGAAACCTAGACCCTGACTCTTCACACTCAGTTCGGATGAAACATTGAATGCCTTCAATGGATCGGATTCAAGGTTGTCATATTTGCCGACGATAACGATTGCCTGATTTGCATTTTTGAAGATGTCAATGGTCATTTCACCGGAAGCATACATATCGTCACCGCTCAATTCAGATTTACCGAATACTTTCATATCCTTAAGAGATGGGTGCGAGAATTTCAAAGCATAATTCGTTCTCACTCCATTATTTCCCATCTGATTGACATCAGCAGTTAGTCCGATAGTGGCTACATTGGCTGGTGAATTTCTCTTATCCAAGTACGACGATACCCTGACATCATACTTTCCGTAAATGTCTTTCGGTATTCTCAATACAACTTCAACGACAACTTGACGAGTGGGCAACGATAGCATGACACTGCTGTCCTCTGGTTTCAAGTCTACCTTGAACTGATATTTGATGGTGTTTTTGTTCTTCAATTGCATATCGAACGTATGATGTCTGAGACGGAATCCGGACCCATCAGTGGTAGACGTTAAGATGAAGTCGTGTGTGTAGCCGAATGATCCCAAGTCGATATTGACAACCAAGTTATGCTTGAAATCGAGATCAGTCTGATCGATTGCTGAATTGATTTGGATGGAACTGCACTTGGAGTTATCCTGACAAATTGAGTTTTGAATGTGGAAATTCTTATTGGTCCATTTGAATTCGGCGACAACTTTCTTATTGTCAATGTTTCCGTTCATGACAACTTTGAATCCGCTCTCTTTGTGTTGTTTTTCGTCGAAATTGGTACGAACGTACTTGAAATTACCAGTACTTTGCTTCTCGTAGAATTTGAAATCGCCTTGACCGCCAATTTCCAATTTACCATTTTGATCTTGCACTGTAAAGTCAGCACTTCCGCTAATGACGTTCTTTCCGCCTTCCGTTGCTTTGAACTCAACACCTTTACCGCCTTTCTTCGAATTCATTTCAACGTGCACTTTATTGATCTGCATTTTTGGCGAGTCTATGTCGACTATGAGATAGTAGTTCTCCAAGCTTTGGAATGAACCTTCACCCGATGATATGAGATTGAAGTCACCGAAATTTTCCATATTCAATTTGCCATTGTATTTCGAATCACCCAAATTGTGCGTTTCAAAGAAGAATTTCACATCGGGATGATTGGGATAAGTGAGTACAATGTCGACCTTAGGATTGACGGTTGTGAACGAGGTGTGACTGACTAGAGCGTACTTCTTGTCATCTGCTTTCATTGTGGCTCGCATTGTGTTAGAGTTACCGGAGACTACTTGTTTGAATGAAAAATCAACATTCTTTGCATTATCGAATGGAGTCTTAAGTCCAACTTGTACGGCTACGTCTTCACCATTAGATCCCACTTTAACATCAGTAGAAACGGAAACCGTTTTATCTTTTCCATAATGAACATTCAATGTTCCTTTGCCATCACCATTGACATCATCTTCAATGTTCAATGTGTAACTGCCATCAGCCGAAAACGGATCCATATCGGGAACGTTGAATTTCAAGTTACCCGATCCGGCTTTGTTGTTGCCTTTGAGAGTTGTGTCAGCGGAGAAAACTTTATTGTTCAACGCTCCACTAACTTTGAATTGTCCCTCGTATGCATCACCGGGGCTCTGTGGTGCTATGAATTTACCGTTCGATTGTAAACTTGCCGATTTAATTTGCGTATTCGGAACGTTAATCACGGTCTTAATGTCGTAGGTTGTGGGTTTCTTTCCGCTACCAATGTAGTAATTGCCGTTTACGTTGAAGTTAAATTGACCGCCGTATTTCGCCGATGCCGAATAAACAGCATGTTCATGACAATATTCATCAACACTTATCTTCAAGTCGATCACTTCCGGTAGCATACTGCCGCGCAAATTCAATTCTGCGGCTCCATTTTTAAATTCACCTTTCGGCACATTCTTGAAGTGTGTGCTTAGAACAACATCACGTCCGTCGAAATCGATAAATGTTATTTTGTGCACCAGATTGAATAGCCTGGATCGGAAGTTAGCATCAGAGAGAGTGCCAGTTACTACCATCGATCGGGTCTTTTTGTTTGGAAGTATATCTTTCAACGAGACAAGTAAATTGCCAGTGCCGACATCCTGTTTTAGTCTAACCTCGCGCTCTACGTTTCCAGACATTTCTCTTCCGTTGGGTAGGGTCAAGTGGAATTTTACATTTGCTTTTCCTTCGGCTGGTCGACCTTCGGTTGTGCCGTCAGTGTTGAAGACGTACTTGTCACCTTGAACTTCGAGTGTGTTCTTGCTATCAAAGCTTCCCTTCATCACTCTATTCTTTGTGTCGAATGTGATCTTCTTGTCGTTTTCTTTTTCGAAATTGTAGTAAAATTCAGTCTTCATGTCATAGATCGGAGCAGCAATGTTGAATGTTGAGCTGACCTTAAACTTGCGATCTACTTTAAGCAACGTCACCAGAACGTTTCCATCGCCTTTGCCGTTATTAGATTTGAATGTTCCCTTTCCATCAACGGTGTCCTTCACCTTCATGTTGAATACTCCGTTCAAATTTTTGTCATCTGTTCGGTCAACGTTCACATCATAAGACGCTAATTCGGTTGATCCAACGAACAATTTAGCATTGGAAGAGGCTTTTTTCGCTGTCAGCAAGATTACCAAAGTGCACTTGTATGGCTCTTCCTTTTCGATTGGTACCAGTGTACCTTCCAGATTGATGTCAGCGTTCTTGGGACCAATTTCATTGCCGATGTGTCCATTCAATTCAGCCTTAGTTCCAGCACTTGTTGTGAAACGATTGTTGATCTTAGATTTACCGCCTTCGATTTCACGTTTCATGAACAATTTCGCATTGTGAGTGTTCAACGAGACGGCGAAATTGACGTCATAGTCGCCCTGTGTTCTACCATTCAGTTTTGATGTTAACTTGCCTCCGAATGTGTGCTTTTGATAACCAACGCCAAGGTCGAATTTCACTAAATTCTTGTTGAAGTCACCCTCGAATTCGTAGTTCACTGGTACAGCTGGCGCTTTGAACTTCTGGTCGATCTTCAAAGACTTCAATTTCTCGTTCTCGGTGTATTCATAGTCGTACCTATGGTAGAATTCCACTCGCTTGGTCTGAGATTCTAGGTCCTGGCCATAAACAACCAAATATTTGTTGCTGAAATAGTTATCTCCGTGATCAAAATTGAAGGCAATCTTTCCGTTGGCGTAATCATGGAAGTTGGTTGTCATTCCCAAATCGAAATTAACAAATCTCTTGCGAACTTCGAAATTACCAACAAATTTTCCATTGGCACTTCCCTTGCTGATTTTCAAATCATTACTGAGCTTATCGCCATCAACATCTACCCAACCGTCAACAGTCACTGGTTCGCCATCTCCAATAACTTCGATTTTGTTGAAGGTGTATCGCTTGGCAGTATCTGATCTTTTATCGACTACCACTTTACCGGTTACTTTGTATCCAAAAAATTTGTCTTGCGTTGATGTTGGTGTGTTCCATACAAGGATTGGTGTATACTCTTGATGGTTGGGATTGCCAGCTTTCGTAAAGCCAACCTTTCCGGTATATTTTTCACTTGCACGACCTGCATCTACGTAGAATACTAGCTCTTTGTCATTATTATTGAAGCCAGCCTCAACATACGAGTTTTGTATTGTTTCTATTGGCGATGTCAAAGCGATTCGTGCGAAATATTTGGGTGTAGAAGCAACTTCCATCTTCAGAATGGTTGCTCGAGGAGTCTTCGACCCAGGCGTGTCGAATTTGAATACAAGGGACCGATAGCCCGGCTTATCGTTATCCACTCGAGCTTGGAATTGGTATAAAGAATCAACATTGACGTACGCATTCACGTAGTTTGGTCCGCTGAGAGGGAATGCGGCCCCACCTACTTGTGGTGTGCTGATGCTGTAATCTGCACACACTACAACTCCAACATAGTCGACCAATTGATCGAAACATCCACTGAAGGCATTCGATTTGGATGTGAATTTCAACGGAGTGTCGATACTGTCCTTGCCACGTTCTTGTAAAACGAACACAATTTTGTGGTCGAATTTGAAAAGTTCTTGTTTCGTCAATGGGAAGCGAACATCAAAGTCAACTCCCTTTCCGCCATCAACCATTTTGAAGTCAATCTCTAAACCAGTTGATGAATGGACCGTTCCAGTTAATTGAAGACCAGACAAAACGCTGAAGCCATCCACACTAATTGTGCCTTTAATTTCGAAATTGTAGCTCGGAACCAGTTTCAAGTTGAATTTCGCGTCCTTTGGATTATCTTTTATGTTTTTGAAATCGAATTTCCCCCCAGTTTCCATTCTTACAACACCAGTTCCCAATGTCGACAATTTCAATGGCATACCAACACCGGTCGGGTACACTAGCTCCGCATCCAAGAACAAGGAATGACTTTCGTAGGTGTAATCAAAATTTTTGGCCTTATTGAGCGCTCCGGTAATTCTCTTTTGAACATCCTTAAGGAATTCTTTCGGGTCCATGCTCAGATTATCTCCCAAACTCAAGAAATACATTTCGCTTCCGAAAAGCTTAAACGATATATCTAAGTCAATATCGTTGTTCACTTCGTTGCCCATGTTGACGGTCTTCGCGAATTGTTTGATGTCGTTACGCACGGATCTCTTCTGCATGTGTTTAACATCGCTGAAGAAGGCATCGTAAATCTCTTGCAAATTAGCCGTATTGAAGAAACCCTTTGGACCAAGTCGACTCTCCATCAACAGATCTAAGTTCTCTTGACGGCCCGCCACCTCGAAGATATTGAAGCTGTTTCCGAAAATTTCTCCAGTCAAATTGAAACGAGCCGATCGTGGAAGGAAGCTCTTTTGCGAATAAATAACGTTTGAGTCCGCGCCAGCCCCAAGTCCTAATGATCCAAGTGAATACGAAATTTCGCGATTGAAAGAATAACGACGTAGGTCAACAGGGAATTTCTGTGTGGTACGAACATTGGCGAAATGTTGTCGAACAGCCTCGCGAGATGGATCGGTCGATGATCGAATACTAGCCAGATGCGATGTGATGTAAGATCCAACTTGGTAAACGGTTTCTGTGTCCAACAATCTCTTGACTTCGTTTGCAACAGTTCCAGAAGGACAAGCAACATATGCCAAGTAAGCTTCAATTCTTAATTCAGCATCTTCTTCACGGTTGTTCATCAAAGCCAAGGCAGTTTTTTGAACATTCGAATCACATGCAGCGGCCGTAAAAGTCTGCAGGGCTGCAACACGAATACGTGATGATTTTTTGTCATTTGTACATTGCACCAATTGATTGATGATTGGCGGTGAAAGATGGTTTGTATTGCGGATTCCCTTTAGAACTGCAATAATCGTAGTTTCTTCTTCGCGTGTATTGGCTTTGCATTGGTTTAGTTTCCGAATGAATTTATCGAAAATGTTTTTCGTTTCAGTGGCTTTGCATCCATACTTTCTGCAATATTTGTTGAGTAGACTGCCAATGCTCAAATAGACTTCTTTCGGGTATGGAGTCTTCGCATCAATAAGTTTCGCTATTGAGGGAAGACTGTCTTTGTTCACATTCTTCACCAAATTGAAAGACATATACGCAATCCGCTTCTCTTTGTCAGTCAGTTCATTCATCAGGGCAACAGTGGCATCCATTGAGTCGCTAGTACCAGTACGGAAAAGTGCATCCAAGTATACTTTTCGTGTTAAATCTTTGTTGCTGTCCACGGTACCGGCTTTAACTTTGCTGAACAATTGGGCGAGTTCATCCTTTTTGGCATATTGCATGAAGCGAATCAATTCACTGAATTTAGCCGCAGAATTGTCGCCGACATAATTTTTATATGTTTCCAAGGTGGCTTTCAAAGACTTTTCGATGGTAGCTCCAAATTTAGGAATAACTTGAGGCTTCGGATTTTCAAACAACAATGTTCTTGGTGCACCTGCTGCAGTTTTGGGTGCTGCGCCTTCAGTTTGTTTCGTTTTTTTAACCGTTGTTGTTACTTTTACTCTGGCACCTGCCTCACCGCTTGAAAATGGAACATAGTGATAATCTTCGGTCAATTGAACGTTTTCCAAAATTCCATTCTTATATCTTTGTTCGCTGATGTAGTCACCGTTCAACAAAGGAGTTGATTTTACTCCAGCACTGTCATCAATAACGCTAGTTATCAATCCATTGGACAGTGTTTCTCGATGTCCGCAAAGGTTCAAATTTTTCGTTTTGATAACCGTTAATGTATCACCCGACTGTGACTTCGAGAAAGACGTTGGACACGTTCCGAACACATCAGTTTCGTATGACTTAGAATCAGCCGATTGGAGCATAGATATCAATGCTCGTTTCACATTCAATCCGAACTCTGTATCATCGCTTTGCGCACAAATTTCCGGTGTGAGTTCATCATTCGCAAAAGTGAAACGAACAATTTTCTGACCCTGTAAATCAGCGCCCGTTCGAATGGCAGTTCTATCGGGTCCTTTGACTTGCAAATTCACAATTTTCATTGCGTAGTTGCAGTCAGTCTCTGCGTAAACTTCGAATGATCCAGCCACCGACATGGTCTTTTCCTGGTTATCTGGTTTTCCGGAGAGGTAAATTTTGATGTCACTTTTGAGGTCATAGGTGTAGACGCTGCCCGCTTTGAAGACCAATTTTCCGGGTTTGTTTCCGCCAGCAGGACATCCTTCGTTGCATACATCACCAGCTTCAATCCGATATAGAAAAGCAAATAGCACAATCACCAAAACATATATTTTTCCGTTCAAAAACTTGAACGATCGAGGAGACGTTGTCATCCCCATTTTTCCCAAACGAATTATCCCACTTTTCTTTATAAAGCAAACACTTAGAAGAATTTAAAAATAATTCACTCTTCCGACAGATTACTCCAACGGTTCTGATGGAACTGTTAAGAATAAATTATTCTTAACGTAACAAGAGCTCAAATTGGAATGTGCATGCAGAGATCCTGCAAGTAAT
>Ga0058860_10135436_pt1 | contig 10184 bp, 3 predicted proteins | sample SwirhirootsSR3_FD_61088 | JGI IMG/M metagenome (GOLD analysis project Ga0058860, IMG submission 61088) | Switchgrass rhizosphere and bulk soil microbial communities from Kellogg Biological Station, Michigan, USA for expression studies -... | ecosystem: Host-associated > Plants > Roots >...
CTATGGTAGTGTTTTTGCTTGCGCAGTGTTTAATTCACGCGCAATTTTTTCCTACCATGGGGAAGAGTCCCCGCTCCACATATGAGATATGTGATGAGGAAAGATGTTCCGGAAATGCCTACATTTTAAATGTTAGGTAGGGCGTTGTGTTCGCGATCTGATAGATTACGACTTTTGTTTTGAGTCGTGTTTCTTTTAATGCGTCATTTGTGACGTATGGTCAGGATCTCCACTCTGTAGGGTGGATCCTATTAGTTCCGCAATGTTTGCGATGCTACAGTGTTTGTAATGATTATTTTTGTGTATTTTCTCTTTGTATAAAGATGTAGTAAGTCAAGTTCATAAGTAGTCCGGCTTGTGATTGATGATAAACCTGATGACAATGTATATACAATTGTAGTTTTTTCATTAAGCTGTGTGTCAGTGTTCCTCCCAATGTTTGGAAGAAGTATGCTTACTTATATTAAGCAGAGTCTTGGTGTTCTTAAATGAAACCCCGCTCCCTTGAGGTTTAATACACCTCAAGCCATCACTAACCCTTACAGGCGTGGTGGGTTGGCTAGTGCTCGGTATGCACACACCTATTGCAGAAAGCTATAGGAACCCATTCTTTAGTTTGGGAAGAGAGATATCCGATAAAAAGGACCTCCACTCTGTGTCTGAGTTAGACAACTGTACACCTAGTAGTGCAATTACTAGCGTACAAAAACAAAATTGCAATGTTACTGTTCCAATTGGCAAAGTTAATGTCAAGTGTAAGTCTAAGAGTAGACTTATAGTACCTCCTGGATCTGAAATATATTTGTCCTCTAATTTTTCTATTAGGATGGATAAAATGTCGTCCAGTGACAAATTGGATCTTGCTGATCATATATTTGTTCCTTCTAAGTCTGAAGTTCGAACTTTTGTATTTTTAGAAGATCCTACCCCTCGTCTTGTCCCGCTAGAGTTGGCGGGTATAGTCGAGCGTCGTCCTAAGCATAAGAGCAAGAAGCGATTTGATGATAAAGGCTGGTTACTTGGGTGTAATCGTTGTTGTCGTCATAAGTCCTTATGCGAAGATTGTGTACAATACTATGCTTCGGAGGAAGTTCCACCGGCTCCGCGCCTGGTTTGCATCGAGACCAATCCTGGTGAAATCGATTTTAGATTCATCTTTAGGGTTGCCGAAGTGTGGCGCGGTTTGATGAGAGTTCATAATTTTGATGACTCTCCTACGTTGGCTTTCTTGCGTAGTATGCGTATTGTTGTTCGAAAGGAATTAGCTATTTTTGATATGAATCGTGATTATAATGATTTTTCTTATCTGCTGGATCTTGATGAACCTGATGCCGCTTTTGAAGCTATTTCAGGTTATCTTTTTACACCTAAACCTTTGCATCCTTTAGATTGGATACCCGTTTTATACATGGGTAGAGTTTATCTAGAAGCTGAATTAGGTTTCGAGTTAACTCTTGAACCTGATCATTTTTTGATGTGGCTTCATGTCGCGGCTCCAGCTTGTAGAGTTCAACTTTTCCACTTGTATCGTGGTATAGTCATTAGAAATCAAGATCTTTTTGAACACTTTTTGATGTCGTGGTACTTTCGTTCTGATCCATTCATGCCGTTGACGGGAGATGGTTGTGTAGAAAGTAACCCAGGTCCTGAGCCTTTTGCTTCTTTGATTAAGCGTGTAGATCCTCATATTTTTGACAAGATTGCTGATTATGTTGGTTATGATTACCTCTATAGGACTTGCGATGATACTCCCAATGGTTGTGAACTTTGCATGAGATGGCGCCATCAGTATGTTGCTGCACAAGCAGCTTTAGAGGTTACGCTTCGACGACCACGATATTTTCAAGCTGATCACGCTCTCCTTTATTTGGATGCTCAGCGTTTTAATGATCGTCTTATAGATTGGGAGTATTTACATTCGGATGATGCTTTTGAGCAACGCGAACTTGATCATGGGTTACACGTGCTCATTAAGTTGTATTGGGGTAGTGGTGTTCCTGGATATGTTACTGACGATTTGCGTGTTACTTTTGAAGATCGGCGGTTTTTTGAGGATTCTTACAATTGGCGCGGTGTTCCATATGTTAATCTTTTTGTGGAATCATTAATTGAGCCATTACCTCCTATACCAATTTTGCAACTTGATGAAGAACATCTTGTGAGCACTATATCGTCTTATCTTTGGAAACAAGACATGCCTAGTTTAACTGGCAATTGGGGTGATGATGATCAGTTGGAAGAAGATATCGCTGTTTTCAAAGAACATAATAGGATTGCCGTAGCCTTATATGATAATTTTGGACCTCCAGAATATCATGCGCATGCTAATAATTTGATTAGTTCTGTCCTTGGCGCTGTTTCTGGTGTCGTCACAGACCCTATTGGCGTAGAAGCTGCATCTCGTAATATATCGGAGGCTGTCAATTCTGCCACCGAATCTATCACTGGTGATGGCATCAAACATGTTCATACAGTTTCTGATGAATTAATGCAACTTTTGAGAAAAATTGGTGATACTATAGATTCTTATTCTAATGTTGATTTTTCCACTTTTATTAAGAAGGCTATAGCTTATATACCAGGTGTTGAGTCGTTATTGGAGTTGTGGGAGAATTCTGTTCATCCGAAATCCAAGTTGATTGCCGCGCATGTCATAATTTCTTCTATGAGTGCTCTGGCTGTCAAGTATGAGTTAGATTGGAGAGGACGTTTGACTATTCTTGCTGTTCAAATAGGTATAGCATGCTATCATGGTGATAGTAGCCTAAAGAAGGCTATAGCCATGATTTATGGCGTTGAGGCGACAGCTAGAGTTATGCTTCAGTTACCTCTCCTTATTCAAACTTGGTTGTCCGATCCAGATGGTGATTATGAAGCTCATGCCAATCCCTTACTTGATCAACTTACGTGTTCAGCTAAACACGTTGTACCAGTATTTGCAAAATCAGTAATAGCTGTGGTAGCTGGATCAACTTTTGACGGTGATGTTAAGAGTTTTTTAGATTCATGTTCACTTTACAAGAAGCTGATAAATGGGTTTGAATTTACTATATCCAGTCTGGTTGACCTCATGCGTGCCATTTTTGACATGTTTGGTTCTAATGCAGGTTTTAACCTGTTTAAGAATGCATATAGTAATTTCCCATCTTTGTATACTATTAGTGATTATTTTGATGAACTTCGTGAAGTTATTCACACTGGTAAGAAAGTTGATACTGAACATTTGGAGAAGTTTAAGATGCATTCTAAGGAATTGCAACGAGTTACTAAGCTGGTAGGCGTTAAGTCAGAAAATGTTGTGTACCAAACGCAAGTTAGAGTTTTAGGCGTTGTTCAATCTACTATCCAGAAAGCCTTATCATGTTTAGGGTTGTATAGCAACAATTTTCGTTGCCGACCACTTCCCGTTACTTTGTTGGGACCATCTGGTATAGGTAAAACGCCTCTTATGCGTCTGATAGCGAATTGTTTGGCTGGGATAGTTTTAGGTGAGGATGTCTTGGAAGATTACCAATTACATCCTGAGAGCTATTGTCATTTCTGGGCAGAGAGTGCTGAGTTTCATGATAATATGCTCCCAAATACTCCTATTCTGTTTTGGGATGATTGGGCACAGACTAAGAAGTCATCAACTCCGGAAACTTGCCCTGGAAGACAATTGGTTCCTATGAACAATAATTCTCCAGAGCCGGTTAATTGTGCGAGTGAGCCTCGGAAGAATACTGTTTTCTTTGAGATGCTGTTGATGATTTTGAGTAGTAACAGAAATGCCATCAATCCTGATGACTTTCATTGTTACGATGTTCATGCTATTATTAACAGGCTTGGTATAATTATTAAGGTTGAAATTAATCCAGAGTTTAGACGCACCACTGGTGCCGATGTTGAGGTCAATTGGGGTTATACTTTAGATAAGTCTAAACTTGACCCTGACAAGCTCAACATTCATGTTTATAATTTTGTTTTGTATGATATACGTACGCGTAGAGATATCCAATCTTTCCAGTGGGATGAGTTTATTCCTTGGTTAGCTAAACGCTATATCGAACATCGTGAAAATGAGATATCTCGAATGAACCAGTTGGCTGCATCTATGCGTGACCCAGAACTTAATCCTATACACGGTATGAGTGTTTCTGATATTAAGGCACATGCTGATCTCGATCTTACTGATCCAAAGTTTGCTCGTTATATGGAGCAAGCTGCGCGAGAGTATAAGGAGAAAGAACTGTACGCCCAGGAGACGTTTGATGCGCTTTCACCTGTATTTCAAGCAAAGTTTGGTTTTAGACCATCTGATCCTCATGATGTCTATTGGTATTTTAGTATTGCAGATGGCATGTTTTGGACTCAGATATATTCAACTGACCCCGGATGGGCATCCTTTATGGATGAGCATATGCGTACTCTCTATTCCTGGATGGATGGTAATATTCAGGAAAAGTATATTAAGACGTTAGTATGGAAAGTTTTCTCTCCCACTGAGATTCCGCATGATGTTAAAGTTCTGTGTTCGTTAGCACGCTTGTATTATATTCGGGCGCGTAATATAACTTATAGACTTGGACTTACATATCTTGACGTATGGAACGCTTTGCGCAAGTTACCGCCTCATGAGGCACTTCACATGGCTGAGAAATCTGTTGTTGACTTGATATATATAGAGTATCGAGAGTCCATGCATTTACTCACTGATACTTATCAGGGCGTTTTTAATTTTACAGGATTTTGGATGAAGCACTTGCTTCTCCAGCTTCCTGCTATAATAACGTCTCTGTATGCTTTTGAGAAAGTTATAGCTCATAGTAATGTCAGATTGCGCAAGACTACACGAGCTCGCAAACCTTTCACTGTCAAGCCTATTACTGTGCAACATGTTGCTGAATCTGCTGAGCCTGATGGCTTTGCTCCTCATAGTGCTATATTGAATAAGATGGCCATGCAGGCAGCTATTTGTATTCATACACATAATGAATATGGTATCTTCTTTGTTGGCCTTGATGGTAAGCTTAAATTTGCACAGAGTCTTTTGTTTTTGGGTGGCCGTAAAGCTGTTACCACTACTCATTTTGCTAAGGCTCTACAGTATATGGTGCGTGCTGAACCCAATTTAGTTGTTAAGCTTTATAGTTATTATGCTAAAACTTTTATTGATGTTCTGGCGCGATATGTTAAGGTTTCACCTGCTGGTTTGATGGATAAGAGCATACTTTTGTTCCATAAACTATCAGGTGTTCATCCTCATAAGTCTATAGTCAAGTATTTGGCAGACGATAGCTTGCGTGTTGAGGAGGGTACTAATTTGTTGTTATCTCTCTCCATTATTGAAGATTCAGATCCCACTAAGTTTACACGTTATGTCAAGGATGTTCCTATCGTTGATATGACGCACAAGGAGTATTGTGGTGAAGTCGGGGATGTATATCGTTACAGAACTATAACCATTAAGTTTGCATCACAGGTAGGTTATTGTGGTGCATTAGCTTTTGTTTCTGACACGAGATATTCTGCTACGTGGCAGGCTATAGGTTTGCTTGCTGCTGGTCATGTCTCAGCTGGTACTGCTATACTCACTCCCATGACGCGTCAATGGGCTGAGACAGCACTTGCCAAAGGTGATGAATGGTCAGGTCCTGTCTTGGATGATCCTTTAGTCATTCAAGATGTTTTTGCATGCAGTGCTCTTCCGCCTAAGTTTCGTGTTGCCTCTACTGGCCCAGTTTGTTCTCAGTCTAATTATACTAAGAAGAAGGAGAATAAATTGTCAGGCTTGTTTGGCGGTGAAGTTCGATGTCCATCCAATCTTACTCCTTTTACAGTTGAAGGTTCTGATGATATTATAGATCCTCCATATATGGCACGAGATAAGTATTGTAGTAGTGTTAATGTTTATAATCCTTTTCTCATGGTTGCTGCTGTTACTATGTACCTTACTACTCTTATGCGCATTCTTTTTAATAATGAGCACCCACCACCTTATGAGCTTACTCCTGAAGAAGCTATTGTTGGCAACGCAGATGTTGAGCCTATTCCTCGTAATACCAGTGTTGGTTATGCGTATCAACTTAAGAAAATCACTAAGGCTATGCTCTTTGGTGTTTCAGAAGTGTATGATATGACCACATCATATTGTGTTGATCTTATATCTAACGTCAAGGTTAATTTGAAGAAGATGGGAGATGGAGTTGTTGTGCGCCATGTGGCCAAAGATTTCTTTAAAGATCAAGTTATTGAAGAGAATAAAGCATTGTCTGGCAAAGCTCGTATGGTATCTGGCGTTGATGTCGAAGATCTTGTTGAGGAAAAGTGTTGCTTTGGTTATGCTGTTGCTAGGATCACAGAAAATCCTATATATTCTGGCACCGCTGTTGGTTTGAATCCATATTCGGAACAATGGCATCAAGCGTATATGACTTTTTCTGTATACCATATTATTGCTGGTGATTTTAAGAACTGGGATGGAATAGTTTTCAACAATATTGCTTACGCCGTCCTAGAAGTTTTGTTTCGTATGATTTATTATAATGCGACTCCTGAACAGCATACTAGAAGATACACTATGCTTGAGGGCATGGCCACTTCTTTGCATGCTGCTTGTTTTGCTATTTTAACCATCATTTATTGGTGGATATCTGGCTTGTCTTCGGGGCGTTTTATAACTCTTGTTGGGAATAGCATGTACAATAATGTTTTGTTGCGTTATGTTTTCTTGATGTGTTATTTAGCTACTCTTGATCTTACGCATCTTGATTACAGCGAAACTATGATATTACCACTCACAGAGCTGGAATCTAAGATACGTGTTATGACTCTTGGAGATGATCACATATTTGGTTTTGATAAGTCTATAGATTACGTTACGCATACCAAATTTGTTGATTATTTTAAGCAACTGGGCATCACCTATACAGATGAGAAAAAGGGTGAAGGTCCCGTTGCGGATGTTCGCACGATGGATGACATATCCTTCGAACAGCGCACTTGGCGTTGGTCGGAGGAACTTCAACGATATGTTGCACCACTGAATTTTGATTCTATTCTCAATGCCATCTATTGGTGTGAGGAAAAAGATCTCAAGCAAGTGTGTCAATCTATGGTTGATGAAATATCATTCCATGGTGAAGAGGTATATAGTGATTATGTGCCCCGTATAGTATCTGCCTTGATTAAATATTATGGCATATATTTAGAGCGTACTGACTGGAAGCAGAGTTTATATTTTATCTCTGCGGCTGAACAGTATATGTGTTAATCGCCTTTCAGGCGTGATTTTTCAGGTTTGTCATATTAAAACCTGCGCGACCGTGTCTCCTATTCGGGGGAGACAACAAGGAACTGTCATTGTGGGACACTATCCACATTATATAAATAAGATGACTAGTACAACTAATAATCAAAATGGCCTTGAGGTATACGGCCCTGGACTCGCATTAAGTGAGTTCTCCTCCTTGGATTCTGACCAGGACTATAACAGAAATTCGCCATATGTATGTCATATGGATGCTCCAGTTTCTACTGAGCAGGCAATTACAACTGAGTTTGTAGATGATGGTGTGCAGGAGCGCACCTTGTTTGGGTCTGTTAGACCCTTTGATACTTATGGATCGAATTTTGAGGATATTAAAGATTTTATGGCTAAACCACATTTGGTTAATCAATGTACTTGGCACACTTCTGACGGTTATAATGCCGCTTTGTGTGCTGAGACTATCGAAGCTTATTTGGGTGGTAATAATATTAGTGGAGCTTCTCCTGTTACTGAGTGGGTCAATAAATTGCAAGGATTTAATTTATGTCGAGGTACAGCTGTTATCAAGATGGTGCTTAACGCTACGCCCTTTCAACAGGGTAAACTTGTGTTAAGTTTCTTTCCTAATTATAGTGAGCGCACACCTTCTGCTATTCCCATGTATTTTGCCGCTCTTGCGCAGCATGTTCAGAAGCCCAATGTTATATTAGATTGTAGGGAGTCTTCAGCTACGCTTGAGATACCTTATGTTAATTCATATAATTTCTTCAGTCTTATAGATAAGTTGTATGGTTGGGGGTCTTATAGTGTTAATGTATTATCCCCACTTTCTGCAGGGGCTTCGGCACCTACTACTGCTGATATTTCTATCTATTTGTCGTTTAAAGACTTTGAACTCGCTGCCCCAATTTGTGCGCAATCTAACCGTGTTGTTAAGTCTGTAGTTTCTAAGGAAGCCGAGGTTATTCCTACTGGTGGTCCTGTATCGACTGCGTTGAGATCTGTTAAGTTGGCGTCTGATGCTTTGAGTACTATACCTTCTTTATCTGCCATAACCAAGAAAGTTTCTTGGGCAGCAGATATATCAGCTGGTGTAGCTTCTTGGTTTGGTTTTTCCAAGCCTACAGAGAACACCGTGCCTACTTATGTTGTTCATAAGCATAATAGGTATCAATCTGTTTCGGATGGTATTGATACCTCTGTTAATCTCACGTTACGATCTGATAATGCTCTGGCCGGTACTGATGAGGCAACATGTCGGGACTTGGATGAGATGTCGTTCGAGTTTCTCAAGAAGATACCGTTTTATGGTGTTCCTAACAATCAGGCGCAGCAAACTATACAGTGGGCTGCTTCTACTGCCACTAATGTTTCTTTGTTTGCCTCCGGTCACCCTTGTAAAGTTGGACCGAGCTATATGCAGTCTCAATTTACTCAGACATCTGGCACTCATGTTGCTACTTATAATATAGGTGCACCTGTGTATTATTTGTCTCAATTCTTTAAGAGTTGGAGAGGCTCATTTAAGGTTAAGCTTATGTTTGTTAAGACCCAGTTTCATACTGGACGTTTACAAATCACCTTCACTCCGACCACAAATACCGGTGCAACACTTCCAGATACGAGTACTTCTATGCTCTCTTTAAGAGAGATAGTTGATATACGTTTTTGTGATGAGGTTGAGCTCACTTTACCTTATCTCATACAGCAGCATTATCTTCAAACTGATACTGTGTCCAGTGGTGCTAAGAATTTCAGTGGATTCTTCGATATAAGAGTTCTTAATGAATTGCGTGCACCAGAAACTTGTGCTCAATCCATTGATGTTGTTATGTTCTGGACTGCTGGTGATGATTTTGAGTATAATAACATTGTTAATACTGGTTTGTACATGCCTGTTTATCAGTCACATGCTACTCCTCTGCTATCTTCTGTTATTGGTGATGCTTTTGTTCCACCTATCACCACTAAGCATGCAGAACTCACTCATGGTGAGATGTTTCGAGATATTAAGCAAATATTGATGTGTTATCATCCCATTCAGCGTACTAATGTGCCTTCTGGTGGCTATTATACCATTTATCCCTGGTTTATTGCCACCACTGGTTCTAATGCTACTGGTGCTTTGCGTGGTACCAATGGTGGTGATCCATTTAATAATCTTGCAGCCATGTATGGCTTTTATAGAGGTTCTATGAGAGTTGCCGTTACTTCTACTACTACCACAGTTGGTGCCGTACTCCAGGATGCTTCACAGTATCCTGGTACCACGGTGCCTGTGGATAGTGGTGTTTTAAGCTACCAACCTCCTGGTGTTCCTAATATTTCTGGTCAAACTGTCAATAATTCTACCTTTTATGTAGATGATGTTTCTCAGAATTATAGATCTTATAATGTTCCTTATATGGGTATAAATAAGGCTTCTTTTACTCGACCTGATTACACGGGTCTTCAAGCTAATTATATTCTGTATGATAGTGCTCCTGCTCGGGTCACTGCTGCATCATCGTCTATCCCAACCATTTTACGAGCTACTGGTGATGATTTTCAATTGTCATACTTCATCTGTTGCCCGCCACTTTTATTGGCTATTTCTTAGTCATCTTTTAGACGTTTACACACGTCCGCTATTTTATTGTGTAAATTATGTTTCCTAGTCAGATTCATTCTTATTATTTTGACTGTACCTATGATGTTGGTTAAATATCAATTATAAATAACCAAGAAAGAAGTTTCAATCATAATTTATTATGAGGAATTTTATTCTTCCTTGAAGGAAATCCTGTCGTTACGTTACTTAAGCGTATCACAGCACTACGTGGCCTTCAAGGGTCGCGCGCTGCTGTGTAAAGTCTCTTTTGTATAGACAGGCGTGTTAACCGCGTAGAATGTTGTCCATCAAATTTATTTGGTGGCCACATAGTTTAAGAGCAAA
>Ga0058860_11757051_pt1 | contig 10020 bp, 2 predicted proteins | sample SwirhirootsSR3_FD_61088 | JGI IMG/M metagenome (GOLD analysis project Ga0058860, IMG submission 61088) | Switchgrass rhizosphere and bulk soil microbial communities from Kellogg Biological Station, Michigan, USA for expression studies -... | ecosystem: Host-associated > Plants > Roots >...
TCGAGTATGATTTCTTGAAAAGATGCATTCCTTCATACTGTCCGTGCATCCAAGCAAATTTGGAAATCATCATAATTTGCTTTCTTTAAAAGGTTTTGTGAAATCTTTCTCTGTGCCATGCAGAGAAAAACTATGGCCTTTGTTGTTAGAGTTGGAATCTCTCATTTCAAAGATAAACTGTATGCCAATGGCAGAGCTTTTTCCGGTTTAGCTTATTAAAAATTTCTAGAGTTAGGGATAGGTTTAAACTAACTGACACTTCAAACCTACTGATGCAAATATGCAAACAATTACTGATCAGTCTCATGCAGACGGATCCTCTAAGTCCGCTAACGTGGTCGAACAAGTAGTATTTGTTCAAACCGAAGAAACCGCGCATGGTGGTTCTTCTACCCTCCTTCATGATATTGGCGTTCGTCAAGCACTTTCTCATGATATTAATACCATGCTTTCCAGGCCTACCCAGATTGCTCAATACAATTTCAGCGACTTTCCATCTCCGAATTTTCTCTCTGGTTTGGACTGGTTTGGAACATTCCTCAATATTCCGACGGTTAAACGAAAGTGGTGGAATATCCATAATCTACGATGTACTATGGTCGCTCGAATTACCGTATCGACAGCGGCATATTCTTATGGTCAAATTGGTGTCGCTGCTAATCTTAATTACCAGTTACATACAGGTACTCCAGCTTTTGCTACCAATATTCAATATATACGTAATCGTTCTCGTGACTATGTTACTGTTGATATTGGTGCTCCTCTTTCTACGGAATTACGTGTTCCCTATACTAGCTCTTTCCCCTATTATGACCTCCATAAGGCGGCCGAACTTGCATCAATTAATCCTAAGTTTGATCTTTTTCTCCTGTCTCCTCTTCTTCGTTCTGATACTGGAGCAACAGCAGTTGGGAAAGTCACAGTCTTATTCTGGCTTGAGGATGTTGAACTAGCTACTCCAGTTCCCCTTGAGTATCAATCTAAGCGTGAACAGAAAGGGCCCGTTTCTTCTGTAGCAACTACTATTGCTAGTATTGCCAAACCATTGTCTTCAGTACCTGTTATAGGTCCTTTTGCCTCTGCTGTGGATATTGGTTCTTCTGCAATTGCTCAGATTGCAAAAATGTTTGGCTATTCTAAGCCTAAAGATTTAGAGGAAAGGACGACTATAGGATACACCTCCCGTTCCTCGTATTCTTCTAAAGACCAATTTAAGACTCTCACTTTAGATCCTAATCAAGGTGTTGCGATTAATGAGGATGTTCTGAATGAGGTTGTTGATCCTTTGTCTTTTGAAAAATTTCTTGGTCATTGGGGAGCTACCAATTTCGTTGAATGGCCTACTACCCTTCCTTCTGGTAATGAACTATTAGCTTGGAACGTTTCACCAGGCGCTGTTCTTTCCCGTGGTTCTGCTCCTTATGAGGTGATGCCGACACCATTGTATTACGGTAGTCTCGGTTTTTCTTATTGGAGAGGTAGTCTTGTTTACCGTATAACCTTTATTGCTTCTAAATACCATCGCGGTAAGGTTCGAATTTGGTATTCTCCTTTATATGCTTCACAATTATCACCAGTTTCCGAAATTTCCAATAGTGCTTTTTCCACCATTGTTGATGTTACTTCAACTACCACTATTGAAATTACAGTTACTTGGAACGTTAATAGGTCTTATCTTCAAACTGCGCTCACTCGTTATTCTAGTGATACAGATGATACAATGGATTTAACCTCCAATGGCTATTTGAATATTACTGTTGTTGAACCTCTTATAGCTCCTAATACTGCTGCTTCAGCCTATGTAGTTGTTGATGTTAAAGCTGGAGATGATTATGAGCTTGCTTGTCCAACAACGTATTATATGGAAATGTATCACAGGACGCCGCAGAATCAAAGCGGAGTTATTGTAGATTCCAGTTATGCTAATGGATTATTAACCAATTATACCACGACTCCCGCTCCTATTTCTGCTCGTCGCTTTGAACCGGAGTATGTTTCTCTTCAATCAGATAGGATTCAGCTTCAATCAGCTGTTGAACCTAGCTCTATTGAACTTCGTCAGGTTAATTATACACGTATGACTTTTGGAGATTCCCAGTATGCTCCTAAACCTAATCCAATCTTTATGGGAGAAAAATTTATGTCATTCAGACCACTGATGAAACGGATGACCCTATCTCGCCAATTACCATATATGATTAATGATCGTTCTAAGTTATATACTGCTATTTCCTGGAATCCGATTGAACCTGGGAATAGATATAAGTTAGGAACCACTACAACTATTGATCCTATGACCTGGTGGACTTATTTGCAGTGGTATTCTGTTCCTTTTCATTGTTTACGAGGCTCTGTGCGAGTAGATGTAGACTTTCATCCTAATGATGAAACGCAGGATGGACACTATCAAGTAATGAGTTTGGTTGAGGTTGCCAAAGCTTGGGACTACCAATTTGCTTCCGGCACTTGTGCAGCTGGAATGACTGGATCTCAAACTGGTCTCCTTCCTACATTCTCAATGGAAGGTAAAGGTACTGAACGCTACAATCCAATTGTTGGTCAACAGGTTTCATTTTCTATTCCTTATCAATCTGTTAATTCTTATCTTACCAACTATCTTCCTACATCTGATTTGATTTATCCCTCTGCTCGTTTAATTCTTACCAACAACGCTTCAGCACCATCTGATGGTGGATTTAAAATATCTTATGCAGCTGGAGAGGATTATCAAGTAGGATTTTGGTGGGGCGTTCCACTACTCTATCCGTATGTATCGGGAGCCATTTCTGCAGGTTTTGCTGAAGGAGCAGAACCCTTACCCGAAGATAATGGTGACGCTATGGTTACTCCAGAAGATTTTCGTTCGGAAATGTCTAAGGTTTCCAAGTATCGGGACTCGTATCCTGGATACATACATAATGATAGTATATAAATTGTAATTTAAAATGTAATCTATTTCATTTGTAAATTTTTGTAAACTTTCTGTGTCTTTTGTTTACTTTAAAATTTGTTTTCTTTGTTAGTGCGTTAGTTTAATAATAAAATATAGCTACTAGGACAAGCTTACCCTAGATTTATAGCCCGGGGGGCTGAATCCCCGACGGAGACATCCCCGTTGTCAGCGGTGTCACATTTAATGAAGATAATATGATTACGAAACAGACACAACATTTTAATAGCGCTTCCAAGTCAGCGCAATTAGTAGACTTAGGTTCTTCCGCATCAGAGACGACAGACGCGGTTACCTCCTTTTCCAGGGAGGGTAAAATTTATGGAATCGACGGCAACGAACAAAGCCGCGCTTTAACTGCGAATAGGTTTAAAATAAATGAACGACGAAATAGTATCAGAAAGCTTCTGGAAGGACAACATGTAACTGTTCCTTCATCGAAAGCTTTGCGTGATTATTTTGTTATTGAATTGTGTGAGACGTTCTCTAACAATAGTGATCCATTATCCGAACGAGTGCGGAAAATGGATGAAGATGAATGGGCCCGTGCTGAACATATTGGTGATCGTGTATTGAATTTGTGTTTAGCAGAAGAATTAGCGGGCCATTTGCACGGTGCAGCCATTGCATGTGCGGAAGGCTTCGTGAGGTCCAATGAGAATTATAGAAACTTTTTGGTTTTCTTATTCGAAGATGTTCCGAAGGAAGCTCCCGATTGCTTGGAAGTAGCTTGTTGCTATTTGAGGGAAAATCGGGAAATGGTTCAAGTGGCATATATTGCCAAAATGATTGTAAACTATTCAATTACTTACAATCCTCATTGGAAAGAGATTCCAAGTAAAGTTGGAGACTTCTTTGCTCGAATGGAGGAAAGGAAAATTCAACAGGCTCATAGGATTGTTGGGCTTTATCCATATGCAAAGGATTTTAATGAATACTGCCAGAAGAACGGGTATTCAATTACTATATCATCTTTACGACATGGTGATATGTTTCAATGCATACTTAAGGTTTCTGATGGTGTTTCTGAGTATACATTCGAATCCGAAGCATTAAATAAAATGGATGCCAAGCATTTAGCTTCTCAAAAGGCGCTGGAATATTTCCGTAATCCTCCAATAGAAAAACAGATGAAGAAATCGAAAGGAAATGCTTTGGAAGCCATGTTTAACCCTAGTGGTGACAGTTTCAATTATAACCATCAAAAAGCTGTTAGAAAGTTTTGTAGTGAGGGAAGTGAAGATCGGAAATCATCACCCTCGCTTAATACAATAAAACACAATGGCTCGACGTGTGATGAGGATTATTTGAAGGAAAAATATGTTTTCCGAAAGAAGAAGAAAAATACGAAACCTAGAACAACTTCAGTAAAAATTGTTCATCATTCTAGAAATCCTCGTGCTTTAGAGTTTAGAGAGTTGATGTATGAGGCTCAATCAATAGAAGAATGTAAAGAAAAACCTTTAATACGTTCTCCTCAGGAGCAACTGTTTCCCCTTGAATTTACTTGCACCGCTCGTGGAGATATCTATTATCTTGATAGAGACTATGGTCGCCGTGTCTACTCAGATGAAGATAGATATACTGCTTTCTTATGTCCGCTGCATGGTGTTAATACCTGCACAGCTACGATAAGTAGAGTTTCATGTTTTGAGGAGTCCTACGTACTTCAAAATTTGGAAGGAAAAAAGATTTTTCTACGATGTAATACTGAAGGTTATTTGGATACTGAGAAATATTCTTCTTTGTGGAATAATATTACTATAGCTAATAGGCTCTTTTCAGGAGGAAATATTCTTTCCATAACCAAGGGAGTAGAATACGATTGGGACGATGATGCTTTAGAACTTTCATCTTGTCCATTTCACTTGAATGGGAGATGTGTTCTGCGCCATTCTATTCGTCCTTTTGGTAATGCTGTTTATATTGAAGAGTTGGCCGTTTATTTGGGTTGTGATCCTCGAATTAGTTCCACACCTTCGATTGCAAACTCTTCAGTGCTCGGTGAATTATTGGGTGATGAGGTGGACAGTCCTGATAATTTATTAAACACATTGGAGAGTTATAAGGATCAAATGGTAGAGTTCGTAGGTGCTGATAATATAAATAATGTTGGTAAGTACATACTTCAAGCCCATCAGATCTTTACCGATTTCAAACGTTCTTGGGGTGAGAAGGGTTTTATCCATATGTTTAATGTATTCTTACAAAATATGGTTAAATTTGGATATTTAACAGTCACTCAGATTGCAGATATGACTGTGTCTTTTATCAAATCCTTTTTACATATACTCTGGCATTTCTTAAAGAAGTGGTGTGTTTTAGCCTTTGAGGGTTTCAGGGATGGGTATGCATATTTCTCCGAAAAAGGGAAAACAGTTTTTAAGATGATGTGGCCGGTTAAGGGAACCAAAGTTTATGCTGGTCGTGAACCTGGTATTGTGACTGTTGAAGGTGTTGAAACCATTCCACAAGCCGACCCTCTCTTTATGCGCTTTGTACGTTCTATTTTTGGTGAGAAATCTTATATAGTAGAAGGATCATCAATTTGGAAAAAATCGTCCCATCTAATGGCCCTCTTTCCAGCAGCTGCTATTCTTACTTTTGTTGGAATAAAGCCGAAGTTGGAAGTTCTCGAATCTTGGGTTGGATCTCTTCCTGATGTCATATCTGGTTGTAGTACCCTTATAGATTGGTTTATTGAAGTAATCCAAAAGGTACTTCCCGCTTGTATGAAAGGTGATGTGTCTTTTCTTGCTAGAGAAGAGACCCAATTGGAATCATGGATGAAGACTGTTTTAGAACTTGAGAAGATAGTAGCAAGTGATGAATCAGGTAGGGTCCATGAGTGGTGTCAGAATCGTTATGGGATAACTGATACTCCTCAATTGGTGGGTCGATTTTCAGATGAAATCATTTTGCTTACTGCATTGGGAGAATCTTTTTCCAAAAACCTCAAATTGGCAGAATCTGTAAAGTTCGTCGTTACTCGACTTACTGTCTTTTTGCAAATAGTCAGGAAAGATGTTCGAAAGTACTTCTCTGGTTTTAATGCTCGTATTTGTCCTGTCGCTATACAAATATGGGGTGAACCAGGGGTTGGTAAAACAGCATTGGCTTTGCAACTAATACCTTATCTTAAAGACATTTTTCAATTTAAGAATGATACAATGTATGCAAAGTCTGCTGAAGCTTATTGGTCGGGATTTACCAATAATCACGAGATTTGCCTCTATGATGATGAAGGGATGTATGAGAAGACTCTTTACACCATTGAGAATATAGAAGGTTTAATTCGTGGAATAGGTACTTTTCCGTATTGTGTTCCTATGGCTGATATAACTTCAAAAGGTAATACTTTCTTTAACTGCAAATTAGTTATTGGAACAAGTAACTTTCAAGATTTTAATGCCGCTGGGAAATTTATGAAAGTTGATGCTTTATTGCGTCGTTTTAAAGTAAGCATTAAGGTTGAGAAAAACATAGATTTTTCAGCAACGAACTCACTTGATCAGAAAGTTTATTCCCTCATCCTTCGTGAATCATCTAATGGAGCACTCAATTTACGGTCCATTGGGGGTGGCTTGCTCAGTTTCAGAGAGCTTGTGCAGCATCTTGTACCTATTGTTAGAGATTTGTATGAAAATGAACGAAAATATTATACTCTAAGTACTGCAAAATGTGTGCATGGTTTCATGGAAAAAGCTTGTGTTCAATGTTATACTAATGTTCCAACAGGTGTTGTAGTTGGAGCTGCAGCTTCTTTTCAAGATCAAGACTTTTATCGTATAATCCATGTTCCTCCTCCTCTTGTTACTAGTTTTGGGTATTGGGATCCTGCAATCTTTCTTTTCTACATTCCTTTCTTCGAGGAGATATTTCGTTTTATCTTGCTCCTCTTTGTCGGTCCTTTATTCGTAATTCCTTTCTTTTCTCTTCTTGATCGGAATTATTACACACTGCCGATTCATCTAGTTCTTACCTTTTTACATGACCAATCACTGCTTAATGCAATAGGAGCACACTGCTTATATCAATGGTTTGTTTTGCAATACCTTATTAGGTTCTTGAGCTTTGAGGAGTTAATAAATTATATGAACCGTTTGTACCTTACGAATTACGTTAATCGAATAAAAGCTCGCATTTGCTCAATGGCCGCCCAAATTTATTCTCTTGGTAGCCCTAATCCTTTTTCTACTAACAGATACTTGTACGGATGGACCTGGAAATTTATTTATCAGTTAGGTGCCCATACGGTGCAAACTGAGTCTCAAAAGGCAATGGCTCTTCTTAAAGATAATCTTTGGTTAATTCCTATTCCTATGGCTATTTGTGGTGCTTTTGTGTTAATTCGTCGATTGCAAAAGAATGGCCAGAAGGAAATTCTAGGCTTGGATATAGCTATTGATGAGCAAATGTATGGTCAGGCAGCTTCGATAGATGATGTCATCGCTGAGAAACGTGTTACTGATATTATGACTCAAAAACACTCCTTTCCGAGTTATGCAAATCCGAGTAAGTTACCAGGGTATTTTACTGAACCAATAAAGATGCTTGTTAATGATCAAAAGCAAGATGTTTTTAATAAGATTGTTAAAAATACAGTTGAATTTGCTATTAGCTATGAAGGAGAGAAATCTCATGCCCGCGGAATAGGGATCATAGAAAATGGACAACTCATTACTGTAAAACACCTTATTCCTAAGGAAGGGAGTATATTAGATGTTGTTATCCTTAATTCTAATGAGCAAGCAAAGCATCTAAAAGGAAAAAGGTTTTCAATTCCTAGAGATTACATTTTTGTTGAGACAGATAGGTTTGATCTCGCGATAATATCCTTTGATGGTCACATTAAATTTGCCAAGAACATAGGTCGTAATGCTTTTGCTGATTACTTTAATCCAAAAGAATATGTAGGATGGAATTATGTTTTTGTTAATCATGTTGGTGCACACGATATTAAGTGTATTTCCTATACTACTACTTCTCTTTCAGGGATCAAAGGAACCACTTTTGGTTTCCAGGGATATGATTGGGTTCCTGGATGCTCTGGAGGAGTTATTGTTGCGCGCCTCATGGATGGAAAACATCGTTTCACCACTACGAAGATAATAGGATTGCACTGCGGAGTTGCCCTTGATGTCAAAATTGAAGGGAAATCTGTAAGTGTCCTCACTTCTATGCCTCCCGATTTTTGTGATAGGATTTATCATCGTGGATCTCTTTTGACTGGAGTACAATCAGTTCCTCTGACCGAGGATGGTCGTTTTTCTACTCTCAGTGATACTCTAGAATTTACAGATGTGGAGCGCAATTCGGCAATTCGTCATATTGATCGTGAGTATTATGATAATTACGCGTGTAAATTTAAAGTTTATGCCGGAATAAAATCGGAAGTTGGATTTGAAAAATCACGTCTTTATAAGCGCGATCTTCATTATCTATTCTCAGAGTACATTCCCGACATTGGTTTTCCCACATTTCGAGAAGGTGGTTCTATGGCACCTTTTAAATATGATGGGCGATGGATATCAAGTCATTTGAATGCCCTTAGCGCCGTCTCCGAGCAGCCTGCAATGCGGAATCTCGTTGTTCTTCGAGAGGCAAAGATTGCCGTATTTGACTTTCTTGTCCAAGCTTCTAATTCTACTGTTATTGCTCCTCCATATAGTTATCATCAAACACTTTCTGGGGATTCTAATGCAGGGTTAGAACCAATTAAGTATAACTCTTCTGCGGGATATCCTTATCCTGGAAGAAAGAGAGATTATGTAACTGGACTACCCGGTATTGATTTGGGTCTTGTTAAGGAGATTAATAATGATTTGCATTATATAATAAATCTTGCTCTTTCAGGTCAAGCCCCAGCGGCTATATATAAGTATTGTCTTAAAGATGAAGCTGTCAAAAGAGATAAGGTCTTAGCAGGTAAAATACGTCTCTTTTCTGCATCTCAATTCTCTATATTTATATTATGTCGCATGATATTTGGTCCGATTTTTACGTGGATGATTTCTTTTCGTAAGAGAATGTTCTGCAAACTCGGTATTAATATGATGGGATCTGAATTACATGTTTGGGTTCAAGAAATGATAGATAAGGAGAAATTGGGATGGAAATCTATGGATGGTGACTATGCATGGTTTGATAAGAGAATGCTTTCTTTGAAAGCAGCTCTTGATGTTATGATAATGTTGATGGTTTGGTCAAAATGGGATGAGAAGTTTATTCTCATAGCGCGGTCTCTTGCAACGACTTACTATGAATATTTTCTTCTTTTTCTTAATACTCTTTTATTGATGTGTGATAGTGGTCCTTCAGGTTCTTTAGGTACTGCTGCTATTAATTCAATTTGGGAAGCCATTATCGAAGTCATAATATACATATTATGTCTTTCCATCCAATTCAAGCTTGATACGGAACAAGCTATAAAAGCATTCCGTAAACACCCCTTTTTCGAAAATGTTGATTTGGCGAATTATGGGGATGATAATTTGAAGCAAGTTAGTCCAAAAGCTCAAATTTGGCTGACTGCCTCAAATATCAAAATCGCTGCATCATCATTAGGAGTTATCCTTACTGATGCTGAAGATAAAAATCAACCCCCATTTTACAAAACCTTATTTGAAACTAGTTTTCTGAAAAGAAACTTTCGATGGTCTTCTGATCATAATCGATACGTTGCTCCTATCCAGAAAAAGAGTATTTACAAGATGTTGTGTTGGGGACAGGAATCGGGTACAAACCCATTTTATATTCTTAAAACCTGTGTGGAGAACTCTCTTATGGAGATGTCTCTGCACGGAAAGGAAGAATACGGAAAGTTTGTATTCAAACTTAAAAGTCATACTTTTGATAAAGAGTATGAACCATTATTCAGTACATATGAACAGTTAGTATCACTATATCTCGAAAGAGAAGATGGTGGTTACACTAACGTTCTTAATACTGAAGAGATCGAGGTGCCACTCGATCCGGCTGATCCTGGGCTGTTAGAGGTAGAGAATTTTTTAAAAAATGAAATTCATGCCTCTTTGGCATGATTCAAATTTAAAATTTTCCACTCGGTG
>Ga0058860_12154943_pt1 | contig 9866 bp, 2 predicted proteins | sample SwirhirootsSR3_FD_61088 | JGI IMG/M metagenome (GOLD analysis project Ga0058860, IMG submission 61088) | Switchgrass rhizosphere and bulk soil microbial communities from Kellogg Biological Station, Michigan, USA for expression studies -... | ecosystem: Host-associated > Plants > Roots >...
ATTAAAAGTTTACGACTCGTGCACCTTGTGCGGAGAAAAGTTCCTCCGGGGCTTGCCAGCCCCAGATTATAAAAACTCTTTTACGAGCATACTCGCAGACACTATGCGATCACCTGCTTTATAACTATAAAGCATATTAAGATGACCTAAAGTGTTAGCATATTTAAAGTATGAAACAATTTAATAGGGATGGCTTGTTAGCCCGGTACTTTAGCTGAAACTCGTTCAGAGATGCACACCGTACATGCACCATTGTCCTCCCTACCCGTAGGTATGAGGAATATGCCACGACTGTTTACGTGGATGCCCAGTCTAATGCTAAAACTCCCGACTGGGAAAGAGTCTGGTAGACAAATCCGCCCTACCGCATGGCGGGCCCGCGTATATTTAACGACCCCACGAGCGGGGTCATGCGCCCTCCTAGGGTGCAGGAACTGTCTTGTAACGATAGACAGGTGGAACATTTAGGAAAAAGAGAGGAAGGATATCTGGACCTCCAGCATAATACCACTCAATTCTAGTGTCAACATTCATATTACTTGGGCCGGCGCCAGACATGTGCAAATTCAGCTCGAAAGCCTCCTTTTGCTGCCAGGTTTTACTCCCTGCAGCAGAGTTGCGATATACAGGGTCCGTTGTTACGAACTTAGCATTCACATACTGCGGGAGGATAACTGACAGCCCAGGCTGCGTTCGAGAAGATGTTATAGACATGCCGCCAGCTCCGCCATCAAGATTAACCCACGCCCGATACTCTGTATCATTGGTATTCACAAATGGTGATGTATAGTGGGTTTTCGAGATAGTTGTTACATCAGCTCCAGTCTTCCGACAAATTCGGACATGGGGGAGAGGAGTGTTGGTTAGAGGGTTTATTGTTAAACATGTAGACCCTCTCACTCCTACAAAAGCTGGTAAAATCCACGTTAGGAAGCTGTTGTAGCAGTAATTGAAGTTGAAAGTAGATGCGGTGGCATTGATTCCCTTGGCAGTTCCCATGCCGGAGGGGTCATATCCATACTGCGGAGGAAATCTGAAAAACGTTTGGCGATACATCTGCACGTTAACTGTGCTCGCAGGCACTTGCGTAACATGACTAAGAACATGCCTATATAATAAAACACGTAACGATTTGATAGTTTCGCCAAAGTTAACTAAATATCTCTCCCGCGGGTCAGAGTGTGAAACACCAGCAACTAAATGCTCAGGTTCATCTCCTTCAGGACCGCCATTCTGGTCTCCACTCTGAGAAACGAAGTGACTAAGCTTATCATCTTGCAATCCAGGACCAGCAAATTCCAGGTTTTCGGCACCGCGAACGAATACCATCACCTGGACCTGCGAAGAGGCCACTGGAGCAGTGAGAACAGTCTGCACCCGTAGGGTTAAAAACCCATTAAATAAATCAGAGTTGCGAGAAAAAGTGGGGGTTCTTGAAGTTGAGAAGGCATCATTGCCAGCTCTCCACGAAGTATCCATAATGAGCCAGGGCCATGCAGAGTGGAAAGGAATTCTAAATTCCACATCACTCTCCGTACCCAAATCAACTATGGCGGTCTGAACCACGTTAGCAGTATCCACGCTGGTGACTAAGTTTCCACCAGAATTCCCAACTGGGTCCCAAGAGATGCGGACCCTTCCTTTATGATATTGTGAGGCTACTATCTTAAAGCGGAAAATAATGTCGCCCCGCCAATACTGGAACATCTTACCAACCCACGCCATGGGTGTACCATAGATGATATCAGTAGTAGCGGTTAAACTATCCGCCCGATAGAGCTGAGGAGTGACATACGAACTGAAGAGAATGGTATCAGGAGCGTCAGCAGTTGACCAGGAAACACCAGTCAAATAAGACTCTTTCTGAACCAGGTGAGATATCTCCAGCTCATCAATTTTGGGAAGACCCACCAAAGATGGGTCGATGGAAAGTTCATTCTTGGGATCTAGTGTAAGCTTCTCAGCAGGGTAACTAATTTCTGCACTAGACAGCTGCGGAAAAGGTGAAGGGCGGTACGGTCGCGTATTGTCTAATACGGGGGGATTCGAAAACCCGAACAAAGAGGCAACCTTTGAAACCGCCGTTGCACCTATCTGAGTCGCAGTGGCTAGATGTCCTATCCCAGGAAAATCCTTGAGACGCCCAGCAGCCTCAGCCACAGCTGAAGCTGGCTTGGAAACAATACCATCACCATACTCATCACCAGCCTGCATAACCAGACTGCAAGTGGGGCCAGAAAGCTCTACGTCTTCTGCCCAGGCAAAAACCTGGACTGTAACTCCAGTACCAGAAACGCCATTAGCGCTTCTCAGGTATGTATAGTTTACAAAATCGAGTTTTCCGAAATCGGTGAACTCCTGCGCATCGCAGGTGTTCAACCAATTTTTATAATAGAAGAAGGGTAGAGTTAACTCGCCACCCTCACAGTTGGCTGGATAAATCCAGATGTGTGGGCGCTGAGAGTAGGCAACGAATTGTGTCTCTAAAACATTAGGGACAGTAGCAGCAGTCAACGCCTGTAAAGGCTGATAGGCTGCCAACATAGCTCCATAGTAAAAGGGGGAAGCATTCACCACAACTTTAATCTTAAGATTGCAGCGAACATAAGCAAAGTTGGCGACTTTGTTCTTGACATAAGCATTGTCAAAGAACAACCGCCAGGGGTAAATAGTGGCTGAAACCACTGGGAGAGCTCCCTCAGTCCAAGTGAATTGGTGAATACGCACAGGACGCAATAAGAAATCTTTGAGCTCTACATCTCGCGTTGAATCCTGATGCTGTAAGCCATCAACGTATTTAAAGCCGCCAACAGTGCCTAGATTTTCATCTACAAACTGCACTGTTTGATGGCGCTCTTTATTTTCGGAGCTTACATCACCACTTTGTGCTTGGAATGCAACAACCCTCTTTCGAGGTCCAGCATCGCTCGCTTCCTGCCTTTTAAGAACAGGTTTGGTGGGAGTGAGTTCTACCTCCACGAATTCCTCAGAAGATTCTTTCAGTGGGGGTAAAATGTGTATGGGAGTTTGCTGTGGCTTTCTAATCTCCACAGCCTCATGCCCTCTGAGAAAAGGACATGGACAGACTTGGTTTAACATATAAGTGAGTGATTGTGCTGACCATTATAGAACAAGAGAACGGGTCCACGTTAGCTCCTGCACATCACTCGGGATTTGAACTCCAGCCGCATTCTTCCCTAAATAGGGACTTTGGGGAACGCCCAGGCGAGATATTGGTGTGGTCCACACTCTAGCAAGTATTCCTAGTGATCATGTGACACGCTAGCAGTAACTACCACACCAAGGCATCGTTTGGTTCGGACCAGATGCCAGAGGCCCATAGGGATGCACTAATGCATCCCCTCAGGTGGGCGCTTCGAGAGCCCCTCCGAGGCAGACCAAAATCCGTCTCGGATGGAATCGTACGAAACTAGGGAGGAAGGCTCAATATAAGTCTCAAGGTCACATTCAGAAATTAACTCCTTAAAAAGAGCAGTTTTCTGTTCAAAGACCTCTCTCCCATAGTAAAAGTACTCTCTCTGGGCACTGGTGATGCACGCGACTGATTGAGCCTTCCGCGTGATCGTTTTACTCTCGACCCCTATCATAAGGCTTTTCAGGATAGAGGCTTCCTCGAGCGGAGAAGCAAACGAGCCCAAATCGTCATCCCAACGCCAAGTTCGCTTTAAAAACGAACACTGATCAATATGACTATAGGGTCGGGATTCTGCGTTCTTATCTGCCATGGTGTACTCAACACCAAAAGTGGAAAGGGCGCGCGCTATAGCAGTGTGGTTAAACCAGGGGCAACTCGGAGAGATGCCCATTATATTGTCATCACCATACGTCATAAGCGCGACGTCCCGCTTGAAATTTTTAGCAGAATGATCAGGGGAGAGTAAGGCGTAAGCATATCGCATATAAATGCTATTACCCACACCATTAATCTCAACGGTTAAAACATGTCCAGATGGGTTGGTACCAAGAAATTGTACCAAGTCGCCAAAGAAATCATAAATCGGAAAAGAAGTGTCCTCAGCAATACATTCACAAATACGGAGCTCTCGCTCTGAATAACCAGCAGCTCGGTTGATAGCTATCAACACTTTAAAGGCTGCGCGAATGACTACAGAGAACATACTCTTATCGAAATTCTTAAAATCGCCATCTACCACTCTATCCTTCCCAAATTGAGTCAGATAGTGGTAAAGTTGCTCCCACTTGATTGAGCCGTGATTGATACCAACGGCTTGTTCAAATAGGTAGCTTCTTTTCTTCATAAGGCGAGAGGCGGCAAGGAAAAACTTCCTAACAACAATTGCAAAGTCTAAAGGAGCACCAGCAAATACTCGAGTTTTGTGAGCTTGAACTTTTTCAAGCTTAATAGCCTCGTCTTTAAACGACGCGCTGAACACAGGATGAGATAAAATGCCTTTCTCATATCTGGCAATAATCTCGTCAGCACGAGACATAATCTCATCATTAAACTCGACTGGGTCCTGCAAGCCCCTCTGAGGGGGCAGAGGATTCATGAAGTGCTTCTTGACTTTCTTCCAAGGAAAACCTGCTGAGGTTCCACGCTTAATCTTGTCAATAAAATTCACACCCTCAATCCCATTAATAGCTGTAAAATTGTCCAAAACTTGGACTTCAGCCAAGTCTTCAGGGGTCAATTTGGGTATGATTTCGTCAATGAACTCCTGGGTAACTTGATCCAGGAGGGACTGGTTTATCTGTGAGGCCGGGTGCAACATAGGTTCGAGCGCCAATCGGCGCCCTTGCCATGGACCGGGCTTCGGTGCTCCATAAAGGAGGGGATAACCACGTCTCTCTAAGGCCGCACAAAGAGTTGTGGGTCTGACATTGGACTTAAAATGGGCGCGGTGCCCAACAAGTGATCCGAACACAGCAGCCGTGCCAGTTTCGAAATAACGAAAGGGACTTTTTAGATCGAGGGGACCTAGGTCAGCTCCTGCTGTTTGAGCTTGCAGGGAAGGTGCACTGGGAGTAAGAACGGTCTGCTCAAAAGCATGTAGAGCTAGCTCCGCGAAAGAACGCGAGACTAACTTAGCTCCACTATCTCGAGCAGTTACCTGACCTCCACAGTGAATTCCTAGAATTATGGGACCATAGCCACTCCAAGAAATCAACAATAAACCACAATCTCCAGATGTGGTTAGCCTCTGAGGCGTACCACGCCAGACTTCAAAATGTCCGGGGCGGCCGTCCACCTCAAGAAACTTTCCATTCCTATCAGCAATAGTGGCGTGCACTCTATAGACCTTTTCAACAGGGAAGTCAATTATTTCACCATTCCGACCCCGACCTAAGTAGGAGCATTCATGGATGCCTCCCACTTGGTTGGAGCCAAAAAGTTGAACTATAGACTTCCGAGCAGGCAAGGCAGGAAGGTGCACGAGAGCAAGATCTTCATTAGGAAAGCGCTTTATTTGCGCTTGAGTAACTCTCATATCGACATTAGGTAGCACACCAGCGCCACCCATTGAACGGATCCTAAGAACAAATTCTGGACGAACTGCCATGGCATGATTATTAGTCAAATAAGTATGACCACCAATGCAGACAGCTCTAACCGGAAAGTTTTCTTTTCCATTATCCTCCACAAGAGCGAAAGAAACACAATTAGGAAGAAGCATCTCCTTAACTTTTTCAGGTGAATGGGCTTTCCACGATTCGATTGTGGGCGAAACGTCAAAGCGAGAAGTCTCAAAATCTTCCTTATACCAGACATTAGGCTTCGCGTCCTTGGGGAGTTCCAAAGGCTTCCCATAAGACTCGGAGAGTTTTGACTGGTTTGTCCCCTGCGCAGTAAAATTTACTTGGGGGGGTGAAGGTTGCAACACCTTCTCCTTATTCTTCTTCTTCTTCGCAGAAGCTGCCAACTTAGCAATCTTCTCTTCTGTGAGAAAATCCTCAATATGCCATTCAGATTCCCCCTGAACCGGTGGTTCTGGCTGATCTTGTTCCTCTCGCCTAAAAAAGCTCGAGAAACCAGCTACAGCACTAACACACAAATCATAAGAAAACTTGATAGCAATCAAAAAGGCAGCAGCAGCAGCAAGTTGTGCGAAGATTCCATGCGCAGAGATTTTGGCATTCACACGGCAACCAATTCGCCACATGACTTTCCTAAGGAGCTTGTTGCTCCACAAATGACGTCGAGTGCGTTTCCACAGCCAGTCGTCGCCGAACATCCAATCGGTTATTCGAGCGAAGAAAGGCAAGTAGAGATAGCACCACCACATAAACATCCACCACCAAGCAGCTAACTGAGCGGTATAACTCTTCCTGGGTTCACAGTAAACTTGAACACCATCTTGGATGATGCACGATTTCATTTCATTCCAGGTTCGAGCCACCACTTCAGGTCTAACAGCCACCTTATAAAAAGGTGCAACCGGAGGCTTAGTAGCAGAAAATAGCCCACCAGGGGAGGTGAGAGCAGGACCAGCTTGAGCAGTAAGCTCAATCCTATCAACTGGACTCTCTCCAAGTTCGGATGGAGTGGGGGAGTGAGAGCACTCGCACTTGATATCAGGCAAATAACACACCTTACAGACAGTCGCTTTGGACATTTTAGCGATAGCATCCATTGCAGAGTCTTGTGTGCTTTCATAAGCAATAGCAGTAGCGGAATACCACTTAATAAACGAATAAACGTCATCAAAAGTGTGTATCAGGTTATAAGCAGCAGTATTTCGGTCTCGATCCATTGAGCTAACACTCACCTTTCGAACCTCAAAAGTCCAAAAATCGGGGTATTCCCCGACTTGCATGGCTTCAGTAATCCGGGCAGCTTCTGCAGTATCCAGAGTTCCGTCAACATTCGAAAAACCCTCTTTGGGCTTAGCTGTGACAACATAAGGCATACGGCGAGCAACTGCAACAGGACAAGAGAAATAGTTCCGAAGGTTCAATTGTTGGGTGTTAGTTGTTGCGATTACCAGACGGCTTACCAGCGGTGTCCTCCCCTTGTCTTCTAATGCTGCCTGTATAGGCACGAAGGGCACATTATTGATGACCTGCAACATCTCCATAAGTGTCGGATCTCCCTGAGGAGCTTTATCCGGGTGCATGAATGCAATATCATCCAACTGCACACACCACTTAGAAGTGCTGAAGTTCACCCAATATTCGTCTATGGAGTTCCTAGTGTATTTATATTCCGATGTAGTCGGGAGGTCGAACAACTTTCCATAGTGTATATAGAGGAGGGTCGTGAGGGTAGATTTGGCAACACTTGTGCCACCATGCAACAAAATAGCAAATGGGGCTCGACGATCTTGCATCGCAGCTTTCCGAGTTAAGAGCTCAGATTCCGTCAAACGGAGGTCATTTAGTAGCTTCTTAACTATCTTATCGTCGAACTTCCCTAACTTTGCTGAGTGTCTGGATATAGCTTGTCCTTTCTCTATAGCATCCTTAAGTTCCTGAGTATATTGGAACAAGGAATAACCATGAGGCTCAAGGTTAGCAGTGAATGGTGCAAGGTTTTGGAGTTTCCTCGCTTGCTCCATCCACTCCTCATAAGCTTTACCAGAGTGAAATAAAGGGTCAATAGATCCAGTTTTCCAGCATTGCTGGCCACGTTCACAGATAAAAAGCACAGAGTCGAGAATAGTTCTGATAAAATCAGCACCAAGATAGTATTTCTTTCGAAGCGCTTCTTTCTCGATCATGCTGTACCTCATAGAATCTAGAGTAAGGCCAGCGCCACTAAAAATGGATAAGGTCACGCAGTACATAAGTAACCGGTGGATCTTCCGAAAAATTTCTGAACCACGAATTTCATCAAAACGGTCGAGCGCAGCTCGCGCAGTCTTAAGGAAATCGCCGCTCTGGGCAACAAAGGTAGCTTCTTCCTTGGAAAATACTTTCCAATAGAAGTTGCTCAACAGGGATCCAATTTCGAGTGTCAATGATTTGCCTGTCCGGAGTTTAACAAAAGTTGTCATGGCGAAGATTCTATCACCACCTGTTCTGGCTTTGCCGAACATATTAAGGAGGATATAGCAATCTTCAAACAACTTAAAGAAATACTCTGGACCACCAACAGTCTTTGAGTTGGGCGCAGGAATGCCCTTCAGGGACCACAGCAATCGCTGGGTCTTAGAAGCATTCTTCCATTGCCACATCTTATACCATTCTTGAAATTCAGTCCTAAAGGAATGAACTTCTTTCGGAGAAGCTGTTGGGGTTGGAGCAGGAGTTGGAGGTTCAGGGCAATTTTCATGCTCTTTACACTCCTCTTCCCACTCCTCAGTCTGGGCAATAAATTCAGCGGAAGGTTCGCAGCCTAATTTCGCACTGCGCTGAGAGTACTCTCGTAAATACTTACGGAATTTTCCCTTCCGCTCATTGAACTCAACCAATTTGGGCTTGGGGGCACGACCGTTAGCCGAAACACGGCCGCGCAACGCACTATCTCGGACTTCACTAAAAGCAAACATCTCTCGCAAAAGCAAAAATCGTTTATCTCTTTATGTTGTCTCTGGTTCGTGCGCTGGGGTGGCCGCCCCCTTTTTCTTTGGAGGGGGCGACAGACGGAAACCGCACCTCTATAACGGGAGGACCCGAGCAGACTAGACTTTTACTAACTGCCGTGATCGACCACACCTCCGCCTAACCACACAAACAACTATAGACAGGATTGGTCCACCCTTTCAGGTGGTTGCCTGCAACCTGGAAAACCAGGTCACTCCACACTTCCGTCACGGGTTCATAACCAGGGTCAACAAGGATTCAAATCAATGAACCGACTCGGGCTTAGTCTGCCTAAGGACAGACCACTTCCGCAACTTCCATGCTTCTGCCATCTAGTGCAATGCACCTAGACTTCGGAAAGGAAGGTTGTCTTACTCTATACACATTTTGACAGTAAACATTGACAAGTCCCAAGACAAGGACTAACAAATTAGACTAATAAAACATATGTGTACGAAGCAATTAACTTTTTGTTTAAGGCAGAGGCAAATAACGGGGACAGGGAGCCCTACATAGGTGACTCCTCCCAAGGAAATGGAAATCATAGTCCGTTATTTTGGAGAACACTTAAAGAGCGCCTCTGCCTGTTTTACGCTGTACGACCTGATACAAACTCCAGCTGAAATACGCTTGAAGTCTGGGTTGTCAGGGACAGCCTTATTTTTCTCTTTTTATGGCCCACCATAACCAGCAGAAAGAACCACGAAAAACACAAGTACTACCAAAAGCCCGCGATGCATAGCAACGCAGAACAAAAAGTTGACTGTGCCAAACGTGAATCAGGAAGCCTTACATTCAATGTAAGGCCTGCTGAGCCAAGGTGGGATGTCTTATGAGCTATGCAAATAGCGCAGCCACAAGACAAAATTTTTATTCACCATCTTGCGATCACTGAGGAACTTACAGCTCAGAAACTGTAATATCATAGACCACGAAGTAGGTGTTCTTCCACAATTCAAAGCTCAGAAGCTCTAAGAATTACAGAGAGAGAAGCCAAACGCGACTAGCAGACTCTAGTACTAACGTTGACAATCTCTCTAGGAACTCAAAAGAGACTCAAGAACTAAAGAAAGGGGGAACATCACAACAGTGACACTCCAACTGAGAGGTCAATGCTGTGTATAACACATAAAAGGGGTGTCCGTTCAAAGCAGGACTACGCTTCCTAGTTACAGCCATAGGAGGCAGTAGAAATAAACCCGGATTACCGGTGAACAGCTAAGAGAGGAATACTGAAAAGACAGAAGTACAAAAAACCGAAGAACACTTAGTGTCCAACTGAGATGTGTACAACTGAAATGCCAGGAGGTTTCTTAATCCTCTCAAAACAACCCGCATGGTAACCTATGAGTAGGTTACCA
>Ga0058860_10121712_pt1 | contig 9748 bp, 2 predicted proteins | sample SwirhirootsSR3_FD_61088 | JGI IMG/M metagenome (GOLD analysis project Ga0058860, IMG submission 61088) | Switchgrass rhizosphere and bulk soil microbial communities from Kellogg Biological Station, Michigan, USA for expression studies -... | ecosystem: Host-associated > Plants > Roots >...
CTAGGGACCTCCCTAGGCACCATTTTGTAACAACATATATATTAGCGCACGCTTTTATTGATTAAGTTCTATTAGCGTCTACCTTATATTTATAAATACTTTATTTTGACACGTAATATACGTTAATATAATATTAGTAGAGAATTTTAACTCAACCTTAAAACGTTGTTTTCGAATCTTCGTTGTTCCACCCCCCTATATGAGAATGGACTTTATCGTTATTCTCTTCATTTTATTATTTATTGAAAATTTTATTTTCAAGCAAACTTTTAAAATACCCCGTTTATAGTTTGTTCACCCTTTATTAATATTCACCCTTTTTCTAGTTGTAGAATTAGGCCACCTATATTTCTCATTCAATGCGTTTGAATACCCGGGTTCAAGCATCCTGTAGTGGTCCTACTAGGCTTGTCGTGTCCCTCATTGTGAGAACTTTTTATTAGAATTTATTTGTTCTGAGTCGTTTTCAACGATATTTCATTAGTGTTTAGTGTGATACTCGCACCGCTTTTATTTTCTTTTAATTTTATTATTGCTTTCATACACGGTAAATAAATAACAATCCCCGCATTTCAGTAATACAGTGCTTCGTTTATGTCGCTGCTCAGCAGAATGAGGTTGCTTATAAAGACATCCCTGAAAATATTTTTATATCTTATGGGTACCCCCCTCTTTATTAAGTCAACTGAGCTGTTAATAATCCATGTCAAATTTAAATAAACAAAATTCAAAATCTTCCCTTCATGAGGATCAATTTGATCTTAAGAAAGGAAGTAAAACATTTTTTAGTGTTGCTACAGAAATGTTTTCTAAAGCTGGTTTTCCAAAACTTTTTGAAAGTGCTAGCAAAGATGAAAATCATATGATGGATTCTTATTTGGAAATTATATTTAATAATCAACAAGCTATTAATTCTCTTAAGAATTTTAAAATTTCTCGGAAAAGAAAACACCCCGAATTTTCCGATGAAAATTATTGGAATTATGATACTGTTTGTGATTATGTTTTGAATATAAATGATACTATCGAACTTCTTAAAGGAAGAACTTCTTCTTTAAAGAATGTCTTTGATGATGAAACTTCTTATGAAACAACACCATTTTGGTCTGATCTCGAATTTGATTCAGATGGTGATATTGTTGATCCCCAATCGTTTACTAGTAACTTTACTGTAGATGTAAATCATAATATAAACTTACCTTTTATTGGTAGTTTATTTGGTTCTAAGAAGAAGAATGAACCAACTGATGATTCGAATGATCCATCTCTCTTAACTTCTGTTAAAGAAAAATTAGGAGAAGTTAAACCTGGAAAATTTTTATCAAGCATCTTTGGTTCAGAATTTGTACAATCTATCTGGGATAAAACCAAATATATCGTTAGTCTTTTAGGAGATTATGGGATTTTGATCGCTCTGATTATAATTGCTGGAGTTATCATGAAGAAAGGTTTTAGACCTGTTTCAACATCATTTTTAATTTTGTGTAAAATTATTATTATAGTATGTATTGTTAAAGGAACTTACCACTTGGTTACTGGAAAATTTAATGATTCTATGCATGGAGCATGGATCAAATTATCTAAACATATTTCCAATTGGTTAAACTTTTATAAAATGCAAAAAGAGTATAATGATACTTTTCCTGATGATGTTGATGATCTTGAAGGTGATCCTTTAGATGTTGAACCACAATCTATGCGAGATTATGGTGATGGTTTATCGAATTCTATTATTTTACTTTGTAGTGGGCTTATTGGTTATAAAACCAAGAACCCATTTTCTACTACACTTATGAAATTTATTTCTACTACCAATGTGCAACGTGAAAACTTAGTATCTGGTATATTGACTGTTTCGGACCTCTTTGCAAAGCTGTTGAAAAAGATGACTGCACCAGAAAATATTACAGAATTTTTCGAAATAGATGTTGTAGATCCCTACAAAGTTAAACCAATTCTTGAGGAAATATCTCAATATTGTTCTGACTCTAATGCTGGATTAGATGTTATTGATCCTCTTCGTGATGTATCTCTTGTTTCTTTAGATGAAAGAGCAAGAAAAATATTATCTACTTTAGATTCCAAATCTTATGATTATAGATGTTTGACGTCTAGCCTAAGAGAACTTGAAAAGAGAAAACTTAATGTCGAAAGTGTTAAGAAAGCTCTTAAAGGTGATAGAGTAGAACCTGTTGGTGTTCTTATGATGGGTAAATCTTCTGTTAAGAAGAGTATTCTTTTGGGAAGATTATCTAAAATGTTCACCTATGCTACTATCCCTGAATCGTGGCAGAAAGATTTCACTCAAAACCCTGAATCTTATATGTATATTAAACCTTCTGATAAATTTTATGATGGTTATAATTATCAATGTTGGACTACATTAATGGATGATGCTTTCCAGAAACGATCTGTTGCTGGAGCTGAGTCTAGTGAAGAATATGATGTTATTAAGATGATTAATACTCATGCTTATTGTTTGAGCACAGCTAATGTCGATGGTAAAAATAAAGATTATTTTAGATCTGCTGCTGTTTTTGCAAATACAAACAGGCAGACAACTAACCTCAAAGATATGCAATCTGTTCTTGAATGGAAAGCTGTGGTTAGGCGTTTTAAAATATTAGTTGATATTGATGTTAATCCTAAGTATAAAAATGATATTGGACAAGTTTCAATTGAAGATTTACCCTCACGTACAATTGTAGATTTTAATAGCTTGGGTCATGATCTTACTGGAACTTTTATTCCGGATGATTATTGGATCATTACTCCTTACAAATTTGATCCACATGCTGTTGATGAATCTCAGCTTTTTGTTAAACAAGAATCTATATCTTATGAAGAATTAGTAGAAAGAACAATTCAAAATTATAAAGATAATGTAAATAATTATTATATGAATAAATTTGAGAATATGCGTTCCTTTGAAAGATTAAGACCTAAGATTAAAGAGAAGTTTGGAGATAATCTTCATGAAAAAGGAAAATGGTTTGATAAAGCTGATCCTGTTGATGAAAAATTTAAGCAAACTCTTGTGGATATTTTAACAGGAGAAACCGATATTGAGATGATTCCATTGCCCCAGTCTAAAACTACAAGAGATAAGAGATTTAAGAGTGAAATGGATTTCCTTAGTGATATTGAAAATATTAAACTAGAAGGAGATTTCACAACTGTCCAAGATTCTTTCTTGAATAGAGAGAAAGATGAATGGTTCTCTGCTGCTCCTGAAGGTAGTGAATCTTTTGATAGACATGCTAGGATTATGCATTGTGCAAATCTCTTTAATATACAAGAAGATCATTTAGATGTTTTATCTGATCATGATTTAGATTTACTATGCACTAATCTTGAAATTCAAGAGGGCTTCACTGAAGAGCGAACGAGTGTCTTCAGAGTGAATAGATCTAGTGATCGTATATATGGAATTGGTATGTATTTACCTGTATCTTCACATCTAATCGAAAATGATACACCTGAGTATTTTGAATCTAAGAAATACGAAGGAGCTATGTTACATGTTAAGTTTTTACGCTCTATTCATCCTATTAAATTGCACTGGTTTAAGGATAAATATGATCCTATACTGAAAGTTGAAGTATCTGCAAGTGCTTTCTGGTTTAGAGCTGTGAAGCAGTGGGATGCTATATTTGATTTAGTTACAGATTTTAAGAAAAATACTTTGGCAGCGAAATTTCTTCACAAATGGTTTAGTATGTGTGATGTTATTGGAAGAAGTGATTTTAAAGATCATCCTGTAGAGGAATTTTTAACTTTCTTCCATTCATTATACACTGATGAAGCTAAAGAAACCCTATTCTCACACTTTGGAGATTTAGATCTTTTCTTTGCTTTTATGTTAAGGATTTTCCAGAAGAGAATGAATGCTGGGCTACATCCTTTATCAAATGAAGTTGAATTTCCTGAATATGAAAGTTCTCTGTCTTTTAGTAGAAATATCTGGATAAGAATAGTCTCAGGTTATAATAAGTTTAAGAACTGGATTCGTGAGAATTATGCATTTTTAATAGGTTTATTGGCTGTTGGATCAGGCTTGGTAGTAGGTATTTATTTTATGGTTACTGCTGTTCATGATTTCTTTTTCCCTGATTCAAAAATAGAACAACAGAATCTTATTCCGCAATCAGTTGATAATAAGACAATGATGAAACATAGTAGCAAGAAATTATTAAGACCTAAAATTAACAATGCTAAAAATTATGTCACTCTTGATAGATATGTAAGTAGTCTGCCTGCTGTTATGCCTCAAGGACTTTTTAATATGGAATTCGCCACAAAAATTGTTCCCAGATTGGATTTTTCTGATTTTGGTAAACAAGGTGGTGCTAATGATACTATTGCAAAAGTTATGAACAAATATTTCTTTATTATGTACGTTACTTTTAAAGAAGGCGATGAGGCTAAGGTTTCACGTTTTGGTCAATGTAGTAATTTGTTAAGTAGGTATTTTTATGTGCAATTACACTATGCCTTCACTATGAAAGACTTAATGGATGATCCCAAATATGAAGGAGGTACTATAACTTTTATTAATCCTCTAAAAACTATTGTTTATAAAATGACTTGTGAGGATTTTATCAATAATTTGTATACTACAAGAAATTGTGGAGCTACTGATCAAGGTTTGCTTTTTATTAGAACAGCTCAAATTAATTCTACTGGTATTTACAAGTACTTAGTTACTGAAAAAGATTTGTCAACTTTGGCAGGTCTTTCAGCAATTGATGTTAGTATTGTAAGTTCTACCTTTAAAGAAGGTAAAGATGGAGACCTTGGAGCTTTAGTTATTAGAGATAAACATACACAAGCTAGTCCTATGGCTTATCAAGAAATTAACAAAATTTTTGAAGGAACTACAAAAGAGGGAATAGACAGAAAGTCATATCCTCTTCCTAGATCGTGGAAATATAACCAAACTCATGCCCCTGGTGATTGTGGAGCTCTTATATTTTGTAGAACTGGTAATTTCCAAAATAGAGTAATAGTTGGTTCTCATGATGCAGGAGGTGAAAAGTTTGGAGTTGGTTGTATGCTTAGCAAAGAAATAGCTGATGAACTTTTAAGTGCATTTAACGATCCTATGATTTCAAAATATCTACTTACTGAAGAAAGTATAGTAGATGATTTGAGTGCTGCTTCATATACCGAATCACCTGTACCACAAGGAAATTTCTTATCTACCGTCAAGATAGATCCAGAATATCAATGGTCAGGCCCTCATCACTCTCGAATTAAGAGATCTGAGATTTATGGTAAATTACCTGAACCTTATGACTTTGTTAATAAAGCTCCAGCTAAAATGAGAACTTTTGAGAATTCAGAAGGTGATGTTATTAATCCTATGAAGAATGCTATAGAAGAGTATGGACCAGATCCTCCATGTGTCGATTTTGATGTTCTTGCTGAAGCATCTAATGATTATCTAGATTGTATTTTGAAAGCAACTTCAACTTATAAGTATCCTCGAACAATGTGGTCTTTAGATCAAGCACTGAGAGGTTTTAATAAGGTGAAAGGAATTAGTCCATCGACAAGTTCTGGTTGGCCCCTTAATACTGGTAAAACTATTGATGTTAAACATGAATACTTTAGAGCAATTGCTGAAAATGATGAAAAACTTGAAAGAGAAATGTATATAATTATTGAACATGTTGTTGGAAATATATTTTCAAAATTTAAAAATAGACAAAGACCTTTCTTTATGTTTATTGATTTTCTCAAGGATGAACTTAGAAGTCTTGAGAAAGTATCAAAAGGTAAAACTAGGTTAGTTAGTGGAGCTGATTTCTTTTTGGTTATTGTTTTTAGAATGTGTTTTGGAGCATTTATGGATGCTTTTACGGAATTTAATATTGAACTTGGTTCAGCCGTTGGAGTTAATCCTTACTCTGACGAATGGGATCAAATTGCTCGTAGATTAACTAAATTTGGAAAATTCGAAGGCTTATATGAAGTACTGGCTGGTGACTTTGCAAAATACGATGCTAAACAAACTTCTGTTATAATGAATGAGGCTCTTGATGTTATTATTGGTTGGTATAAAGCTGCTCCTGAATTTAATATAGAACATCAGTCTTTTATGACTTTTTGTTGGGCAGAAATTACTAATTCTAGACACCTTTTTGAGAATTTTATGGTTGAGTGGTATACATCAATGGCTTCTGGTAATCCAATAACAACAATGGTAAATACTATTTGCAATAATATCATTATTAGAGTTTGTTGGATAAATGCTGGATTCGCAATTATTTTATTTAGAGATAAAGTATACTTTATAGCTCTTGGAGATGATCATGCGCTTACTGTTCATCATGATTATATAGATAAGTTTAATGAATTGACTCTACCTGATCTTATGGCTCAAATTGGACATAAATATACTACAGAAAATAAGCTTCTAGCTCTTTTCCCTTCAAGAGATTTAAGTCAAATTGAATTTCTCAAAAGGCGATGGGTTTATAATAATAGACATGGTAGATATATTGCCCCATTAAATATGGATAGTATTTCTGGAATGTTGAATTTTACAAAGAAAGGAGCTAAAGCTAATCAGATTACTATGGATAATATAGCTACTGCTTTGAGAGAATTATCTCTTCAGGGTAGGAATGTCTATGATTCTTGGTATCCTAAGTTGATGGAATTAGCTAGAACCCATTTTCCTAATATGGGCTTTAGTGGATCAGTTCACCATGACTACAATCTAGCATTGAAAGAAACGCTAGATTCGGAGTTTGAATGGTAAATTCAAACTTTCTTTTGTAAATATGTATATAGTATATAATCTCCAAATAATGTCGATGCATGTACGACTTTAAATAACACATGCGCTCATATTCATTGTGTGTTAGTACCTCACAATGTCTTAACCATATTCACGCAAGACAATACAAATTATTCCACATCCAAAGATGAAGTTATTAATTTAGGGAACCAACTTAATAACCAATCTATAAATTCAAACGGTTCCAATCCTTCTATAAAACCTGATGATTCTTCAGTTCAAAATTTATCAACTGAGATTAAAGAATTTCAAACAACCAAATTTATTGATGATGCTGATATAGTGATGAGAGATGAATCACAAATAGATCATTTAGATCCTACATTTATGTATGCTAATGATACACAATTAACAGAACAGTTTCTCAAGGACTTCCTCAAGAAACCGATCGTATTTGCTAGTGGTTCTTTTAACATCACTGATACTTATTCATTTTTTAGTAGTTTCTCTATGCCCCTAAGTGCTTTTAATAGTCCCTCTGGAGGTTTATGGTTAAATAAACTTTTTGGTTATTTTGGTATGAGGTTTGATATGCGTTTTAGAATAGTAGTTAATGCTAACAAATTTCAACAAGGAAGATATATTCTTGGTTGGGTACCTCTTGGAGGAACAACCAGGACTACTTCTAATATTAAAGCAACTTTATTCAACAATATGCATATGGCAACTCTTACTCAACGTACTACTGTACCCCATGTTGAGATAGATCTTGCTACACAAACTAGTGCTGAGCTATTAATACCTTTTGCCTCCACGCAAAATTATTGGCCCATAAGCTCAGCAATTTCTAATGTTGACAATTCATCATTAGGTTTTATTAATTTATACCCATATTCACCTTTGGTTGCTCCTACTGGTTCAACTGTTGCTTCTTATACTATTTATCTTTCATTAGAAAATGTTCAATTATTTGGAGCAGCTTCCCCGCAATCAGCAAGAGTTAAGAAACAGGAAATTTCAAACAAAATGAATGGACCCGTTTCTGGTGTAGCTACAGCTTTCGCTAAAGGTTTTAAAGAATTTGGTGCTATACCGTTACTTTCTGATTATGCTCTCGGAGCTTCTTGGATTGCTGACCGTGTAGCTAATGTAGCATCGATTTTTGGCTGGGCTAAGCCTACTCAAGGTGATAGTATGCAAAAGATTATGATTTTAAATAATCCTGGTCATTGTAATGTTGATGGTGATTCTGAAGTTAAAACGTTGTCTTTTCTCGCTCAACCTGCAACTATACCACTTAAAGGTTTAGCTGGTACTTGTTATGATGAAATGGATTTTTCCTATATTGTACGTAAGTACGCTTTTAAGCAAAAATTTGATTGGTCTCTTGGAACTGCTCCCGGTAACTTAGTTATGATTAATGTTACTCCCAATGAAGCAATTCCAGGTCTTGCTGGAGCTATAGTTTTTACTCCAGTTAATTTTGTTGCAAGTTTCTTTAGATTTTGGCGAGGTTCACTTAAATATAGATTTAAAATAGTGAAAACAGAATTTCACTCTGGTAGAATTCAAGTTTGTTTTTATCCCACTGATGAATCAGTTTTTACTGCAGATCCTTATTATGTAAATAGACAGATTATTGATATTAGAGATTGCATGGAATTTGAAGTAGTAATACCTTACATTTCCAGAACTCCTTATTTAACTGTTGACCAATTTATGGGAAAACTTTCTATTGATATTGTTGACCCTCTTGTTGCTCCTGCTTCTGTTTCCTCTTCTGTTACCTTTTTAGTTGAAACTTGTGGTGGTGATGATATGGAATTTGCCGTTCCTGGACAAGCCAATTTTTCTGCAAAATTAGCAACTCCTCAGTCTGCTGAACCAGGAAAAACTTCAAAACAAATTTCATTTAACATAGGTAATTCAGCTATATCTGCTAATCCAGTTAACGCATCTGCATATTGTATTGGTGATAAAGTTTCGAATTTTAGAGAATATCTTAAAAGATGGTCATATATTGGTCCTTCAACAACTGGTAGTGCTAATGCTGCTCGAAGTAATAAACTTGGTGCTATAGTTGTACCTGATATTATAATGGCTTATGGTAATGGAACCATTACTGTACCCTCTCAAAATGCTGATCTGATCTCATTAGTTGGATCATGTTATATGTTTTGGTCTGGTGGTGTTAGAATCAAAGATATTTATGATGTGAATGCAACTAGTTTAGCTATAGCATCACAACCTAATGTTACCCATAATATTATTAGTTCAGTCTTATCCCAGAAAAATGCAACTGAAAAGCAGTTTTCTACTCAAGCAGGACAATCTTCGACCTATCCCAATTTTCATCAAGCAATGCAGTCTGCAAATGTAAACAGTACTCATGTTGTTGAAATACCTCAGTATACACAAAATTTATGTAGAAATATTTGTGATGTTATTGTTTGGCAAGCTGATTCTTTAGCTGTTACCTCACAGTACATTTCAGGACCTAGTTCTACTCAATATAATGTTAAGTTTACTGGACCAGTTTTATTTGGTGATGGTTTAGACACACTATTTTATGATACCCATAACTTGTATCGTTCACTATCTGATGATGGAAATTTTTCTTTATTCATTAGCGTTCCCCCACTTACAACTTATGGAGTATTGGCTCCTGCTGGATTTTATTAAATCCAACCCTGACAAGGAAAAGTCGTTAAAACCCGTCATACGGACGTAAACCGCCCATCCACGAAGAAGTATAGTTTTACCGATTTTAGTACTTAAGTTCGTTTTCCATCCTATCGGAACCAGCTCTTTTGAGCGTTTGGAAATTTTACGAGACCATTGGTCTATAAATGATTTATAATGTAATACCTTTTACGCAAAACCAATCCTTTTAGACCGTCAGGTCTCTGAGCTTTGGCCAGTCGTGGTTGTAGAAATATATAAGGCCCAACCGGCATTACACTTAGTATTTATTGCTTTTATAGCGATAATATACTCGGC
>Ga0058860_10022857_pt1 | contig 9738 bp, 2 predicted proteins | sample SwirhirootsSR3_FD_61088 | JGI IMG/M metagenome (GOLD analysis project Ga0058860, IMG submission 61088) | Switchgrass rhizosphere and bulk soil microbial communities from Kellogg Biological Station, Michigan, USA for expression studies -... | ecosystem: Host-associated > Plants > Roots >...
CATACGCAGATTTAGCGGTGTCTCTTCACGGAAACCCCGTGATAGAGAAACCTCTTATCTGTTATATTGTACAGGGAAGATGTCCCTTAATATGTTGTTTATATCACATATTATGAAATAAGTAGCCAGTTATACTGACTGGAAGAGTAGTGATGAATTTAATATCCTCATTACACTTTAAGCTGTGTGTCAGCAATTGCTATCGACGTTTTATCTCGGTAGCCCCATAAGACCATGTTCAATGAGCATGGCAGTGTTAATGTTCGCTTTGTATTTATACAGTGATCAAATTGCACTAAAATTCCTATTTAATTTATTATTTAGGTACTTCTCACACGAGTTCCGCAAACTCTAGGAGATTTCAAACCCTTGCGAGTATCAAATATTTGAAACTTTTCAAGCTGTGTGTCAGTGTTCTTTTAAGCTGTGTGTCAGTGTTTTATTAAGCTGTGTGTCAGTGTTTTAAAACTAAGCTGTGTGTCAGTGTTATACATGAATAGTGAAAGTTCTGTTTAGTTATACTAGTGTGTTATGGCTGTAACAACCTGTATATGAGATCGTAAGGAGTTGGTCGGAAGATGCGATTTCTTCTAAAAGCCCGCCAACTGGTACAGGAATAACCCCAAAATTACATTTCTTGGTAATGAAAGTCCCCATTTACGGATTGGAGACAGGCGTTCCTGATAATAACCCGCTAGCATGGATATATCCGAGTCAAGTGTTGACTCTATCTGTGTGTAGAACTTAGGCTGCCCCTGCACCGGGCAGGCCTGAGAGCTGCGGCTTGATCATATTAGTTAATTAAACCCCGAGTTCATTAAGCTGTGTGTCAGTGTAATACAAGCTGTTTGGCAGTGTTACCCCAAGCTGTGTGTCAGTGAGTTGCCTCTTGGTGCTAACACCCTTAGTGTTAGAAATGGAAAGTTATTTTCTTACAGGAGTAAATGCGGCTGAGGCATATGGTGCAAACAAAACCCCCCAACACGAGTCTGGAAAGAATGGCCAGAAATTTGATCTACATTACAAGAGTAAGATCAGGAAATGTTCTTTGGACTTTTTCGCTGATGTCTGTGAGACAGTTTATAAAAAGCAGAAAATTGAGTCCTTAGTGCATGTTCCACACCCTTCTATAGCGGAAGTTCCGGTAGAATTAGTATCATCTGTTAAAGCAGAGAATATTAGTTTAAAACCAGAAAAACCGTTGTATAAGATGTATGATTATCGCATGGAAGACGGGATAGGTAAAATTTCTTATGCTGGTTCTGTAGCTCCACATAACAATGGAACTATAAGATTAGTTGAAAGAGATGGTAAATATTATCAAATTAAAATAAAGATGATAACCCGTAGGATAGATGATTATGTTAGTAAGGTGATAGAGAAGTTGAATTCACCCCAAGCACAAGCAGGATGGGATCCTGTTGGTATGTTTTCACTAGCAGAGTCTATATCGAAAGTAGGACAAGATGCCAAAGAAGTGGTAGATAGTCTTGGCAATAGGGTAGAAGATGTGAATCGCGTTACCAGTGACTTTTCACAAGTTATTGCTAGCGCTATTGAACGTTTGATGCCCCATGTTGAGAAGACTGCCAATGGTGTCGATAATATAGGTACAAATGGTATAAAACTAGGTTTTGATTTTAACAGTATATTTTCGTTATTTGAAAAACCAAGTACAGCATTGCTCATGGGTGCTTCTTTCTATTTATTTATGGAAATTATAGAGAGAAAGTATGCCGTTGAGAATATGTTTTATGCCAAAGCGTTGTTAGGAGCTTTCATGGTTTTTAAGATTGGAAGTCCTATTTTGAGTTTAGTTACGAACTGGTTTAAACCACCAGAGAATAATGAAGCTCAAGCAGATTGGTCTGATTGGTTAATGGTTGGTGTTCAAGGCACGTTATTTTGTGTTTTTGGAGCAACTATAGATACCAGAAGTATTATGACTACAGTGAAGTCTCTAGGAGATGCAGCAAATAATGCTGTTCGTCTTAAAGATTTGTTTACAACAGTAGTTGAATGGATAAAATCTGCTGCAACGCTTGTTTGTGAAACCTTTGGTTTAGAAGCATGGGAGTGGTTAAAACCTCAAGATGCTAAAATTAAAGATTTCATGAAACGTGTTAATGAGTTGTTATCAGAGTATAGTAGAAATCCCATGGGAGTGGGTTTAGAATATTCTGAAGGTGTAACTAGATTGTTAATGGAAATCAACGATTATATGTTAACCGTTAAAATAACAACGAAGAATCAACCTGTTATACAGGCTCTGAAAGATTTACAAAGTAAGATGCAAATTTTACAGCGTAATGTATCAGATGCCGGTATGGCTCTGGGAGATAGGAATGAACCTAGTTTGTCCGTTTTAGTAGGAGCACCAGGAGCTGGTAAAACTTATTTTACGTCTTTATCTTGTCAAGCTTTAGCTATGGCAGGAACCAAAGATGTAACAGAAGTTTTAGATGTTCAAAGAAATTGGAAAGCTAAATGTTATGTTTGGCCGACCGATAATAAACACCATGACCAGTATAAAGGTGAACCTATAGTTGTATTTCCTGATTTGTTTTGTTTAACAGACGTTGAAGGACAACCGAGTGAAGCCACTGCTATAATTTATTTAGTAGGTGGTCAACCCGTACAACTAACAGCAGCTGAATTGTCTAAGAAACAGAAATTGTATTATATTTCTAGAGATATGTTAGCTTGCACGAATGTTACTTATATACATCACAAAATGTATAAGAGTTGCAGAAATGCCGATGCTGTCAAACGACGAGTGAATAGGTTTAGTTATTATATGTGGGTAAACCCTAGGTATATTAAGAGAGATTTAGAAGGAGTACCAATTGTTGATCCTAACACCAATAGAGTTAAAGGTTATGAAAATGACTTAGAACTTTATGGTGAGATGGATAGAACACTTCTTCCGGATATGGAATTAGGTCATTATCCAGAGGATTTATGGTATTTTCGAAAGATCAATCTTTCTACTGGTTGTTTTGCTGAGACTAAAATTTATAAGTATAAAGCTTATTTGAAGTTATTAGTACAACACTCAGAAGAAATGTATGCCGCTGGTGAACGAACCCGCGCTAATTTGAATGCAAGAATCCAGATTTTGGCTGATGAACGCCTCCGTGAATTGGAAGGCGTTGGCCAAGCTGGTGAAATTGAATTTGAAGAAGCTAAAGAAAGAGAAGTGGAACCTATACATATACCTCATGTTCCTCTACATGAAGAAGAATTAGCTAGGATACGGCGTCAAGAGAGAAAGGACGCTATTGATCAGTTAAATTTAATTCGTATGAAAGGAAATAGGTTTACTACTGTGGTAGAAGCAAAAGAAGAAACCGACGAAGAAGTCGAAGGTTATTCTACAGCTGAAGATGCAGTAGCACAGATGGATAGAGAAGAGTTTCACAGAAGGAGAGCATTTCGTAGCTTTAGAGCAGATAATCCTGAATTTCTTACAGAGAACCCAGTTAGTTACCGAGATAATAGAGAAGTTAGCTTTAATGAAGTTGACATCTTTAATATGAAGGAATCGATTGGTGGTTTTAACTCTGGAGTAATTGCAGGTGCATGTGATGCACATAAACTAGGCTGGATGGACTATAATGAGTATAGAAAACAGTTTGGTTTTATTGATGCTGCAAAGCATACATATGTTACTCTTGAACAACATAATAGAATTCGAGAAATCCTTATGGACACTCAACGGTTGATAGAGGATTTTCCTTTAGAAGCCGATTTGAGAGGTCTCGCTTTGAGAATTGCTACAGAAGTAAAAGATCTTAGCCCCAGGAGAGGGGTTATATTCAGATTTTTACATGCAGCTGTTCTTCAAATTGAAGAGGAATTAGGTCCTATTATGAAGACACTAAAAACTAAGCAGATATTAGAAATTGCACAGTTGGAGTACGTTGAAGCAGAAATTTATTTCGCTGATGCGCAGTTTAACAATTATGTACATGATCCGTTTCTTAAGGCAGTGGCGAAAGCCGCTCGTACTTTAGATCGTTTCTATGTAAATTATTGTTGTCCAGCTTATAATATGGTAAAAGGTGGTATGTTACGTATTTACTACAGTCCACAATTTGCCGTTGCATTTGATATCTTCTTTTTAGTTTCGTGTTCATGCGTTTCTATGGTTATTACGTTTCAGTTTATTGACTGGTGGCTTGGTATTTCTGCAAAGAAGAAAAAAGCCGAGGCCAGAAAAGAAGCTAGAGCGTTCAATCGTAGTATGCGTGAAGGTGGTGGTGCTCAAATGGCATGGACCAGTATGGAAGGTATTAAACAAACCGTTGATAAGCATTTAGACAATTTTGCAGGTCTTTATGTTGTTATACATCATGGTGATGGTAGTACCTCTACACGACATCCATGTAACCTTGTATTCTTGGGTGGTAAGACAGCAGTGATAGTAGATCACGCTAGAAAAGCCATTGAGAAGATTGCAGAGGTTATTTCTAAGAAGAAAGGAAGTAAATTGGAATTGATTATTGTACCATTTGTAGGTGGCTCTTTTCAAAAGAGCACTGAACGATGTGTATATGAAGATATTTCATTTGAATCTTCTTCTGAACTTGAACATTACGACCTGTCTATAATTAAGTTTAATGACTGTGGTAATAGACCTGGTATTTATCATCTTATTCCTCCTGTAGAGTGTATGGAGTGGCTATCAGATAAGATGAATTTAGAAGGTATATTTATCGAACGCACGACTGATCTACAGTTAGCATTTAATGGTCCTGAAGAAAGAGTTCCTGTTCAATTTAATTTTGGACATGGTCTCAATCATTATAGGACAGATGTTGATGTTTGTGGTGAAAATCATGTTATAGGTGAGTATAAATACAAGTCATTAGTAATGAAGGGTAAATCTGAAGTGTTAGAAACCAAGGCTGGTTATTGTGTTAGCCCTGGTTTTCTCATTGATGAACGTAAGAACTTCTGTGTTAATAAAGGATGGAAGCAAGCTCAACAACCTTGGTTGTGTTACTTGCATACGTCTTTAGTTTCCAGAGTTCCAAATGGAGCCCCGATTTATAAAGAAATGTTTACAAAGTGGATTGATGAATTAGAAGCTGCTAAGGTTCAAAAGCGACCACCAGTTGAAGTAATTAACGAAAATATTGACGAATTTAGTCGCATTATTGAAGAAGAACTTAACTTGGTGGCTGTTGAAGGCCAGAACAGTAACTTTGAATTAAAACACTTTAAAGGACCCATGGATGTAAATCATACAGCTTTTGGTGTTATTGATCATAAGTTTTTTGTACCTTGCAAGAGTGAAATTAAACGTTCACCGATGTTTGGCATAGAACCTAGAACTAGATATCCTTCTAGAATGGGAATAGCTTATGTGAAAGATGTAGGTCATGTAGATACCTTGGAGAAAGGTAGAATACATTATGGCACTAATTGTTGTTTACAGAATGGTCCAGTGGAAGATGCTATTTTACATCAGGCTATGGCGAGAGTTATGAGTGACTCATCTGTTCCGAAGAATCGTGAGCATTTGAGTTTAGACCAGTGTCTTTATGGTGATGGGGCTTATAACTTAAACAGTGTCAACTGGAATTCTTCTGCAGGTTTCTATTTTCGTATTTTGAAAGATAAGTACGGAACGGATTGGAAATCTAAAAGATGGATGCTAGATGATGAAGGCTTGATGAAACCAGATATCAAGCGTGTGGTACAACGCATGTTTGATCATTGTTCCGAAAGAGTTGATCGCGGAGATAGACTGTACGCTCTATGTATAGATAATATTAAGGATGAACTGTTGAAGAAACAAAAGGTTCTGGATGCGAATTCTCGATTGTTTTGTACAATTGACTTCGTTCCTCTACTTCTTTGTAAATCGCGCTTTGGAGCATTTGCTGGATGGATCTTTGAGAACAGAATCAATAACGGTATAGCTATCGGTGTTAACCCTCTAAGTAGTGAGTGGGACGATGTTGCTGCACATATTGTTAATAATTCTCCAGATTGTTTATTTTTCGATCATGAAAAGTTCGATAAGTATCAGTTACGGAGAATTATGGGTTGTGTTCTTATATTAATGACTATGTTCTATGATGATAAGGGATCTGTTGCCGAAAGAGCGCGAGAAGTCCTTTTTGAAGATATAGTCCAAAGTGTTCATGTTGCAATGAAAGACGGTAAACTTTATTTTTACTGTTGGGAGCAAGGGAACACTTCAGGTAATTTTTTAACTGCTATACTAAACTCGTTGGTCAATATATGCTATATGTATATACTATCCATTTATGCATGGTTGTTACATAATGGCATTGATCCGATGTCTCTTACATGTTTGCCATCAAATCCGGCTGACAGAGCTTTGAGATATATTACATTAGGTGATGATGTAGTTATGAGTGTTAGACAAGATCTTATGCCTGGTGTGAACTTCAATACGGTAAAGCGATGTGGTAAAATATATTTAAATATAAATATCACAGATGAACTTAAAACTGATGGAGTGATCCCAGATTTTCGCTTAATTACAGATGGTAGTTTTCTTGGTAGGAGTTTTATTCCAAGAGAAATAAGAGGAAAGATGAGATTTTTAGCAGTCCTACGACGGTATTCTAGAGTAGAGAAGCTCCAATGGATTAAAGGAAATTATGATCCAGAGATAGAGATTGCCAAAGTAGAAGATACGCTGTTAGAGACTTCCTTGTGTGAACGAGAAGAGTTTGAAGCTGCTGTGAAGTTATATGCTCCAGCATGCAGAGAACACTATGGACGTTACCCGAGGTTTACAGATTATGATGTTGCACAACGTCATGTTTTAACTCTTTCAGAGTATAAGTATTCTTTTTATGATTTTCTTGAGCAAGAGGATTTTTCTGGGATTTCGGTAGGAGATCTCTTGTCCAAAGTTCAAGCAAGACATGAGAAGGCTCGTTATGAGTCGGGAATAAAAGCAGATGTGGAAGCTGGAAGTACGTCCGACTATGACGTTAAACTCACGTGCCTCCAAACCACCGTGGATGAAGAATCCGTTCCAGGTGAGCATTAATGCAGCTCCCTGGTCCCAATTTTGTATTACGATAAATTTTGATTTAGTTCGTGGTTCTAGCGATGAAAAACCACAAAGTATATTTTTAAGGCCTGGCTTCAAGTCCTTAAATCTTATGAAAGAAGACAGAAATTTTGGAAAACCCGTTGCTGTTGCACAGATGGATAACTCTCATGTGACAGATTTCGAAGCAGAAGTTAAAGTAGAAGAGAAAGCTACTACGACTTTCTACGAATCAGCGGTCGTGGCTGAAGGTGTCAGCTCACGTAGTACTCATGAATTGAGTACATATATTGAATCTTTTGATGATATCAAATCTTTCATGTTAAGACCAACGCTATTATCGTTTGGGCAGTGGACAGCAGCTCAGACAGCAGGAATTAATCTTGCTACAGGTGATATAGCATCGTACTTAACGTCCGTTTCTATGTGGGCAGAGAAAATACGAGGTTTTAACTTGATTAGAGGAGACTTTATGATAAAGGTCCAAGTTAATGCAACGCCGTTCCATCAAGGTAAGTTGTTGTTGCATTATTTACCTAATTATAAAAATTTTCTAGCTATAAATGCTAATTACGGAATTATGAAGAATGAAACTTTTGTTCAACGTATTCAACATCCTCATATTGAGATAGACTGCCGAAAAACCGCAGTTGTTATGAGAATACCGTATATAGCACCTACTCCGTGGTTTGCGCGGAAAGAGAATTATTATGATTGGGGAACCTGGTGGTTAGACGTGTTTAGTCCGTTGGCTACCGGTAGTTTAGGCGAGCAGTACGTAGATTATTTAGTCTATGGATGGTGGGAGAATGTAGAGCTTAACGCTCCTACCGTAGCTCAGAGTGATGGCCGTGAGGTTCATTCACGAAAGAGACGCGGTGGTGAGGTTAAAGAAGCATCAGAGAACATGGGTCCCATTGCACTAGGATTGCGAAAGGCTGGGAAGGTAGCTAATGTATTATCAGAGATACCTATTATATCAGAATTTGCGAAACCGGTGGAGTGGATAACCAATATTCTTTCTAATGCAGCATCAGTACTGGGTTGGTCTAAACCTAGGGAATTGACAGGTCAAACTGTGGTACTTCAACAAATGTTAAGGTACGCTGGAACGTGTGACGGACCAGACACGGCTTTACCTGGAGGTGTTTCCTGTTTGAATCGATTGGAAACCATAGATTATGGCTCTTACACAAATGAAGACGAGATGTCTTTAGCGTTTTTGTATAAGATACCGTATTACTGTGGATCTTTTGTATGGACGGCAGGAGCTGGACAGGGTACTAATTTACTGTCTAAACAGCTTTCACCTCTTTCGATTGTTGGCTCTGGCTCGAATGCCGCCGGAGGCCACACATGGTCTTATGAATACCATGTCCCATTTACATATCTCGCTAGAATGCATAAGTTCTGGCGAGGAGGTCTTGTGTTGACCTTAAAATTCATTAAAACCCAGATGCATTCTGGACGGTTGCAAGTTACTTGGATTCCATGTAATTTGCCGACGACCACGCCGGGTCTAGTAAACAGTAGTTTTAACAAGAGAGCTATTATAGATATTCGAACTGAGGATACTATATCGCTTGAGTTACCATATTTACTATATTCAGATTATGCATCTACAACCCCGATTACACCCACTTTGTCTTTTTCAGGACAATTTGATATTGTAGTTCTTAATGATTTAAGAGCACCAGAAACCTGCGCACAAAATATTAACGTGCAATGGTTTATTAGTGCTGCTGATGACTTTGAACTAGCAGTACCATCCATGAATACGAGTGGTAATGTACCTTTCGCCGGTCAATCTGACGGCGCTGAGTTATTACGTAAATCGGTGGAACAAGGCATGGAGATGCCTTCAAGAGAGATTGGCGGGAATTCCACTAAGGTAGACCAGCTTTTCCATGCACGCCGCTGTATCGGTGAAAAGATAATGAGTATTAAATCTTATCTTTTGCGTAACAGTGTCATACAAGGTTTAGTTGGTTCAACTTTTGATTGGACGACCTCCTCACAAGTTTTAATAGACCCATGGTTTATATCGGCGGCTAGAGTTAATCAGGCTACTGGAGTATTAACTAATGGGCAGTGGGGTGGTGATCACTTCAGTCTCTTTGCTCCAATGTATGCGTATATGAGAGGAAGTATGCGCTACACTGTTGTGGATGGAACCAAAGATGATCTAGTGTATAGTAATATCATACCTAGTAATGGCTTCTTCACAACAAAACCGAGTGCAACTGCATTGATTAAGGCGAATAAATACGTCAATACAGTTACCTCAGCAGGATCCAATGGTGTATATCCCTTGGAACCCTGCAATATCCAGGAACAGTCTGCTTATGTGTATCAACACGTACCATACTATAATCGTTTACCTTTTACGTTGACGACTTATTATGATGGTATATCACAACCTACAGATGATCCTGGAAGACCCGTGACCACTTTGAATATTACGAGTGGCACAAATTTCACTTCTAATGTTGTATTTCAACGGGCGGTGGGGGATGATTTCCAATTGATGTTCTTTACTGGATGCCCCCCTCTAGCTCTTACTTACACATAGGATGAGGAATGGGTAGAGATTACCCAACAACCCCAGACAAGCTCAGAATGTGTTCTGGCTTGAGGACCATATAGCGTAATTTTTTCTATATGTTACTAAGGCTGTGCTGGCAGGATAAACGTAC
>Ga0058860_10197722_pt1 | contig 9675 bp, 4 predicted proteins | sample SwirhirootsSR3_FD_61088 | JGI IMG/M metagenome (GOLD analysis project Ga0058860, IMG submission 61088) | Switchgrass rhizosphere and bulk soil microbial communities from Kellogg Biological Station, Michigan, USA for expression studies -... | ecosystem: Host-associated > Plants > Roots >...
CAGTCGACGTGCGCATAGTGGCGGTTCTCGGTCTCATACTCCAGGTGAGCAATCGAGATGGTGATACCACGCTCGCGCTCTTCTGGCGCTTTGTCGATCTGGTCGAACGCGGTGTATTTGGCAAGCTGAGCAGAAGACAACGTTTTTGTGATGGCTGCTGTCAGGGTCGTCTTGCCATGGTCAATGTGTCCAATGGTTCCAATGTTCACGTGCGGCTTTGTCCGCTCGAACTTTTTCTTCGCCATTTCTTTTCCTCTTAACTTTTCTTTCTCATCCTGCGAACGCAGGACACATCTTGATAGATACGTCGCTCGGTAGGCCTGTTCCCTGAATTCGGCACCGAACTAGTAGAGTACTACAAATGAGTTTTTTTGACCAGTGCTACATGACGTTTGGATGGCACAGGGTGCCACCCGGCAACTGGCCAGACGGAAGTAATGTATGATAGCTTTCGATAATTTCGCTGACAGGAGGTTTAAAGAGGGGCAAAAATAAGGTACCCCAGATCGATCACCTATCTTGAGTGGTGGGATATCCCACGGGCAAACCCCATGGGACACCCCTACCAAATCTATCTACTGTATCGTCCCCACTACCGCGCATTCCGCTTTGTGATAATTTCTTCAGCGAGATTCTTTGGAACGGGATCATAGTGCGAGAATTCCATTGTATAGCTCGCACGCCCGCTGGTCGCTGAACGGAGGTCGTTCACGTAACCAAACATCTCTGACAGTGGAACGTGAGCACGCACCAGATTCGTTGCCCCACGAGATTCCATACCCTGGATGGTACCACGGCGGCGGCTCAGGTCGCCCATCACCTCACCATAAAACTCTTCAGAAGTGGTAACTTCCACTTTCATCATAGGCTCAAGTAGGATTGGAGCAGCCTTGGCAACGGCATTTTTGATACCGATCGAGCCAGCAATCTTAAAGGCCATTTCACTGGAGTCTACATCATGGTATGAACCATCATAGAGTGTGACCTTGACGTCGATCATCTCGAAATTGGCGATAATACCATTTGAGAGTGTCTCACGAACGCCATTCTCGACTGGCTTGACATATTCTCTTGGAACAACGCCACCAACAATTTCGTTGACGAACTCAACGCCCTTGCCGGTCTCATTGGGCTCAACACGCAGCCAGACATCACCATACTGACCGTGACCACCAGTCTGACGAACGTGTTTACCCTGAGCCTGAGCGTTCTTCGTGATTGTCTCACGGTACGCTACCTGTGGGCGTCCGACGTTCGCTTCAACTTTGAACTCACGGAACATGCGATCGATGATAATCTCCAGGTGCAGCTCACCCATACCTTCGATAATGGTCTGGCCACTGTCTTCGTCGGTATGAACGCGGAAAGTTGGATCTTCCTCAGCCAGTTTGCTGAGAGCGATACCCATCTTTTCCTGGTCGGCACGCGTCTTCGGCTCAACGGCCTGCTGAATCACAGGCTCGGGGAACTGAATCGATTCCATCAGAATCGGATGCTGCGGATCGGCCAGAGTCTCACCGGTAAAGGTGTTACGCAGACCAACGACAGCACAGATGTCACCGGCGCGAATCTCATCGATGTCTTTGCGGTCATTAGCATGCATACGCAACAGGCGACCGATACGCTCAGATTTGCCCTTGCTGGTATTCTCAACCGAGCTCCCTTTGGTCAACATGCCAGAATAGACACGCAGATAAGAGAGACGACCAACAAATGGGTCTGTCACAATTTTAAAGACCAGGGCACTGAAAGGCTCGTTGTCATTCACCTGACGCGTAATCAATTCGCCGCTATCAGGATCAGTACCAGTTGGCGCAGCGATATCCAGAGGAGAAGGCAGAAACGCGATTACAGCGTCAAGCATAGCCTGAACGCCTTTGTTCTTCAACGCGCTACCACAGAGCACAGGAATCAGGGTACCGGCGATCGTCGCTTTACGCAGCGCGGCGACCAGCTCTTCCTTTGAAATCTCCTCGCCCTCAAGATACTTCAGGGTCAGTTCTTCATCGGATTCAGCGATACGCTCGATGAGTTGCTCACGGTATTTCTCGTATTCGGCCTGCATATTAGCCGGGATCGCGACCTGTTCAGAAGTTCTCCCGAGGTCGTCGGTATAGATAACCGCTTTCTGATCCAGCAGATCGATATAGCCCTTGAAATCGGACTCACTACCGATCGGCATCTGGATTGGCAGAGGATTGGCTCCCAGGCGATCAACGATCATATCGACACAGCGCCAGAAGTCAGCACCGGTACGGTCCAACTTATTGACAAAACAGATACGGGGAACGTTATACTTATCGGCCTGACGCCAGACGGTCTCAGACTGTGGTTCCACGCCTGCAACACCATCAAAGACCACAACACCACCATCAAGCACACGCAGGTTACGCTCTACCTCGGCGGTAAAGTCTACGTGGCCCGGGGTGTCGATGAGGTTGATATGACAGTCCTGCCAGAAGCAGGTGGTTGCGGCAGACGTGATCGTAATACCACGCTCCTGCTCCTGCTGCATGTAGTCCATCGTGGCAGCCCCTTCATGCACCTCACCGATACGGTGAATCTTGTTGGTGTAGAAGAGAACACGCTCTGTTGTTGTCGTTTTACCGGCGTCAATATGAGCGATGATACCAATATTTCTAATTTTCTCGAGTGGATATTCTCTTGCCATGATCCTTTATTACCAGCGATAATGAGCGAAGGCTTTGTTAGACTCCGCCATCCTGTGGGTCTCTTCACGTTTCCTAATGGTTGCACCTTGACCCGCTGCTGCATCCATTAGCTCACTGGCGAGCTTCTCTGCCATCGACCGGCCAGTTCGAGAACGGGCCGACTTAATGAGCCAGCGCATGGCAAGCGCATTGCCGCGATCCCGACGAACGTCAACCGGAACCTGATATGTAGAGCCACCGACACGGCGAGGCTTGACCTCAATGGTCGGAGTGGAATTCTTCAGTGCCTGCTCAAAAACATCGATAGGAGGACGCTTCTGTCTGGCTTCGATGGCATCAAATGCATCATAAATGATACGCTCGGAAAGACTACGTTTGCCATCAATCATCATTTTGTTAATAAAGCGGGCTACGTTTCTGCTCTTGTACTTGGCATCCGGATTGTCCGGCCTTCGCACCACTCTCTTACGTCTTGGCATGTTCTGCCTGCCTCCTCAGTATGTCATTCGGATCTGCTTGCTTCTCGTAGATTATCCCCGACCGGGATGGTTCTTTCCTCGGTATCGGGATTGGACCTTCATGATCTGATCTCTGGTTTTCGCGTTTCCCCTGGAGTCTGGGTGGAAGTTTTCTTCACATCATTCTACTTGCTACGACACCCGGGTTTCTTGGCGGCGCGTCTCAAGACCCATCCCTGATGAGATACCTGGCGGACACCAGAAAAGGCGTCGATTCGATTAAGGATGGTAAACTCCTCAATCTTCTTCGGACGCCTACACGCGGGTGCCTTTCCAAATCTCAGATTGCAACGATTCTTTCAACTCAATCCCTGGATTCTCTCCATCGTCGGATTGTAGGATTGAAAACGACTGAATCAGGAGAACACCCGACTATCACCGTACCTGACAGACGCTCGGCCTGTCCACGATGACGTGTGATTTACCGATCTTGTTTGCAGTATTCTACTATCTTTATCTTCTCTAAATAGCCGCTTTATAGCTCTCTGTTTCATTCACAAAGATAGCATGGGGCGAGAGATACCAGCACATGATTTTTCTTCCCATCCCCCGCACCTGACAAGCTACTGCACTACCTGTTATCTGCCTTTGCCTGTGGCAGCGGCCTGACCTGGTTTTGGCCGTTTCGCGCCATATTTCGAGCGACCACGGCGGCGCTTTGACACGCCTTCGCTGTCCTGTGTGCCTCGTACAATGTGATAACGCACACTCGGCAGGTCTTTTACACGACCACCACGAATCAGTACGACCGAGTGCTCCTGCAAGTTATGCCCTTCGCCTGGAATGTATGCTGTTACTTCCATCTGGTTCGACAAGCGAACACGTGCGATCTTACGCATGGCCGAGTTTGGCTTCTTCGGCGTCATTGTACGTACCTGGGTGCAGACGCCACGCTTCTGGGGCGACCCACGCAGGCGGGAGGTCCTGTTCTTCAATGCGTTGTACGAATACAACAACGCGGGGGCCTTCACCTTTTTCTGTTTGTTGGAACGGCCCTTTCGGACCAGCTGATTAATTGTCGGCAAGGAACGATCCTCCCTGTCCTCGTCTTATTAAACTTATCCCTTAAACCAGCGCCACTCTCGTGGTTAGTTTGTCAGACATGTACTACTAATTTTACGCGGATAGCAATGCTATCCGCGCTCTTAACTTTCACACATATGCGATTGCATATGTTATCACTCATTATCCTCACTGTCAAGTGTCAACCCGAGTGGAGCACTCGCTCCAACTCCTGCTCCGGCTATCGCGCCTGCGACGACAGGGGGCGCAGCCACACGCGCTGCAGCCGCCTGCTGCCTCGCCAACTGCTCCCGACGACGAGAGGCGATTCCGGAACCGGCCGGGATCAACTTACCAATGATGACGTTCTCTTTCAGTCCAACCAGATGGTCGGTCTGCGCTTCGATCGCGGCTTCGGTGAGTACTCGAGTGGTCTCCTGGAAGGAGGCCGCCGCCAGGAAGCTATCCGTGTTCAGCGATGCTTTTGTAACACCCAGCAAGATGGTTGAGGCTGTGGCCGGCTCTCCACCTTCCGCCAGCACTCTGGCGTTGGTGTCGGCATAGACAAAGCGATCAACCAGATCATTTGGCAGCATCTCTGTGTCACCAGAGTCGTCAACTTTGACACGACGCAACATCTGTCGCACGATGACTTCAATGTGTTTATCATGGATATACACACCGGTGTTTCGGTAGACACGCTGGACCTCTTTGGTAAGGTACAGTTGAACTGCTTCACGTCCCTGAATCCGCAGGACATCCTGCGGATCTCTCTGACCCGAGGTGATCGAGGTTCCTGCCTGGATGGTCTGACCATCAGAAACGACGATGCTTCTGGATGCCGGCACTGGATAGCTGCGCTCTTCGCGCTCCTCGAAACGAATGGAGACACTTCCATCCTGATTCAGGACGGCTTCACCATCTGTTCGCGCTGTTACCGGCGTTGGCTCTCCATTGCTTCCATCAGAGATGAGGGCGATGATCTGTTCTTTCTGAACCTGGTCATGCTCGTTGACGAGTATCTTCATGTCAGCATCGGCTGGCTTTGGATATTCATCAAAGAAGACGTTAGTCGAGACAACACGCACAGTTCGTGAACTGGTCGCTTCGTCTTTAACGATCTCAACAACACCATCGATCTCACTGATCTCGGCTTTATCTTTCGGAACACGAGCCTCAAAGAGCTCTTCAACACGCGGCAGACCCTGCGTGATGTCTCCCTGAGCACCCGCGATACCACCAGAGTGGAAGGTTCGCATGGTGAGCTGCGTTCCAGGCTCACCAATCGACTGTGCGGCGATGATACCAACGGCAGCACCGATACGAGCCAGTGAGTTGGCAGCCAGATCGCGACCATAGCACTTGCGACAGATACCACGGCGGGCCAGACAATTCAAAGCTGAACGAACGCGCACAACCTGAATCTCATGAGCGACGATCTCATCAACATCATCATCCGAAAGCTCTTCATTGGCTTCAATATGTGGCAGTTCTGGAATTGCTTCGGCCAGCACACGTCCAACCAGACGTGAACGGGAGTTATCCAGCGCCATATCTTTAGAGTCAAAGAGCGTGATCATGATGCCTTCGGTTGAACCACAATCCTCTTCCGTAACGATGACATCCTGCGCAACATCGATCAGACGACGGGTCAGGTAGCCAGATTCAGCAGTTCTCAAGGCGGTATCCGCCAATCCTTTACGTGCTCCGTGTGTACTGATAAAGTACTCCAACACGCTCAGACCTTCACGGAAGTTACCTCGTACCGGAATCTCCATGATACGTCCAGACGGGCTGGCCATCAGTCCACGCATACCAGACAACTGACGAATCTGCTGGAACTTGGCTTTCGTGGCTCCCGATTCAGCAATGGTGTAGATTGAACCAAATGGGTCCAGTACAGAACGCACCATGTTCTGAACTTTTTCTGTGGCTTCGTTCCAGATGGTGATCGTCTGCTGATATTTTTCATTCTCAGTGATCAGACCATCATGGTACTCTTCTTCCAGCTCGGCGATCTTGGCGTCCGCTTTGGCCAGTTCGTCAGCTTTACCAGCTGGTACTTTTACGTCACTGATGGCAACGGTTGCACCTGCTTTGGTAGCGTAGTAGAAACCAAGGCGTTTGATTTCGTCTGCCAGGTCTGTCGTCTTAACACGTCCATATTCTTTGAAACATTCACCGATGACCTGCTTCAAATTCTCCTTTTTCATGGCATAGTTCTTGAAGTGCAGACGTTCAGGTAACGCTTCATTGAAGATGATTCGTCCAACCGTTGTACGCACTGGCTTGTTCATAGAATGCATGGTAGCCTTCTCAGGGGGCGGTTGATCATAAACATCAACCTCACCCAGACGTACATAGATTGGAGCCTGTAAAGCGATAATATCGTTGTTAAAGGCCAGCATGGCTTCGCCGATATCGGTGAAGCGGCGACCCTCACCCTTCTGATTCGGACGCTCCTGGGTCAGGTAGAAACAACCCAGCACCATATCCTGGCTGGCTCCGATCGATGGTTCACCATGGGCCGGCGAGAGCAGGTTACGCGTCGACATCATGAACTGGCGTGCTTCGTCCTGCGCTTTATCGGACAATGGGACGTGCACAGCCATCTGGTCACCGTCAAAGTCAGCGTTGAAGGCTGAACAGACGAGTGGGTGCAATTGAATAGCACTACCCTCTACCAGGACGGCTTCAAAGGCCTGAATACCCAGACGGTGCAACGTTGGTGCGCGGTTCAGCAGGACCGGGTGATCTTTGATGACCTCTTCCAGTACGTCCCAGACCTCTGGCTTGATGCGCTCTACGAAACGCTTGGCGCTCTTGATGTTATGGGCAAAATTCTGCTCGACCAGTTTGCGCATGACGAAGGGCTTGAAGAGCTCCAACGCCATTCTCTTTGGCAGGCCACACTGGTGCAGTTTCAGATCAGGGCCAACAACGATAACGGAACGACCAGAGTAGTCGACACGTTTACCGAGCAGGTTCTGACGGAAGCGCCCCTGTTTACCCTTGAGCATGTCAGACAGGCTCTTGAGCTTGTGGTTACCGGAACCAGCCACAGCACGACCACGACGACCATTGTCGATCAGAGCATCGCAGGCCTCTTGCAGCATACGCTTTTCGTTTCGAATGATGATCTCTGGCGCGCCCAGTTCAAGCAGGCGTTTGAGACGGTTATTACGGTTAATCACACGCCGATAGAGGTCGTTGAGGTCAGATGTGGCGAAACGTCCACCATCAAGCTGTACCATCGGACGCAGATCCGGCGGCAGAACCGGCAGGACTGTCAGAATCATCCACTCCGGCGAGGTGTTCGATTTGCGGAAGGCCTCGACCACTTTCAGGCGCTTAGTGGCTTTCTTACGACGCTGCCCTACTGTGGAGCTGATCTCATGGCGCAGGTCGTTGGCAAGTTTCTCCAGGTCGATATCCGCAATTAACTCACGAACAGCCTCGGCACCCATGCCAGCATGGAAGACGTCGCTAAAGTTGTCTTTTAACTCACGATAGCGGCTCTCCTGCAACAGGTCCATCTTTTTCAGACCTTCAAGATCGCGACGCAGCTGCTCGATACGCTGACGAGCCTCGTTACGCTCACGCTCCAGTTGTGTCTGTGCAGTATCGATCTGACCCTGATACTCCATGGTCAAGCGATCAGCCTCGCGTTTGCCTTCGTTCTGAGAACCGTCCAGTTCACGGCGCGCCTGCTCAGCAATAGCGTTACGGGCGGCCTCAGCGACACGCTCCAGTACCTCCAGGTGTTTGGGCGCGACGGTATCACCCTGTTTGACGATAATCTGATCGGTTGGCTCAAAGAAGATGTCATCTTCTGCAGCCTCGCCGATGGACTCGCGCAGCAATGTTAGCGTTTCGCTTTCAGCGGTGCGGGCTTCTTCCAGATCATGCTCACGACGAGCCTCAACCTCCTGGCGATCGACGGTCCCAAAACGCTGGGCGTTCTCTTCCAGTTCAGAATCACGCTGGGCTCGCAGATCATTGATACGCTCAATGACACGCTCATCCAGATTCTGCTCCAGGTTGACCATCTCTTCATCCAGACGCATCAGTTCGCGCTGGCGAGCCTCTTCATCAACATTGGTGACTACATACAGGGCAAAGTACAGGATGCGCTCCAGGTTACGGGGCGACAGATCCAGCAAGAGACCAATGCGGCTCGGTGTGCCTTTGAAGTACCAGATATGGCTGACAGGAGATGCCAGTTCAATGTGGCCCATTCGCTCACGGCGCACCTTTGAGCGTGCGACTTCTACACCGCATTTGTCACAGACGATGCCTTTGAAACGCACTCTTTTATATTTACCACAGTAACACTCCCAGTCCTTGGTTGGTCCAAAGATGCGTTCGCAGAAAAGACCGTCTTTCTCTGGCTTGAGTGTACGGTAGTTGATGGTTTCCGGTTTCGTGACCTCACCATAACTCCAGCTGCGAATCTGCTCCGGGCTGGCGAGGCTGATACGGATAGCGTTAAAATCATTTACTTCGAGCATGCTACCTCTCCTGGGATAGGGGGCTGGCAACATGATTCCTGAATAAGTGATTGTATTCCGCTCTCTTTAGATACACGAGAGTCGGAATACAATCTATGAATCTATCCGATTCAGGTCAGCGAATACATGTTGCTTGACGTTTCCTTACAAAATTTCTGGTACAAACCCCTATACTATTGGTCTCCTTCGAAACCGGACAGATTAATACCCAGTTCCGGCATCACATCGTTGGAGGTATCTTCGACAAACTGAATCTTCTGCTCGTCTTCGTTCAATACCTCGACGTTAATGCCCAGGCTCTGCAATTCTTTGACCAACACTTTGAAGGACTCTGGAACCCCGGGCTCCATGATGTTTTCACCCTTCACGATGGCCTCATACGTCTTGACACGACCCACCACATCGTCCGATTTGACCGTCAGGATCTCTTGCAAGATGTGCGCCGCACCATAGGCTTCCAACGCCCACACTTCCATCTCTCCGAAACGCTGTCCTCCAAACTGCGCCTTTCCTCCCAGCGGCTGCTGCGTGATCAGGCTGTAGGGTCCGGTCGAACGCGCATGCACTTTATCCTCCACCAGGTGCGCCAGCTTCAACATGTAGTTGTAGCCCACCGTGATCGGATGGTCAAAGGGCTCCCCGGTTCGTCCGTCGTACAACTGGACTTTCCCGGTCTCCGGCAGACCCGCTCGTCGCAGGAACTCTTCGATATCATCCTCGGAGGCTCCATCAAAGACCGGCGTCGCAATCTTAAAGCCCAGCGTCTCTGCCGCCCAGCCCAGATGCGTCTCCATGATCTGACCGATGTTCATACGGTGCGGCACACCTAACGGATTCAGGATGATGTCTACCGGCGTTCCATCCGGCAGGAACGGCATATCCTCCACCGGCAGCACCCGTGAGATGACACCTTTGTTCCCATGGCGACCCGCCATCTTGTCACCCGCGCCGATCTTGCGCTTCTGCGCGATG
>Ga0058860_12113101_pt1 | contig 9669 bp, 2 predicted proteins | sample SwirhirootsSR3_FD_61088 | JGI IMG/M metagenome (GOLD analysis project Ga0058860, IMG submission 61088) | Switchgrass rhizosphere and bulk soil microbial communities from Kellogg Biological Station, Michigan, USA for expression studies -... | ecosystem: Host-associated > Plants > Roots >...
AACAGTGTATTTTGTTAGTACAAGCTTAAATACTTTCTTTTAACGTTCCCTGGGAGTTCAATTCTAAACCTTAGGAAAGTATTCTGTTAGAGTTTTTCAAATTTTGTAGCCAAGTCAAAACATTACGCAAGACCTCTCGCTGCAGGAGCTTTAATAGATTTGTTTGTATTGACCTTATCATTGATCCTTTTCAAGACGTGTATTTCCTTGTTAGTGGATCTAAGCTGACTATCCATTTAAACGTTCCCTGGGATATTGAATACCGCGGTTACGCGACTCTTTTTCTAAACCTTTGTGGAGTGTCGGTTTATAATATACAATTTGGGATTCTTACTTGTTTGATATTTTAACGTTCCCTGAGAATTGACCCCGCGGTTACGCGACCTTTTCTTAAACCTTAGTATCAGACTAGTAATTTCTTTTACTTGTTTAGCATTTTAACGTTCCCTGGGATTTGATACCGCGGTTACGCGACCTTCTCCTAAACCTTTGTGTTGGACTTGTAATTTCTTTTTCTTTTTCTTTGTCTTAAAACTATGTCTGATTTAGTTCGAGCAATTTCCGCGTGTGATCCAGGAGATTGGACACCGTATTATACACTTAGTTCATTGAGGAGTGTATCATTGAGGCTCTTTAGTGATAGTACGTGTGGGGTGAACTCACCTTTGCATATTACTATGCCTCGTGTTTTTACGAGAGAGCTATCACCCGACCATATTTTGATTTGTATTGTCGGAGGATTTCATTGTAATAATATACTTTTTGTGTATATTCCATCAGTCGAGTTTGATGCATCTATGGGTGATGCTGAACTTGCATGTTTGGATTTCAATACACTAGAAGATGTTAGACTGAGATCTCGCGCATTTTTTATCACGAATTGGTGTGTTAATCCCACTCGTGCAACTGACGTGACCAGTACATTGGTCATGTTTACAACAAGTAGCCCAGTAACTATCCTACGTCATATTTTTGATCGTCGGGGTAGTTACATTTATAGGGGTATTTTTCATGTTGATGTAAATCCAATTAGCGTTGGGTATACATTGACAGGTAATTTGTTCTCATTTGATAATTTAACTCCTCACATAGATTTAAGTGAGAGTTGTGATAAGCCATATACGGCGCAAGTCGGGGGTTTTGATCGTGAGGCAAATTTTTGTTCACATTGTGGTTCTAGTTTAAAGGATAGTCCACTTTACAAAGGGAAAGTTTTTGAGAGTGTGAGAGTTATTCGATCCTCACCTTCTCCTTCCCCTAATCGTAACCAGAATTTCTCTGAGGAATTTATCCGCAGATTGATGGATGCAGGTTACGGTACTACTATTAAGAATACACGTAGGCGAGTTAATGCTGCCCTCCGTGTTTATAGTGAAGCAGGATCTGTAGACGATGATCCTGTTGGAGAAGACCGTTATGATTTAAGCAATATTATTGACGGCGTAACGTATGGTACGAGGAGGGCTATTACTCCTCGCTCGTCCAACGAACAATTATACAGGCGTGAAGTATGTCGATTAACAAGCGCCGTGTCTGGGAGCATCAATCCTGCTCCCAGCCTCGTATCCGTAAGGCAGAGTGAGCCTGCCAATAAGGGAAAGGATTTAAGAGACCTTGATGATGACAATAAGGTCTATGAAGCTCAGATGGGTGATGAATATAGTTGGAAAAAACTATTTACATCATGGAAGATTGATCACAAAGTCTCTCTTAGCCCCGAGCTTCAAAAGGTGATAGATGGAACTGGTGAAACGATTATGAGAAGTTTTGACGCTCTCAGAGATCTTGTGGCTGATATTTGGGATGGCGTAAAAACATTCTTTAGAATGGTGATAGTTCCATTAGTTTTGTGGTCAGTAGCTGCCTATCTTGGATTTAAAGTCAGCAATTACTTGACTAGTAAAGAGGAATCTAATTCCACAACTATCAAAAAGGCGCTGAAAGTGGCCGCATCACTTGGTGCTGTATTGAGCTTAATGTCCTTATGTTTTTACGCTTTTGCAGACCCAACAGAAGTTCAAAATGTCCTGAAGTGGGTAAATAGGAATGTCGTTTCAATGAACATTCTATTAAAACAGAGGACTCAACTAAAAGATCAAACATCAAGGATTTATGAAGCACAATCACTTGATGCGATCGACTTTGGAGGACCTATGTCCAAATTGTTAATAGTCATTTTGACTGCAAGTAGTGTTGGTAAAGCACCTTCAGGCAAGAAGATTGATAAATTTCTTGCTAGTACAAGTTTACTCAGTAGGTCCCAAGAAGGGGTCGAGAAAGGTATTGGTTTTGTTATGGAACTTATGCAGGAGATAATTAATTTTGTCAGGACAAAATGTTTTGGCATGGAACCTGTTTATGCCTTTGAGAGACTTTTTCCAGAAGTTCGTGAATGGTGTCAGAAGGTTGAGGCTATGGTCTCTGAAGCTAGAAAGCCTACTTGGAAGATTGATTTATATAATTATAATAGAGTCATGGAGCTCGAAAAACAAGGAAATCAATTTTTCCTTAAAAGAAGTAATATTAGTGAAAGCGCGGCAGTTAAATCAGCCGTGAGTCGATATCTAATGCTGCTTAGGAAAATTGTAATTCAATTTGAACATGCTAATATTGGTGGGAATGCACCTCGTATGGAACCAGTGACTATATTCCTAACTGGAGGCACTGGTTCAGGTAAAAGTACGGTGACAATGCCACTCATTTATGCTGTTCTAGCCAAGGTGCTTGAAGGTGGTGAGTTAGACCAATTTAAGAAGAGCCCAGCCGATTACGTATATTCGCGCAATGCAGAACAAAAGTTTTGGGATGGATATCAAGGGCAAATAGCCACTATTTTTGATGACTTTTTACAAGCTAGAGATAGTGATACCGATCCTGATGGAGAGCTCATGAATATTATAAGAGCGACAAACGTCTTTCCTTTTGCCTTACATATGGCTTCATTAGAGAATAAAGGCAAGACTACTTTTAGTAGTAAATTTATATTGTGCAGTTCAAATTTGGATAATCTGAGCACAGCTAGGTCTGTTGTGATGCCAGCAGCTGTAGCGCGGAGGTTTACTCACTCTTACAAAGTTGTGCCTAAAGCCCATTTCTGCACTGATGAGACCAGAGATGGTGCTCTTGATGACAGGAAAATTGACGTCATGAAATTAGAAAGGACTAATAGACCACTGGTTCTTGAATTGTATGAGTTTCATGAGTTAAAGTGGAGTGATACTAATACTTCATCTACTGGAAGAGTACTAACTTTTTATCAGCTAGTAGAAGTATTGGTTGAGACGTACAGGCTCAAGGAAAATAAGGGTGAGATGTATAATACAAACCTTAAAGGATTTCTTGATCATTGGTGTGAAGATAGTGCCAGCACATTTAAAGCCCAAATGAACGGTGAAGAATCAGAACCTGAAGATATAGATATGGATCTTCCAGAAAATTTTGAAGGGGATTCTGATACTGAATCTCAAGCATCAACAGTACGTCCAATTAGTACTGAGAGTTTGTTAAATAGAATCAAGAAGGGTAAGCAAAAGAAAAGTGAGCCTGAAAAGATTATCCTGAGCGAGTGGTGGAAAAGTGCACTTATAAATGGAAGTGATGAGATTTCATGGGAAATATTCACTGATAGTGTAGATAAATTTTTGAGTTTAGCACACAATTGGGATCCTAGTTTTTGGTTCACATTTTCTATTATCTTCAAAGATACTCGTAGTAGACGTTATGCTATTATGTGTACTTTAGGTTATGTTCTACCAGACCTGGTTAGGGACATTGAGGACGCAATACGAAACTCTGATATGTCAGAAACGCAAAGATTATGTGATGTAATACCAGCTTTAGTGGCGGAGCCAGAATTGGAAGACTATAAGAATGAAATATATAGTATGACAATTTCTGGTATTAATCAAGATTGGCGCTCTGAGATCAAGGATGTTTTTGAAGCGTTTGACAAAGCAGAGAATTCATTTAAAAGTAAGCTCAAAAGGTTTATGTGCACGGAGCGTGGTACCCTGATCAAGAGTTTAGGCGTGTTGGCTGCGATTGCTGGCACTGCTTATGGAATGTACAAGTTGTACAAAGTCTTTACCAATGTTAGTGAGGATGATGAACTCGCAATACATAGTGTCCAGCCCTTAGATGTCATACGACCAATCCCAATAGGTAGGCCACGAGCCGAATCCTTTTATGTTAAAAGTGAGGAAGTCTTAGTACCAGATGATGATGAATCCATTGCTGATGCTGAAATGGCTAGTGGTACTAAGGGTCGTGGTAAAAGAGGAAATAGATCTAGATTTCGTACACTAGTACATCGTCATGATGAAAATGTAGTGTATCAGGGTCAGATAAATACAGGGGATACCCTATTCAAGTTTTATCCAGAAAGGAAAATCTGGATGGCACAAGGTGGTTCAGATGAAAATTCACTGTTACTAGCTAGAAGTCTTTTGCAAAGGAATGTGTATCGCATCCATGATTTGGGAACAACAGACAAAAGTATTGGTTCAATATTTTTCCTTTGTGGAACGATCGCGGTTATGCCGCTCCATTATTATAAGGTCGTGAGATTATGGTTGCAGGCTGGAAAATTGAAGGATGATCATGTTATTCGGTTTGTTAATGGTCTAAATAAGGATGTGTTTCATGTCTCTATTAAAGAATTCCTCAGTGGAAAATACACTAAGGAAATGGAGGCTAAGGATCTCTATGCCGTACGTTTTGATCGATCAATTAAACCACATGCTGATATTAGAAGAAAATTTATCAGCAAGGCAACGTGGTCCAAACCTTTTGATAAATTAGTGAATTTATGTATCCTTGAGAATGACCATAGCTGGCGAATTGAATGTGGACCAGCTTATGTTTATGACAGGGAAATACCAGTTTCAAAGACTGTGAACGGTAAGAAGAATGCTGTATTTTATACAGTCAAAGATGTGGTCAAGTATCACTTCTCAACCATGAGTGGTGATTGTGGCTCTTTTATTTTATTAAATAATTCAGCAGTGACACCCGCTAAGATTGTGGGTATACATCTTGCTGGATTTAATAATAGTGAGGGAGCTGGGACTGTGATAACAAGGGAATTTGCTGAAGAGATTGCTAAACTATTTGATGATGAGCCAATCATTAACGAACCAGAAGAAGTCATGATGGAGGCTCAGTCTTCAGTAATGTCTTATGAAAATCCTTATCAAATCCCTGTGGCAACTACGGATAAATTAGCTCCATGTGGGGGCGTCTCAAAGATAATTAGGAGCCCACTATTTGGTGCGTGGGGTCCCAGTGTCACTAGACCAGCCTTTCTTCGCCCTATAGAACAAGGTGGCATAGATCCAAGGCATGTAGGTCTCTCAGGATATTGTTCGAATAAGAAAAGAGTTGACTTAGAAGTTCTCAAGGCAATTACTGAGGATTATGCTTCTTTTCTCTTTAATATAAATGAGGCTTCACATTTTAGAAGAGATCGTGGTATCTTTACGTTTGAGGAAGCGATTATCGGTATCACAGGGCTCGATTATTGTGATGGAATACCCCGTGATACTTCACCAGGGTATCCTTACATATTACAGAAACCCAAAAATTCACCAGGTAAAACATGGTGGTTTGGGTCTGAGGGTGATTATCAATTAGATAATCCCCAGGTCCAAGAGCTTAAAGTGAGGGCCAATTTTATAATAGAAAAAGCGAAAGATAATGTTCGCTTGCTACATTTATTCACAGATTTTCCAAAAGATGAAAGGCGTCCAATTGAGAAAGCAATGGCAATGAAAACCAGGATGATATCTGGTTGTGCCCAGGATTATACGATAGTCTTTAGGATGTATTTCCTAGACTTTTGTATTTTCTTGATGCGACATCGTGGATCTACAGGAAGCTGTGTTGGTATTAACCCAAGGTCTGAAGAATGGCATAGTTTAGCCAAAGATCTTAATAAATTTAAGAACGTGGTTGCTGGTGATTTTTCGCAATTTGATAAGAAACAACAAATTGAATTTCTTTGGGCTGTACTTGATGTTATAAATCTCTGGTATGATGATGATCCTGTGAATAAAACGATTCGAAGAGTTCTTTGGTATGAAGTTGTATTTTCGTTCCACATTTTTGGTGGAGAAATTATACAATGGATTAGCTCATTGTCTTCTGGGCATCCAGCCACCACCATAGTAAATACTATCTTACACATAATGTTGATGATGTATGTGTTTGTCAAGACTAGTAATTTGCATCTTCATGCTCTTCAATTCTTTAGGGATAAAGTTTGTCCGAGAGTGTATGGAGATGATGGTGTTTATTCTATTTCATCAGATGCTATCCATTTCTTTAATCAGCACACAATTACAGATGCTATGAAGGATATAGGATACATATATACTGATGAAGGCAAGTTAGTTGGGGGTCAAGCACCACTATCGAGGGATCTGGAAGAAGTGAGCTTTTTGAAGCGCTCTTTTAGATATGATGAAGAATTAGGTAAATGGTTGGCACCACTTAGCCTAGAAACGGTTTTGGAAATGCCATATTGGACAAAGAACACTAAAGAATGCAATGTTATTGTTCGTGATAATATAAATGTGGCTTTAATGGAGTTGGGACTCCATGAAAAGGAGATCTACGATCTGTGGGCTCCAAAGATAATTGAAGCGGCCAAGAAGAAAATTGGCTTTTCTCCTCAGTTCTCCTCCTACGAGAGTAACAGACTTGTTGCTCTTAGTAGTAAGGAAATCTGGTAATCTATTCGATCCTCATGCTACCCGGAAATATATCGGGCCCCCTGACGGGGAAGGGTAGTATGTTGCGTTAGATGACATAAGGCGGGGCTATTTAGTCTTACTCCCAGGATCGCCTGTCTGCAGTCCAGACTATATCCAGGGAACCCGATTGTCAGTGCGATGGTTTGAGTGGGCCACGTGCGAAGTTATTTCACTTGCTGAAACAACAACAAATAATAATATAAACAATACACAAGTAGAAGTAGAAACACAACAAGTTACTACTTTCTACAACGATGAAACGGTGGTTGAACAAACAATTCAACGACCGCTAGAATATAACCGGTTACTTTCTAATTCTCTGAGAGAGACGCGAAGCCATGAGATCCTAGACTTCCTTGGCCGTCCAGTTCAAGGTAGTGTTAACTGGGATATTACTGGTACATCTGGTTCCCTCTTACTTTCTATCAATAATCCTTCAACGCTCATTTCTAATGCCATGATGTCTGACAAAATGAGTGGTTTTTTGGGTTTTCGCGGTACTTTTGTTTTGCGTATTACGATCAATTGCTCCCGCTTTATGCAGGGTAGATTAATGGTCGTATACATTCCCTCTTCAACCTTTTTGGGTACAGATAGGTTTAATACTATTGTATCCAACTTGGTTACATTGTCTCAGTTGCCACGTGTTGAATTAGACGCAGCATCTCAAACTGAGGCTATCTTGCGGGTTCCGTTCATTTACCCGTATGAAGCGTATAAATTAAATGGAGGCAATTCTCAACTTGGGACTTTTAGGATCCAAATTTATAGCCCTCTAATTTCACCTACTGGTGACACATCGGTACCAGTTACTTATTGGATGCATTTTGAAGATGCAGAGTTATTATATCCCACTACTTTTGTAGCTCAGGTCGAAGATGTATTTGAGGCTCAATCTGTGGGAGACAATGAACTCGCTGCTTCAGGACTACCAACACCTTCAAGGATTTTTGGTAGAATATCAAAGGCTGCTACAATCCTATCACGTATCCCTTTATTATCTTCAGTAGCTTTACCAGTAGCGTGGGCCTCTGGTATTTTGAGTGATGCTGCATCAGCGTTGGGTTTTAGCAACCCTAAGCAATCTTCACCTGCATCCCGAATGCTAGCCCAGAAAACTCCTTATATCAATAATGTCAACGCAGTTGACAACTCCCTATCTCTGGGTTTCTTTTCAGATAATTCTGTAGAAATTTTGCCAGGAGCTATGGGTACAGATATTGACGAGCTTTCCATTACTTCTCTAGTTATGAGACCAACATATTTTAGAAGATTTACATGGGCTAGTACAGGTACTCAAGGAACTCGGTTGTATAGTCAAGCTACCGATCCTAGCCAGATTTCTCAAGTTGCAGTAGTTGCTGACAACTTGGCAATAAATCATGCTGTTGATTTAAACTCACCAGCGTCTTATGTGAGATCGTTCTTTGCATACTGGAGAGGCTCTTTGTGTTTTACCTTAAAATTTGTAAAAACAGAATTTCATTCCGGTCGCTTGGTGATTGCTTGGTTTCCAGGTGTTACGGGTTCTCCTACCAATTTGTCTGGTTCAGAGCAAGTTTATAAGGAGGTTGTTGATATTAGAGCCAATAATGAATTTCAATTTTGTATTCCATATGTCTCAGTACAACCTTGGTCATCTTCAGCCACTGGTTCACTTGGGATCTATATACTTAACCCATTAAGGGCACCGAGCACTGTTTCACAGTCAATAGATGTACTTATCGAAGGCTGTATGGGCGAAGATGCAGCTTTTTCGGTGCATAACACGACCAATTGGACACCAACGTTAGGTTTGTTTACTGCCCAATGTGATGACGTTTGGGAGGCTCAGAGTTTGGGTCTTGACGACAGTCATTGTAACCAAGTTACAGTGGGGGCTACTGCTATGGGTTCTAAGCCCAATGATGATGCGATAATAGCATCAAAGTTCTGTATAGGTGAATTGGTTACAAGTGTGAGGCAATTATTAAAAAGAGCAGTAGTTTGGAATGTATCTTCATTAGATAGCGAAGGGGTCATGACAATATTCCCTTTCCAGCAGCATTTGCCCTTTTTAGTTGCTGGAGCTCCATTTCCCTCAACAACATATTTTGTTGATTATTATTCTTCATTTGTCTCTATGTTCGCTTTTTCTAGAGGCGGAGTGAGACTTAAAATGTGGGATACTGCTGGCGTAGCGACAGTAATGTCTGCTAGGTTGAAAACAACCAGCATTAGTCCAATTTTAAATTTCTCTACCACAGTTAGTGGTGGAAATGTGACGAATTCAGATGCGGTATTTGTCAATGTTGGACAAACGGGGGCTCTCGAAGTAGAAGTTCCCCAGTATACACAACTCAAAATGCGGGCTAATCCCGTTTCTACTTCCTTAACAACTAGTTCACAAAGTGAACTAACAGCCAGGGGTGCACTAGAAGTGACCTGGCATACAACAACACCGAATTCCAATTTGGTCGTCTATCGTCAAGTGGCTGATGATTTTAATTGTGGATTCTTCATAGGTGCTCTACCTACTACTAGCATTACTAATACAGGTGCTGGTGTGTGGGGTTGACACCAACCTACCATAGTCCGAGTCCGGGGTTTTTCCGGTTTTACTCGTGACGCTTTTGTTTCCCAAAAAGGGAATCAATTGTTTTCGGATTACCGAGACCTCCTCCGGACTATGATGGGGGTTTTTCGGGTCAGAGAGGGTTAAATCTCTGATGTTCATTTTATGCTTAGGATGAGCACACTCGCAATCTAGTTGGGTATCCAATCCCAGCAGGTGACTGTTAGTGTTCCAATTGTTTGTCGGTTTTTACTGACAGTTGGGTCACGTAGCTTTAAGTTGAGTATCCCGGTGACTAATAAGCACATCGTTAATAATCTTGGCGGTATCTGGTTTACATTACCGCTAAGATTTTCTTTTATG
>Ga0058860_10231980_pt1 | contig 9659 bp, 2 predicted proteins | sample SwirhirootsSR3_FD_61088 | JGI IMG/M metagenome (GOLD analysis project Ga0058860, IMG submission 61088) | Switchgrass rhizosphere and bulk soil microbial communities from Kellogg Biological Station, Michigan, USA for expression studies -... | ecosystem: Host-associated > Plants > Roots >...
CGCATTTACACAAAACACATGAAAGGGGACAACTACACCAAGGAAAACTTGGTTGTTGTCGCACTCATACGCGATCTAAGGTTTTGCGGAGTGTTCGCTACACTCTTTGCTGGAGGAGGCACCCATGGTATACAATCATACCATCGGGCTCCAAAGTACGGTGGAGGCAAATTGTAGGAAAAACAAAAGTCTCGACCAGCACTAACAGCTACGAAATTTAGAGGGACTGAGGTTGCACCTTCAGTCCAAAGCTCAGGATCCATAATAACGGGAAAAGATCCTGTACATATGAACCCATCACCATGTCCGGTAGGATACCATTCTGTAGTGCACAAATATGGTATAGTAACCTCAATTACTTGCGTCAGCCCAAAAGAAATGGCTGAAGCACCGTCATTGAAGCGAAGAGGAGCAGGATTTCCCGCAACAGTGTCATTAGACACCGGTTGCAGGGATTCCATCTTCATAATTCCAACCCCGGACTGATTAACGGTATCTGGATCGGCATCAAAACTGACCTTAAGCTTATACTGCCCTCTATTATAATAAAATATCCCACACAATGCAGCAATAGTAGACTGACATGAGACCAAAGGATCGGACTCATAAGGGAAATCATCATAATAGGTAGGGCGAAGAAGAGGATTGGCGTGATTAACCACTGGGGACCATCGCTTAGCCATGGCTTCGAACGTACCAACACCATCAGAAGAAAACTTGACAGGGTTGATATGTCCAAACTGCGTTACATCTTGGGAGCGAAATTTTCTAATATCCATTTGGGCCTCATGTTTGACAAATTGCTGTTTAAACGCAGGCGTCTGCGAATACGGCATGGGATCCTCCTGAGAAGAAAAGACAAAATCCCTATTTGCACTCTCATACACAAGAATATAACATGTCGGATTAAGATCCCCACTACGAGATGCTGGAGAAAACTCAGTTACAGTAAGTGTGGGATAAACATCAGTCGAAGATGCCGACTTTGCTCCTAAAAGTTGCCATGGGGTAGTATACAAGTAGGGAACGGTAACTTGATGAACTGTTGTTCCTCGAACTGTCACAATAGTCTGCAACGTGTCACCTGGATCAATAGCTGAAAGATTCCCTCCTTGGTAGTCAAGCCCAACTTTAAAACGAAAAGTAACCATAGGCGATGATATAAACATAATCGTATAAGTAATCGAACCTCTCCAAAACCGAAAAAACTGAGACAAGTATCGGAGACGAGAGCAATTCGCTGAGTTTGCAACTCCAGCAAACACATCAGAGCCGTTAAATATAGGAATATTAACAACACTCCCTGACGTTGCGACGAGAAGAGTTTTGTGAACCATAGAGGGCTTCTGCAGAAACTCACTAAGAGAATTTTGCTTGCCTTTTTGGAAAACCATGGTACCACTTCCTAACACGTTACGAGAACAAGAATAATTCATGTTCCCATACACAGACGGAACTATTTCCTGAGGCTGCTCACCCGGGCCATCGTCAACCGAATGGGCTAACACAGCTGGCTCAGATGGCGGCTCGTCAGTAACTCCGAACTCTTGTCCAACGCCTTCTTCTCCCCCAAACAATCCAGTAACATATTCCTCAGCTTTATCAGCCGCAGAATTTGCCATGGACTCAACACCTTTTTCAAACTTTTTCTTGAGTATGTCGCCTGCTATACTAGCTGCAGCGCTGCCCAGGACAGGCAACATCTGAGCTTCGTGAGCAACAAAAGTTGCCCCAGGAGAAATAGGACAAGACAACTCAGGTTCCACGAATCGAGCAAACACACTAACAGAAAACGCCTTAGGAACTGTCGAAGAAGTTGCAGACACTTGATTGTCATACAAAATCTTAAGACCATTTAACCGCGATATAGTCGAATCTACGGTAAACCCTCCAGTGTTACTCCACTTCTCTAAGTCAACCCAAGTATTGAGGGACAACCAAGGCACAGAGATTCTGGATTCAGGCATAGAAGTTATATCAACTATAAGACAATCATCATGAGAAAACCATCCATAGTCAATAAGAGCAAGCGAATTATTGTGCCTTCGCTTGTCGTTTGGCAAACAAGTGAGTGCCAAATAGCCATTGAGAAAAGGATTGCTTTGTATAACAACCCTGTACTCAATGGCCTTCCACCGCATATATCTAAAAGTCAAAATGACTCCAGCTGCGGCAGGATGTGAAACTAAAAGTCTCGGATTAACTACATTCATAAGGGTAGTTTCAGTGGACGAGAAATTCTTTTGAAATATAAGTCTCTCTCTCGAAAGAATTTCTACAGGAGTTTGATCATTGAAGGGATTATCATCCCGAGAAACGGGTATTCTCGGAACAAAAGAAGAAACTTTTATCTCTTCAGTCACAAACTCAACTAAACCGTTTTCAACGGCTGGCGAACTGTTAATAATATCTAATTGGTCGGCAATCTCGCTAGCGATAATGGAATTAATATGGCAGATCAATCACATAACTCCTCGAAAATGGTCAAAGGAAGGGCGCGATCCGTTATCTTGACCGAGAACACGTCCATGCATTCCCTTCCAGGTGCCTATTATACCGAGGCCGGTTGGGTGCTTTTAATGCCATCCCAAGGCGGGGCAATTTAAAATTTAACACATGAGAATTCCCTCAGCAAAACGCTGATGGTACTCCTCCCATGTACGAGCCAAAAATGGTATAGCATACTTTTTAGAATACTGCCATAATCGCAATTTTTCTTTCTCGAAAACATCTCGACCATGGTGATAATACTCCATACACGCTTGTTCAACATTAATAGCAAGTTGCTGCTCGACAGACACACCTCTCTGCGGCTTGCGTATCCACAACACCATCCCGTGAATTGACTCAAGAGATAGCGGAGCATGAGTTCCATGTGATCGCTGAAAACGTCTACACAGGAAATCAATTTCTTCCCATTCTAAATAATCTTTGGTGCAACTACTCTTACCAGGAGTAGTATAGGTCATACCAAAATTTTCGTAAATAAACTTTGACATTTTTGGCATCGTCACAACTCCTACGAGATCAGGATGGACAGCACCAACATTGTCATCGCCATAAAAACCACGTTTAAGGTATTGGTTGATCAATGTAATATAACTCTGAAAACTCGGAGAAGAAAACATTGTCCTAGAAACTTCACATCTATAGAACCAATTACTCATAAGTACATTCGCAAATGAATTCAGAACACCAGTTAACCATTGTCCTGAACCATTCGCCCAATTCATAAAATAAACCTCACACGTTATAATCAACAAAGGACCAACACTCGCGAAAGTAATACAATAAAGATACCAATTCATTTTTTCATCTGTCCATTGTGCGTACCAACGAAAAGCGGAGAATAACCCATATGCAAACACTTGACGAATACTAGTATCGAAATTAGAAAAATCACCTGCGTAAAACTTTGCATCGGGCATAGAATTAAGCTTCTTTCGAAGAAACTCCCATTCATTTCCATGAGGATTGATTCCGATATTGACATCAGAAGAGGCCCGGTGAGATTTCATAAAATTTATTATATCACCAATTATCATGATGGTGACAATGAGATGAACAAAACAACCTACATAGAAAAGACGAGTCTTGCCTGCATAAACGCGCGGCAAGTCTCTAGTCTCATCTTTCAGACAGGCTTCCATTGCCTGCTTGAGAGTATAACCTTTATCCATCATCTCAAAAACTTTGTCAATAGCAGCATCGAGAAGAGGATGTATCCACCCAGTAACTTTGTCAAACATTTCTTCTCTTTTCTTAAACCCATGAATCTTCCCCCAATAAGAAACAGAAGCTTGCATATCAGAAGATTGCAATGCTTCCATTTTTGTCAACATACGAAACTCACGCCGAACATTTGGAAAAAATCCTTGAAAAGCTGCTTCTGGCTCCTTGTCAATAAACTCAACAAATTTAGGATCTACTATTTTAACAGGGGCAGACTCCACCTTACTAACGGCATTGACAAGAGGCTGCACCAAAACATTAGTGCCATCTTCTTGTTCTACGTAAGTAGGTTTAAGCAATGCAGGAGCGACTGAAATAGGATAAATTGGTGGGGTCTCGATATCTCCTTGAAAGGGAGAAGGTATAATATTAGTTTCAGAAGGAATCATAGACGGCCGCTTAAGAGATCCCATTGAAACTAACCGTCCGTTAAACTTATCTTGTCGACGAGTTGCAGAAAGATTGTTCACCACGTGAGGAGGCATAAAAAGTCCTTGTTTCAAGACTGGACCTTGAGCTCCATGATAAGCAATTTCTCGAGGAAGATCATTTTCAGTTAACACGTTTATGAGAGAATCATCTCCAACACGACCAATGTGAAATCCAACTACATATACATTATTAGTGACAGTATCAACTGCTATATAAGGTAAGGAACAATGTCCAGGATCACCTTTAGATCCGACACAATACATATAATCAGACACCATAAATGATTCTTCCCTTCCATCAACAGTTGTAAGGGTAGTCTTGGAAGGAAGCTCTCGATCGAGCAATTTCGCTCCTCCAGCCAAATAATTAACAACTACTCCCCCTTTAACCTGCCTATGAAGTCTGGAAACTTTATAATACCCAGAAGACATAGCGGATTTAATATTCTCCAAACTCTCAAATCGTTTCTTACACGATGGCAGTTCAGCAAAAACTTTGTGGGAGAAATCAAGGTAGACACAATCTTTTTCTTCAGATGGAATAGTTACTTTAACGTGTGAAGAATGAATGACATCAGTAACACCTTTATCGTTAGAAACTGTGATCTTGTCAAAATTTAACCCAAGAACAAGCAAACAATGATGATACACAAACGCTCGTCTCCCAGAAAAGAAGACCGGTATGGAGTACTCGGCGTCACTGTAATGAAAAGTCAATGTTCGCATATTATTACTAATTTCATTTATTTGCGACATTATTGACTCATTAAAAATTTCACTTCCCTGAGCTCTGTGAGTTAGAACTCTTTGACGAGCCTTCAAGCGAGCTTGAAATCCTTTAGAAAGAGATTGAGCCGAATGAGACGCCAACTTGTCTTCAATGTCAGGATCAACAAAGGACAATTGAGACAAATCCCCAGTTAGCATTGGTACTTTCTGTTTAAGAAAATACCATGAAACACCAGCAGCTAAAAGTACGCCTACTGCCGCACCAGCAACTTTCCAGGACGTAAAATACATTTGAGAAGACACCCATTCTGAAAAAGAATTAGATTTCTTCAGCCAATTGGCAATTTCAAAAGAGCGCGAAGAAGGCACTTTAGCTTTTATATCTTTTTTCCATCGTTTCAAAAGAAGTTTCCACTGATTATATGACAAATCAGGGTTCCAAACTCCAGTCTTCTTTTCCATAACAGACTCAAACCTCAAACACCACAAACCAAATTCTGAAGTAAGAAAAGGTTGAGGTTTATCATAAGGAATATCAAAGTACAAGCGATTAAAATGCGAAACAACAAATTGGTCGGAGAATATTTTGATGACCTTAGAATCTAACTCATATTGATCTAACATAGCAAAGAGCCTCTCAACAGTAGGATTAACATTTTGCATGGCACGATCTCTCAATTCAGCGAACTCTTCCGCGGATAAATATTTTTGAATGCGCCTGAGCATGAGAAGTTCAAGCAAAAAATTATAAACTTGTTTCCTAATGTTATAATCAGGATTATGACTCATTTGAAAAATTTTTGCCATCATGCGCTCGGAAAAAGTGTCTTGATCATCAGATCCATGCAAATGATACTCGTTCTCCTGTAAATGTTCTGAAACCTGAGAAATAGATCCAAACGCCATAATAGCACAAGACTTGTAGGAAGAAAAGCAGGGCTGATCATCTACGCCTTTTAGAGCAGAGTTTCCGAACCAAGATGGAACAAGCCACTGGAGTAACATACCCCCAATACGAGAAGGATTTGCAAATTGAAGATCGTCATTCTTAACAACGTCAATGAGAAGACAATCTTGCTGTTTTTGCAGCATTAATTGTCTCATATCATCATCAACAATCATCTTATTACGCTTAGCCTGAAAATCTTCCCAGCCTTGAGCGGCATGCATATTAAAATCTACACCAGAAAGAGAAATAGACTCTCCTCCCACCCCAGCACCATGGTCTGATAACTGAGGTACTTTTGAAAAGTCAAGAGGCTTTTCAAAATCCTTTGCTGTAGGAAAATATTGAGAAATAGACTGATTCAATTCCTTTCCAGCGTCGAAATAAAAGGATGGAGTCGAAGGTCCGAGTGAAGTGGTTTCAGGGGCATCCAATCGAGTCTCTATAGCCGTGGCAACAACTATGGGCCTAACAATCTTCACTTCAACTTTAGGAGGGGGAACGGCCAATGGTTCCTGCATGACAGGAAACTTATACAGAATTCTATTGTTTTCACTGTCGGGAATATTATATTCCGGCCCATAACACGAAAAAGGGTGAGTAGTATGCGCCTCATTCACAGGTCGAATTTCGGGAAAAAACTCATGCTTTGAAAGTCGTTGTCGAAGAGATGATGTAGTCTTATATTTTCGTACAATCTCCATCGCAACCCTATGAGCAATCTCCTTAAAAGTAGAAGTTTGAACCTTTTTCCTTTTAAGAACTTCATAATAAGATTCAATGTGCCTACTTTTACAATTTTTCTTTGAACAAAGCTGCCCATGATCACACATCTCTATAACTTGATCCTGTAAAGCTAAATGCTGAGCATTTGAAGGATCTGGATCATAATACTCAGTATAATACCAAGCACGTTGATATGCTTCATTTTCCAAAATATCATCAACTTTTTCATTACGAGAAACAGTAACATTAACATGTTGTCTCCGAAAAAAAGAAGTAGGGGCTGTCATTCCAGATTCAGACTTTAAAGAAGCATCCGTCGCGTTAGTAGCAACAATAATAAACGGACTAGTAAAATAGTTTTGCCCCTTAGCACCGAAGGCCATATTTAAAGACATAGGATTTGTATCAACCATGTTAAGAAATTCAGCGCATTGTTCCCCCCTAGTAACAGGATCTTGAACGGCTAACATCTCATCATGAATAACACAAAAATTTTGATCATAACCTTCCCAAAAATCAGAATTTTTTGCTTTAGTATAAACCATGGTAGGATTCCATGGATCAGGATACAACTCGGGAAGCATTTTTTGTACAACTTCATAAACCGCTTTAGGAAAAATCTGCATGGAAGCACCTTTACCTTGACCACCCATACCTTTCAAGTTGAGGACAGTGGGCTCACATCGCTGAGTCACAGCAATTCCAGTCGTCCGAACTAATTCAGCATGAGTCATTATATTGCTCATAAGAGTATTCATATGGTTATACCATTTATTGTCAATACCTCTTAACTGAGCTAAAGCGGTTTTCCATCCCGGAGCTTGGCGGCCCATCTGGCGCACCAAACGTCCAGTAGGTTCATCAGTCAACATCTTCTTCAAATTTTCTGGATTCCTATAAAACTCTATAAGTTTATTACAGTACAGTTCTAACTCATCTTTTTGTTCTGTATCAATAAAAAATGGTTTATCTGTAAAGAAAATCCAGCACTTATCCACCAACCAGCAAGTCCAAGAGGACACTGATTTGGTAACATCTGGCATTTTTTGCATAAGATTTACAATGGTCATCGTATCACGGAGTGATACAAGACCAATTGCTAAAGTACAAATACTTCGAACTTGACCAAAATCTATCTGAGCTTCATGCTCTCCAATAGTAGGAAAAACACGAGACCAAAGCTTGGTAGTACGAGCTGAATTTAAAGCTCCTGCAAACATTTCAATTGACGTTATCGCAAGAAACAATAAAGGGGAAAGAACAGCACTCTTAAAAACATGACCAACAAACATTATAAACATAGTTAGCGCGACAACAAATACAGTTTTCATTATAATTCCTGATTGATTTGCATACATGCTATCAGCAGCATCATTGGTTCGTTTCCAAAACTCCGTCCATCCATCCTTTGCCCATGACGACATATCAAAAAATGGCTTGAACATACCCATGACTATATCAACCAAGCCTTGAAATGCTCCTTTGATAACGTCACGAATATAAGAAAGAATGCCAACAGTAGAAACACCAAAAGCCTTGATCTTGACCATAATCATGTCAGGAATAGACTTAATATAATTTGTAATTATAGCTGAAATAAGTTCATTTCCACCATTATCACAAACAACTTTGGCAACATGGTTTATTGTTTCACCATCAGAATAAGCAGCCTTAAGATCTCTAAGGGCAGAAAACAACGTTGACACAGTGTCTCCTAACCCCTGGGCTTCATGCTCGACACACTTATCAATATGTCGAGCTAAAGTAACAGGATCCTTAAAAGCTTTACTGGCAACATCGTCTTTAGGAAAACCCTTTCCGGAATACTTAGGTTGTTTCTTTCGCTTTTTAACAGGGCGGTTCCTCTGATTTAAAATGGCTATCTTCGCAGATTCTGCTAATTTATCCTCTTCAATAACAGGCAACTTTAATTTAGTGTATCTGTCATTAGCATCAAGAGAAATTTCCTTTCCTGTAAATGGGGAAACAAAAGTATATTCTAAAATATTTGTAATTCTATTTTCATTAATCCCACAAAAACAGCGAAGAAACAATCTATAATTGTTAAGAACAAAAACGGTATCAGACTTAAAGTCCCGATCTCTTTCATCTTTTTTATTAGGTCCGTCTGATCGGATAAGTCTATATCCGTCTTTTGCTCTATTGAGAAGAAGATGACAATGAAATAAATGACCAGGCACAGTATCCAATTTCTTAAAATACTGATAATCCCAAAGTCGATTATTAATCCGAACAAATTTATTACACATAAGCTCGGCGGTCCAAGTGCCTTTACTCCACTCAATAGAGAGGGTTCTTAACTTTAAACGATCCTCTTCAGTAATCTGGAACTCACGAAGAATCCGGATGCCCTGAAAAGGAACGCATTGAAATTTATCATTATGGGTCATATCCTTGACCCATGGCCTAAATCGATTCTCATTAGGAGCAGGAAGTCCATCTTCGCTATAGAAGAACTTAGCCCACCTGTCTTTCAATTTTATTTCAAGGATAGGCAAACTTTTTAAAATTTGCCACCACCCTTCCGAATAATTGTCGACAGGCAATCGACTTACGTGTTGCATTCCAAATTCATCAGTGAGAATCTGTTTTATATAACCAAATTCAGCAATGGCTTGAGGTATACGAGAATTAACGGGAAACACATATCCGTGAACCCAATGATCACTAGAAAACGCAATCAACTCAGGTAATACCTCCACCAACTGATTGTATGGAAGCATCCGAGGTAGAACGCCAGGTACATAAAAATCGCCATTAGGGCGAGTTTTTAAGGTGACTACCTCTAATACAAGACGATGCTCAAGCGATTCATATTTATTATCACGAGCATATTCTGTGTCATTAGTGTGAATATCTAAATCTTCTTCATCACTAACAAGGTCTTGCATATTATATTTGGAATCATTTCTAAGGCCGATTCCATTACCATTAACGAAAGTATCATTAATTAAGCACGACGTTTTACGCTATGCCACATCTAAACTACTAACCGGTGGCTCTGAAGAACTAGTTTAAGGCCGGTTGTGTATTGAAATTATCTCAAACCGATTCAAACCTAACTAGGTAGAAAG
>Ga0058860_12146300_pt1 | contig 9454 bp, 2 predicted proteins | sample SwirhirootsSR3_FD_61088 | JGI IMG/M metagenome (GOLD analysis project Ga0058860, IMG submission 61088) | Switchgrass rhizosphere and bulk soil microbial communities from Kellogg Biological Station, Michigan, USA for expression studies -... | ecosystem: Host-associated > Plants > Roots >...
TTATATATTATTATTTTAATACAAAATACAAAAACATTTTAAATATAAAATTAAGTATAAAATTTTATTCTTTTCCTTAGATTTTAGTTTGGACTTTTAGTCCCCAATAGAGAATAGCTCAGAGAGCAAACTACCCATGTGATTATGAATCTATTCAAGATGTAGTATTAATTGAGCCAATGGGATTGGTTCGTTAATAAATATTCTCAATTTCTTATACCTTAACCCTTTTCTTATACCCCCGGAATTTATTCCCCAATAGCGAATAGCTCAGAGAGCAACAGGACAGCAATTGAATACAACAAAATGGAGTCGACAATGCGTTACGTTTCTCGAGGCTTAGCCTCCCCAAGTAATATTCGCGATAGAGCCAGTCCCTGGCGTCTATCAAAACGAAGACCTGATAATTTAGTTCGGCCGCTTGACGGTCAAATTAATTTACCGGATATAGATATATCAGGTCTCGTATCCCAAGGTGGTTGGAAGGAGCAGATGGCTGCCTTCTTTGTAAAATATGCTGCCCCCAGTTATTATGATGAGTACCAAGTTTTTACCGCCACCGCGGAGTTCATATCTTCTACCAAGGATATGTTTAAAAAGTGGTTTGAAATGATCCGTAAGTGGGTCGTTGCCGCTTATAATACCATTAAAGAGAAGATGCAACAATGGGCAGTAACAATTAAAACAGCTGCCCTCGCTTTAATGGAAGCAATTAGACAAGGAGTTGTTCGAATAGTAGATATGTTTAGTACTTTTAAGTTACTAGGCGTACCTCGTACCACGGATATGGCCCTTGTAGAAGCAGAGGTTATGACTGTAGTTGAAACCCCCCCTGTGAATTTGGAGTCTCAATCTTTAGATACTTCCGTCTTGGCTAAGATGTCAAGTGGAGGTCTTATGAGTTTGATGACCGGTTTGGTCTGCGCCTTATCCTTTTTAGGTGTAGATAAAAATTCCTCTGGTTCTGATATTTCTTCGCGTTTTATGCGTTGTTCATCCATGTTGAAAGCCCATGGATCTAGTTTTGTTGATTTATCCAAGAAATTGGCAAATTATATCCATTATGCCTTTACAGGCAAAGATGCTTTTGTAGAGTTTGAGTGCGAAAAAGAATTTACTACTGTCACTCAGCAACTCACTAAGAAGTTGCAAGATATTGAAGTTTTGGCTAATGTTCCCTATGAGATGCAGAGAGATATCTCAGATTTGTATATTAGAATGGAGCGGGTTTACCCTGCTTTGTTATTATCTGCTAATATAGGACCTAACGTTACCAAAATTTATACGTTCCTTAAAAATAAGGCCAATCCTTGGGCTAGTAACCATAAAGGTTCTTCTCGAATGAAACCTGTTGTGATATGTCTTTCTGGTGGTTCTGCCACTGGTAAGACTATGACTCAGAAAGGTTTGATAGACCACGTTCCCAAGATCGTGTACCGGCTATTGTCAGCCGATGAACTTAGACGGGATCTTCCCATCTATGCCTCTCATGCAAGACGAGCTAGTAGCTTGTCAGTTAATTGTATGGGAGAGAAATGTGAATTTGATGATGGTTATATGGACCCTCTGTTCTATTGTTTTGAAGAATACCAGACTTCCAAGCTGGTTGAAGTCAAGACGCAGTGGGCTAACCATTTCATGAAATGTTGTGATGATCAGCCGTTAATGCTTAACATGGCCTTTGAGAAAGGTCAAAAACATTTCAATTCTCCGTTTGTAATAGCAACCGGAAATTTTGAAGAACATCATAAACCCGTTGAAGATCCTCGAGCTTATCAACGTAGGATAGAATTTGATTTTAAAGTTGTACGAGGAACTGTTCCCAACGGGGAGCAGTATAACCCTTATGAACATGCACGTTTTATTCCTACCCAGGATATGATTAGTATAATTACTAGTCCTGTTACTCCTAGTTTAGCCTTACAAAAGGTTTTTAATGCTTATCGCATAACTAGTTCTAAGGCCTTTAGTTATACTCAGGTTGCCTATATGGTATCCATGGTCTACATAGAGAGGATTTATCTTTACTCTATACAACATGCCGACAAATTGTTTGTCGATGACACTGAATTCCTGGACAATTGTTTTAAATTATCACATTTGGATACAGTTCAAGTTCCAGACGGAGTAGGTGTATTTGTTTCGTGTATCAAAGAGGCTCGAGCTATGCAAAAAGCCCCTTTGATATCTTTCTTTGAAGAAAATTTAGTCACTCCTATGACTAAGAGTTGGGAGAGAACGTTTCATAAATGTTCTGAAGCTTTCTCAACTATATATGAGAAACTCAATACCTCGTTAGTGGAGCCTGAAGTTCAGGTTTTATCTGACGTAGATGGAAAGAAGAAGGAACGCTCAGGCGTTCAAAGCTTAACTGTCTTGATGAGACAGATGACTGAAGGAGTTGAGAAAGTTGCTGAGGATATTAAGGTTGGTTCCAATGCCGCCTTGAAAGATATGGTTTACAAGTTGGATTCTTTGAAAATTGAATCTCAATCTGGAAATACTGTTGGCATCCCTAATGTTGATAGTAAAGGTGAACCATTAACTAGAGAGCAACTTAGTGCAAGATGTGATTTGATATTCCATTTTGCTAAAGAACTTGCTAACCTTACAAACCCGCGTTTGTCTGGCTGGCAGTGTATGAAAGCTTCTAGAGGAGGATTGTTGGAATTATTGAGGCACGAAGTATATCGTAAAGATGTCTTAATGCTTGATTGGTTCCCGCAACCTCTGAATCCAGGTAATCCCTGGTACTACTTTTTGGAGTTTGAAGATGCTGCTGCCACTTTTAGAAATTGGCGTTCCACGCGTACCTTACCTAGTAATAGGTCAGAGATGTCACAGCGTGATTGGAGTAATTACAAGAGATTCTTTTCTCTTATGTATAAAGCTTGGCATCAATGCTATCAATGCATTATTAATATGCCAAAGAAAAATGTTACTCCTGCTATTGACCAACAATGTTGGAGAGAGAGTGTACCTCATATGAGGGCCGCTCAATATGGAGATTTTCGAGCTGATTTTAGACGTTTGTATCCTGGAATGGATATTAGCACTCGTGGTAATATTATGAAAACTAGTATGCAAAATCAAGTTGCATACAAGAAGAGAGTCAATGCTAATAATGCCAGGAACAATACCAAGCCCCCGAAAGGAGATAAGGCTGTTCCTGGTGGTTATGTTACCAATAGTGAGCAAAAACGTAGAGACAATGCTCAAAATAAGAGAGGAGAGATTAGAAGAAATAACGCGCGAAAAGTTAAGTTAGAGTCGCAAGGAGGAGGTCCTCAGGATCAAATCCTTGCTAATATAGATAATCGCGTTTATCTTGAAGGAGAGAGTACACGAAGAGATTATGCTTGGTTGGGCATGATTGCTGACCTTGGTCTTATGGACCTTAAGGAAGCAATAGCATATGCCAATCACCAAACGTTAGAAGAGTTTCTTAAAACTGTTGTTGACTGGGATGATGCTGAATTTATTGAAGTTTATTATCATACGTGGGACGACAACATAGGTGTTTATTCCTACTGCATTTGTGGTTGGGATTCTTTTGGAATGGATGTAGATACTCATCTCTGGCGAGTGCCAGATTTACGAACTGAAGAAGTTACTTATCATGATGAGTTGGGCTACATAATTACTCCAAAACTTGAATCTTCTGATGAAGATATATTTAGTTTTGAATCTCAAGGTGGAGGAGTATTTGGTTCTAGGTTGTGCGCCAAGATGAACATATATGAGTATATTGCTAAGGCTTGTGCTGAAAGAGCCCGAGCTGTGTACAATACTCAAATATGTCTGTCCTCGGGACATACTCGTCCTGATGGTGCCCCTTCTTTAGCCTGGAGGATTGCTGCTGATAATTATCTCAAACGAGGTTACAAAATACTATCAACAAAATATAAATATAATAAAACAATTATAGATAGTTACGACCTTTCGAGTGATAATAATGTTTATGCTCTTATAGCTGAACTTCTTATGGCCAACAATTATTTTGATGATCGCATTCGTGTGTGTATCGATTTATTTACTTGTGCTGCTTATACTATGAGTTTTTATTCTAATAGGAAGTTCGGAGGTGTTTTAAGAGAGATTGTTGCTAAGTTCTGTGAGAATTTTCTTAATGGAGATTGTCCTCAAAATGTAGAATTTCTCATAGTACAATCTGCTGGAGAAGTTGACAATTATCGAATTGATATGGGAGATATTGAGTTAGATTTATTTCGTGATATATTGTCCCCCTTGGCAAATCCTAACAGAGCTGAATATATTGCAAAATGTAAGAAAGCTAATGCCAAGATGACTGAAGATGAGATAGATCGGCAAGTTACGGAGGTTTTACATACTGTCTATTCTGTTCTGCCCCCTTTGTTAGGTATCCCAATATCTGATGAAATGAATACTGAGTTTGAAGATAAAGGATGGAATTGGACTTCTGTCCTCGTTGAAGTTGGAATAGCAACAGGAGTTCTCACTTTGTTAGTGGGCTCCCTTGCTACTCTTATTGTTGGACTTAAGCGTATGTTTAGACGTACTACTATGTCTGATGAATTAGAGATTCGTGAAGAAGAGATAATATTGGAGAATAAGAAGCAGGAGCTTAGAGCTCAGACTGCTAGGACTCAAAATACTAGCACTGCAGACCGCTTCAATATAGAACGAGTAATTCGCTCAAGACAGGATAAGTCCAAACTTAGTGCCCAGATGGGTACTACTAGTGCCGCTGCGAATAAAATAAAGCAAAATCAGTACGCAATATTAACTATTAATTGTTTAACTGCTGATTTGTTGTTTTTGGAAGGAAGTACTGCGGTACTCAATAGCCACGTTTGGGATGCTATGCCCGAGACGTTTACTCTTGTGCCTTATATACCCATGACGAACGTTCATCTGCACGTGGTTAATAAGAGGAGTTGTGTTTTGTTGGAGAATGATGTTGATACTGATTTCGCTTTCGTGTCTATACCTAATGTGAGGCAACATGCTAGAATTATTAAACATATAATCACATTAGATGAGTTGGATCATTTCGTATCTGGAAGTTCAGGTATGATAAGCACTTTTGTGGGCGGAGATGTTGCCGCCCCTTCGATGGATGTGGTTGAGGATTTATGTTCGCATAATCGCCCAGTTCCCGTCAGTAACAGACTTAGAGGCTATACTTTGCCTAGGTTTATAAGTTACAAGTGGAGAGGAGCGGTTAAATCCGCTTGTGGTAGTGTCTTGTATGGAGCTGTTAAAGGAGTTGCTAAACTCATAGGAATCCATACTGCAGGTAAAACTGAAACTGCTATAGGCGTTTCCACGCCTTTAACCTATGAGAATTGTTATCGATTTTCGACACTTAATCCTTCCCCCCATCCTGCAATGGCTCAGCTGAGTATTTCAGCTACAATAGCTCTGCAAGATGAGGGAGAAGCTTATAATTTCGATTTAACTTCTCATTGTATGGTTACCCCCCATATAACTCAAGCTACTGATTCTACAACTTTCGTTCCTACTGTATTTACTACAGCTAGATTCAACGATGTAGATCCCCCAAAGATACCCGCTAACCTTACCCATGAAGCTTATTTGAACGCGCTTAAGAAAGAACAATTAATATACCCAGTTAATTATTCTCAATGCGTTGTGGATGCAGTTGATGAGTATAAGGAAGAAATTGTTAATATATTGTTTGCTGGTTGTAATATAACTGGCTGTCGTTCTTTGAGCGTTCAGGAAGCTTTAGGAAGTTATGGAGATTTGAAACGTTTTGACAAACAGACCTCTAAGGGTTTGCGGCTTAGGTCGCTTAATTTGTCAAAATCTTCAATTCTCACGGAAGAAGGAGAAGATTACGAAAAATTTTGTGTTTTTATGGAACATAGGATAGAGAAAATGCGAGCTGGTGAGTTCGAATATCAAATCAATTTTGATAAACTCAAAGATGAATTGAGAGATCCTGAAAGGGTTGCTCTTAAGAAAACTAGAGTTTTCAAAATCACTGATTTTGTAGATAATGTGCAGATGAAGATGGCTTGGGGCGATGTGGTTAGTCGTACCAAGTTTCTTCATTGGGTTTCACCAATGGCTTGTGGAATAGATCCAGGAAGTTCTGAATGGCGTTTGATTTGGATGTTGTTTCGAGGAGAAAAAGTTGTATGTACCGATATTTCAGGCTTTGAGTCTACTGTATCGACGTTTATCATACCTATTTTTGAGTATATAGCGAGCATTTGTTTTGATGATCCTTTCGATCGTTTGTTCGCCGTATACGTTTTGGTTGCTACTTTGTATGCCATCCGTTTTAATAGAGGAAAAGGTTTCATTTTAGGATGGCAAAATACTTCAGGAAATTGGTTGACTACGTTCATTAATACTATAACCAACTTCCTTTATTTCACTTCTTCTATCATCGTAAGATGTAAGATTGAAGGTGAAGACCCTATAGTTGCTCTTCGTGAGCTTAAAATCAAGTTATATTCCGATGATAACTTGGTTGCTTTGAGACGTCATTGGTTTACACCCCAGTTTGTCATTGACAGTTTTAAAAATCATTTTAATGTTACCGTCACCGCTACTGATAAAAGTGACAATATTGAGTTTTTAACTATCGAAGAGTGCGATTTCTTATCGCGCGGCTTTAGAATGGAGAAAGGACAGGTTTTCTGTCCCTTGGCCTATGATAGTTTGATATCTCAATTGTATTTTGTTAGATGTCCTAAAGGAGAGAAAGCGAATTCTGCTTTCATCCTTGGACAACTTCAACAGAATCTTGACAACGTTGCTCGCGAGTTGCGAGAATACCCTAGTAATGAAGCTGCTGTCATAGCTAGGAAGATAGTTGATTTTCTTCGCAAGAATAAGTTGCGTTGTCGATTCAATTATGATAGTATGAACGATCCTGTTCATACTAAATTGCTTTTGCAATAAATATCAACGGTCTGTGGAGACCTTAACACCACAAACTAGGGATTCGTCCCCCATTAGCGTTAGCTTAGAAAGCAATATGAAAAGTATTGAATAGATAGATTAAGATGGAAAAAGTTGAAAATGGTTTAGTTGTTACGCAAGTTACTCAAACGGACTTGTCCGATTGGAGTGGCGCCCCTGTTGAATTTTGTGAGTTACCAGTGGATGCACTGGAGATTGGAGATGATAGAGTTGTTGTTGATTATATGGACTATGCTTTAAGAGGCTATGATCTTTTGTCAGAAGGTTATGGCGTCAATTATCTTGCTTATGGTCCTGCTAGTTCCCCTTTGAAGTTGTATCATCTGACAAAATTGATGCAGAACTCCGTCACGTTTAATAATATGTTGAAGTTTTTTGAAGGAGTCGCATATGATACTGTAGAATTTAGGTTGACTACTTCTAATCCTAAAGGATTGGCTGGTGGTTTCATCTGTGGTATATATCCCCATGTACCTTGGAGCGATCAGCCATTCAGTAACATAACTTCTCACTATGAGTTAAACGCTATGACGCGCCAGCATTTGATGTTGGCCCCCCAGAGTCAATTAATGGCTTTTGGAGAAGCGAAAGATGTAGTTTTTGATGTACCTTGGCAGTATAATGTTCCTTATTTGCCTAGAGAGTATATTTTAAAGCAAGATGATTCTTCGGCTACTAAGAATTTATGGCCAGGTACCCCTGTCCTTTTTATAGTAGATGTGGGATCAAACTTTGTTTCTTCACAGGCGCTTCCAGCTCAAATTAAGGTTTTTGTTCGTTTTAAAAACCTTCGTTTCAGTGGACCTAGTGTGATAGATACCACCTTGCTTGCTTTTGATGATCTTGAAAGCCAGTCAGGAATGGAACCTTTAGGTATGATGGCTATGGCAGGTTTGGAACAAGCTGCCACTAAAGCAGGTCAGGAAATATTGAATACCTTCATACCATCTGAACAGGAACCTTCTGTTAATACCAATGACAAAGGAACCTATGAAGATCCTCAAGGCGTGCAAATGTCTTACATAGGCGATTCTACTAAAGTTGGACCCCCTTCAACTACCCCCATTTTTAGAAAGTGGGGCAATACTCCTGACCCTAGAAAAATAATGGATTTGATATCTCAGCCTCAATATTTACAAACTATTGATACTGGCGTAGATAAAACGTTATATTCCAATCCTACTGCCCCTCGGCAGTCTTCAGACATCACTGGTTCTGACCAGTGTTGCACTTATTTGCGATTCTTTTCGCAATTTGCCAATTATTGGCGAGGCACTCTTATTTTTGACTTTGTTATAATGGGACATCCTATGGTTGAGGTTGCATACAGTTTTCAAGTGCTGTATCCTCCTTGGTCAACTACTCTTACCACTACTTATTCCGAGAATTCTATATTGAAAGGTATATGTTCCGGAGTTTATAGAGTACAAGTACCTATGCCCTTTATGTCTTTAAGAGATCACCTTCCAATAGTTGATGCGCACGGAACCTCGACTGCTGTAATATTAAATCAATCATCGTCAATGTTAAAGTTTCGTGCTGATGTCGTTTCTACGGCATTAGATCAGGCCCCTATTATACCGATAGCTATATTCATTAGAGCTGGACCTGATTTCAATTATTTACAACCTATGGCGGTTGGATTAGGCTATGTTGCCGAAAACAACTTGTTAGCTGTAGATGATTTCCTTGACTTGGAAGCCCAGTGTGGACTTCCAGAAGCTTCTGAGGTTTTTCAAACTCGTGCCAGAGTTATAAAACCTACGAACCAAATGTTTCCAATAGAAAGTTTTTATGATATAATGTCCATTTGGTCAAGGGCTTTACCCTACAAAAGCTATGATACCAATGACGAACCTGTCATTGATATAGTCCAATCTGTTTATCCTTATTGGTATCCTATGAATGATGCTTCTGCGTCATATACATTGGATGTCAATAATAGTTGGTGGGTTACCAACGATTATGTGTCCCTTTTATCTAGTATGTTCTTGTACTATAAGGGATCTTTAGGCTTTAAAATATTAACCAATTCCGCTGCTGGAGGAGGTTATCGTTACCTTACTCTTAGTAGTGGGTTTGATTATCGCCAGCAAGGACATAACCCATTTACATCTACTGGCACGTTACCCCCCAAGTCTAATTTTGGTTTTGGATCAGTGGCTACTATACAAAATATACAGCCGGTTCTAGAACTGACGGTCCCGTTAAGAGCGTCATTTGAATGGAGTTTTACCAATCCCTTACAAACGGTATCCTTCATCGATGGTTTTCTTGACGATGTCACCTCGTTCGGATCAATCTCAACCAACACTATACTGCACACTGCAGGTTCAAACCTCAAAGACATGCTTTATCGAAAGTGTGGCCCCGATTTTGCTCTTGCAGTGCGTACGTTACTACCCCCGCCAACCTTATGGATGGCGAAAGGCTACAATTGGTCATAGCCCCCAAACTTCAAGTTTTCTTTTGTTTTGGGGCTTTGTTTAATTTTTACCCCATTTGTTTTCAG
>Ga0058860_12245105_pt1 | contig 9425 bp, 2 predicted proteins | sample SwirhirootsSR3_FD_61088 | JGI IMG/M metagenome (GOLD analysis project Ga0058860, IMG submission 61088) | Switchgrass rhizosphere and bulk soil microbial communities from Kellogg Biological Station, Michigan, USA for expression studies -... | ecosystem: Host-associated > Plants > Roots >...
TTAGGGTCTAACCTAAACACTCCCTCTTGCTTTCACCCTCGGTAAGGATCTTCTAATCAAATACAAAATTTAACTATTGATTAGCACAACTATTTGTTTTAATAGTTGCGACCGAATTACCCTGAGAAACTCCTTTTTCCAGGGCGCAACAATGATCACAATTTATATGCTCATAATTAGGAGAAAACTCTTCATCATGAACAGATACACTGTGGCTTGTCACTAAGGGCGGACACCCGGTAAAGTACATCAACTGGAAATCATCCGCCATTGAACGTTGAACAATAGGAGTGGCTGAAAAATTCAAACCATCAGCACAACCTACAATAACTTTCGTGAACTCTCGAGATGAATCAGCGGATAAATCGTCGATTCCCGTATAAACGGTATTAAGAGCAAACGGAAAATTATTGTAATATGGTACGTGTTGAAAGACAAAATTTCCAACTTCATTAAAGTTACAACTGGACAACGGTGCATAATTCCCACTACTCAAGTTGGGACCTATATCAAGTGTCGCTGCATACAAATTCCCTACATAACCAGCTGTAGCATCAGTTGGTTGTGTAGAGGGTTGCGTTGTATATGTAATAACATTAGTATACATACGCCTTGCAGGATTAAATCCATCAATAACACTAAGACGCGCACCACCACGGTGGAACGCATACATAGGTGCTAAATATGAATAAATATCCCCAAGAAAGCCAGACGATCGTATGCCACCGCCAGGCTGTATAATGGCACCTCCTATGTACCAAGGATCAATCATGAACTGTGGAGTAACAGACCAATTTCGCATATCACCAATCTTGCTTGCAAGAAGGACTGAATTGCGATTAATCAATTGCTTTACAGACAAAATCTTTTCTCCGATACAGCGTTTAGCGTGAAATAAGGGGTCCGAATGAGTGTTCGAACCACCAATTTCCCCACCAGGGATTTCCATACCCTGGTCAACGCTCGAACGAATTAACGAGGCGCCATTGCTCTGTGGCATGTATGGTACACAACCACAGAAAGAGGGTATACCGGGACCCGCTAGCTCAAAATCATCTCCAGGACTAATAAACCACTGGACCTTTACATTTTGAGCACAAGATTCAGGAGCACGAAGATCGTTTAATACAACGATATCAAATTGACCAGAATAGGGAAATTCCCCACTAGATGTATCAGTGGGCAAATAATCTCTATTGATCAAATAAGGTAAATCGAGTGAAACAATTTCATCAGTCCTAATATCAATGATGGCTCTCTTATTGAAGCTACTAGTTGTCAAACTAGGAGCTGTATAAGTATTAGCCATAGCAGGTATCCAAGTAACTTGAACTCTGCCAGAATGCATTTGGGTTTTAATAAACTTTAACGTTAATTTCATATTTCCACGCCACAACTTATGAACATTAGCCAAATAAGTAAATGGACAATGATATACATAATTAACAGTAGATAAACCCACCACATCCGAGCCAGATAATAATCCGGCCAAAGGAGCAACCTTAAATGATAATAAGGAAGCACCTTGACCAGCAGTATTACCCCAAGTAAACTCACCATAATAATACGGTATACCCATAAGATAAGCCATAGACATCTCATCCTCACGTGTAAAGCTGCCATAATCGATCGTCTCCAACCTATTAAGACAGCTAAACCCACCGGGAAAAGCCAAATCAGGCCCATCAGTGGTCCCTCCGTAACGAAAGTACTGTTCGGCAACAATAGTAGTGCCGTCATTTTCTCGCGGTTTGGACCACCCTAATACTGAAGCTACATTTGCCAGTATATTGCTAGCCCAAGCAACGGGCCCTGCAACATCACCAAGCAAAGGTACTTCAGTAAGAATATTTGATACTTTAGTAGCTTTTCGGAGTCCAAGTTCAATTGGACCCATAGCTTCCTTTGTTTCCTCTTCGCCACCTCGACGACGAGATTTGGTATTGCTTTGAGCAACAGTAGGAGCATTAAGCTCAATGTTCTCAAACCAACCAAAACAAGCATAATCTACATAAAGCTCAGAAGCTGGCGCCGCAGCACCAATTTGCAAGCCACTAAAGATATCAAGAAATATAGTACCCCAATCAAATGTTGTTTCCTTCAAACCATACCAGGCAGTAGGAGCAACATAAGGGATACGTACAGTGACGGCAGTTTTGCGAACATCAAGTTCAACATGAGGATGTTGGACTTTTTGAGTCAAAATCTTGTTCTTAAAACTGGCGTACTTAGGATTTATGCTAACAAAATTTTGATAGCAAGGCAACCAATGCAAAATCAACTTCCCTTGATGAAAGGGAGATGCATTGAGCTGGACTTTAAACATAAAATCACCACGTATAAGATTAAAACCTCTAATCTTATCAGCCCACATTGTCACACTAGACAACAATGAAGCTATATTAATGGTAACTAAATTAGTATTTAAAACTTGAGAGGTAGTCCAAGCTCCGGTTGCTAAATTAACTGGACGTAAAAGAAAATCTTTAACAGTAGTATAAGACTCATCGTATGTTGAAACAGAATGAGTCGATCTAGTAGATGTGCCTTCTTCAGTAGGCGCAGCTTCCATAAAGGTCGTAAAGGCCTTTGAATCAACTGTTAAGTCACGTTCAAAATCAGTAGCTCCTGAAGCGTCCATTTGAGGAATAAATTCGAGTTCCTCAATCCCTTTGGCATAACTATTCCATGTGCAACTGCCAACGCCACACATAGAAGCAAGGAACCCCCTTGCAAGGCAGTTTACTACTGGCGGTAAACCAACGCACAAATTTTTTGTTATAAAAGAAACTCTGCTATAAAACCACAGGCCAAGTCACGACCTTGTGGAGTGCCATCTCCAGGCACGTTAGTTTCATCTTTTTTTCCTTCCAAGGTAAGACCAGCATCTACTTTTGCTATAAACCTCGGGCGTGGTTCATTAATACATTCCTCCATCTTAACTCTTTCAAGCAATTTGAAGAAAGACGGGCCAGACCACACTCTGGCCTCATCATCCGGAATCTCAACACCAAAAGTGTACCTATATTCTGCCATTGTTAACACACAACGTAAAGCTTCGGAAAAATTCCGATGCTTTACTGGTAAATGATAACATTGAACACAAGCAGATGAATACTCTTCAGAGTACATCTTAAAAACTTCCGGACCATGAAGGGCCAATTCTAAATTAACAGAAGCCATCTTTTCAACTTCTATCTCGGGATCAAATACTCCTTTAATCCAATGCATCCTTTCTAAAACAGAATGCATCCTTAAAGGAGCAATCCATCGATCAACACAGTCAAAATTAATAAGCTTAAACTGTCTACCAAGAAATGAACCTTCTTCTAAACGACGAAAGTTAGGAATATCACCACCACTTTTAAGTTCATCGGTAATTTTAATACCTAAATACTTTTGCGCAACCGCAACCACGGTATTAAAATTAACACCTCTTAAGAGTTTTTGGTTAATAGCCATAACAACATCATCACCTAAACACATTAAAGACATACCCCTATCTATGGGTATATCTGGCAATACTGTAAGCTTATTTGGGTCTACACCCTGACATATAAGCCAACAATACGCACAACAAATATACATGTAACACCAATTAACCAAGGAATTTAAAATGGCAGTTAAAAAATTACCAGAAGTATTTCCTTGATCCCAAGTGTAAAATACTTGCTTCCCTACATCAGAATAAACATGTATACTATTAACTATATCTTCAAAAAGAATAGAACGTATATTACTGGCATTAGAACCAGCATCACAATAAAATTTGTCCATAAGAACAAGAATACATCCCATAATCTGACGAATCTGATGTTTGTCATATTTACTATGATCCATAAACAACATATCATTAGATGTAGACATCAATTTATTGGCAATAGCATTCCATTCCAGTGAATATGGATTAACACCAATGGCAATTCCATTTTTAACGCGGTTATCATAAATCCAACCAGCAAAAGCCCCCATGTATTTCTTACATAAGAGAAGAACAATGAAATCACAAGCACAAAAAAGGCGACTGTTTCCAGCAACCACTTTTTCAAGTGGTAATAATTCATCTTTAATATTATCAATATTAATACCATAAACTCTATATCCACTTTGTAAACGCTTATCATAATAATCAAATAACCTCTTAACAAGCCTATGAACAGGCCCTTTCAATTCAATCTTATTATTACGAAGTGACTCATCAGTAAGCATCCATTTCTTAGCTTTCCATTGTTGTTTAAAGAGATCTTTCATCATGCGTAAATAAAAACCGCACGAACTATCCCAATTAACACCAACTAAATTAAAAGCAGAATCTCCAAAAAGACACTGTTCAAGTGTTAACAAATCACGACAACGAGGAGCATCAGAATCAGCATAGACACGTTCCATAGCTTTTTCTATAATACCTTCTACTAAGACGTTATTCAACACCACGCTATTAGAACCATAAGGTTCTCTAGCATTTCGAACAACATCAACAAAAACACCGTCTTTTCTAGTAAAATTATATAGACGAGCAGGAAAACGAGTAAGTTTATGCTTTTTAGGTAACGGTGAAGAGACTATTTCGCTTTTCTTAGGAACATAAAAATTATGATTACACACACCAAGACTGGTATGATTATCATCAATGACTTTTAATTCAGTTGAGAGTAAAAAATCATTCATCTGTCCAACAGCTTCTAAACCAATCTCCTCCTTAATCGCATCTGCATAAACACGCAAATTCTCATTAATACCATCAACAATTGGAACAGTTTTAACTTTCAACCTTTCAATCCAAGGTTCAAAACACTCTCTAACAAGAAGAGTTCCATGAGGTATAACCCCCTGAGAAGAAGCATGATAATACATCATCCAAGGTTGTTGTGCTTGAGGCCATCCCAAATTAACGCAAAAATTCTTACGTTCATCTGTAACATAACCTACACAACCACAGTAACCAGCATAAGTCCTAACTTCACGATTTTGACCCCGCATTTGCAGAGCTTGATACTCCCACAAACCAAGAGTATGTTCCCTATCACCATAAGTCATATCATAAGCAGAATATTTAACATCCATAGCGGTCAAGTTATAAAACACATCATGACGCGTTTCTGGACCAGTGGGTTCCTGATCCATATTTGTTGTTCTTTCAATAAAAACACCCTCAATATTACTCTTTCCTGATACCATATACTCTACACACTGCTTAGGTGGTATAAGTTTATATATGTCAGGACGATTCCTACCTATAGGAAAAGTAATTATAGAAAGATCATGTTTTTCAAGAACATCTGACGTTTCCATCAGAACAGACTCTAACCTACAATTCTCAGTACAATTTTCTGAAGTGCGATGAATAAAAGGAACAACACGTAATACAACATAATCAATATGTCTCTTATCACTTGTTGGTAAAGAACACATCTTCATAAGTGCTTCTAATTGTTTATGTGCATGATTGACAATAATTGCAACACGACCACCCAAAAACAATACATTACAAAGATGATTAGTAGTAACTACCTTACCATTATGACGATCAACATATAACAGGCAGTTATTATCAATATACTTATCAATTGTCTGTTTCATAGAAGAATGATCAGCAAGTGACATCTGGCCTTCTTTAGATGCCATATCATGACGCCACTTCAAAATTTCTCTTTCAGCTCGCAAATTTGCCCTAATTTCAGAATTCGTTTTAGCAGTATGTTTTCTAGCTGTATAATGACATCCCATAACAAATACAGCCATTGGAATCATAATACCAGCAGAAACGGAAATACCAGCTAAAAACTCTCTCCACATTCTATCTATATTAGGTCCAAACAACCAATGCATAGCATCTATAGCACCAGAACGAATAGTACTTAACATATTACGAGTACTATCAAATATAAAATGAAGAGCATTCCCAACTTCATTCAAAGCTGAGACAACAGGATTTTTAACATAACGACGACATTGCATACTAAAAATGCATTCTTTTGCGCTTTCATAATCCATATAAGCTATACGAACTATATCAATAATGTCCAATGTTTGAGAAACATTACGAGCAAGGGGGTCAACGTCACAATCATGTGCTATACGTAACAATACAGTATAACACATACCCATAATCTCATGTTCTTCCTCACCAAAATGTTGCCTTGTTACCAAAGCTTGAAAAGCGCTACCAGACATAGCTATATTATCAAAGCCATTTATATAATGAGTAACAATTTGGTGAACACGCTGATGCTCCTCACGAGTCATAGTATGTCTCACAGCATAAATTGCCATCTGCGGTAGTGACAACATTGGATGACCAACTTCAAGAGCTTTAGAAATAACTCTAACTTCTTCAGCAGGTTGAAGTCTAGCTCCAAAAATATGCCTATTCCCAATAGTAATATCTCGATTCATCTGCGGTTCAAAACCCGAACCAACAGAATCAACATCAGACATATCATCTAAAGGAAATGGCTGAACAACATTAGCCATTCTAATAAATGGCACCTCACCATGATTAGCATTTCCATGTAAATTATTAATAGCTTCTCTTGCTACTTGGGTAGAAAAATTTTTCAGTTGATTTCTCTTATTCAAACCTTCACGATGAACACTAACACAATGCCGCTTACATAACTCTAAAAACCCATGATAATCATAAATTCTATCATCTACAAAAGATCCAGTTGAAAATTTAAATCTCCTAAAGTGATAAACATCCAAGGGATCAGGTTGCTGTAAAGCTAATTCCTTATTCAATTTTCCATACAGATCAAAATCATTTTCATGACCTGTAACTCTATTAGTATGTATATCAAAGATAGGAATACCTTCAGCATTTCTTTGAATAAACGCAGGTTTAACTGACATATACCAACCAAATTCGTCCATACGATTACTCAAAGCATCTAAATTACGCACACTTTTAAAACGAGCAGTTCCTAAATTAAGCAAATTTGTTTGCATAAAAATAACTTTAGAAATAAACCACAAACGCATTTTCTTGGACAATTCAGCAGCAGGTAATGGACATGGTTGATCTCCAACCATGTGTATTAACATACTAGCCTCACTTGGCTGTCCTTCAGCGTCTGTAGTACAATAACCATCAGCAAAATTACAAACAGTTTGACCACAATAAGTATCTAAATGCTTAATTTCAGTTGGCATATCATACACATGCTTAGCTGGATTACGTTCTATCTCAGCTATCTCAGCTGCAGTTTCAGCAAACGCAAATGCCATTTTGCGTGAAGCAAAAGCATTAAAATATGTTTTACCAATACTAGAAGCTCCAGCAATAGCAACAAGAACAGAACGCGTACGTTCACCAAAATTCATGCCATTTTCATGGGCAATCCTTTCAAGATTAAAAATTTTATCTTGAACCTTAGAAATCATAACTATCAATTGATGATTTTTAGGAGTTTTTGGAATTTGTGATAAATAATCATTAACTTTTAATGACAATTTTGTTACCTTTTCCAAAAAATCCACATTAATTGCCATAGGATCATCTTGATATTTCTGATTTAACTCATGAATTGCATGCATAAACTCTGCTGCCACAGCATCCGTAGGTTTCAGACAATCCCAGGCTTCAATTCCAAAAGTTTCACAAACTAAAACACCAACACCTTTAAACCACTCAATTATAGCAGTAAATGCGTCATTTAGCTTAGAACAATCTCCAACGCATGAACATAAACTTTTAACAGAGTTTCGTAAAGTACTAGTATCAAGAGTTGTACCAAATGTAACAAATATAACACCTTGAACAGCAACTTTTGCCCATTCATCCCAAGATTGTGGTGCAAAATTTTCAGATACTAAATCAACAATCCATTTACTAACAAATGAAACAGCTGAACTACCAACTTTATAAAGTGCATAAAGACCAAAAAGGACTTTAGGTACGAATAAATTTGGTACATCAAACTGACGCTCTGCTATTTCCAGAGTCAGGTATATCAAACAAAAGTAAATATTAGCAGTAAGAGGGTTATCAAAAACCTTCATAAAACTACTAAACCTACTTAAGAGACCTTCGCCAGTATCAACTGCTTTATTTACAGTCTCATTAGTTTTAGCAAATGTATCAATAACTTTTGAAAATTCAGGCAATAAAGTAGTTACACTAGACATTACTACATTAGATAAACGATCCATATGCTCTCTACAAGCACTCGCATTTGTATCAATGGTAGAATGTAACTTAACTGCTTCCTTGGCAATCATTCCAATAGAATCGGCTAAATGATGAGTGCCTAAAATATCACACTTAGAATTCATCTGAGCCATACATTCACAATGGCCCATTAAATCACGTATTGCAATCTTCAAAGGATGTGGATATGTTGCTAATCTAATATTCTCAAAACAACCTAATTCCACTAAAGAAGCAATATCATATTTATATATTGGACGAAGTTTTAAAAACTTTACAACCTTCCAATATCTACCGTGTTCAATATCATATCGAACACGGGTTTTTATACAGTTTAATACATCATCATATCTACCATGTTTAATGTCACATTTAACACGTGACAATAAAGTTTTCTCTACATAAACTCTAGAAATATGACGAAAAACAAAACGTCGAATAGGATCGAAACCACGACTTAACACTCTACACACAATAGAAGGTTCACAATTTCGCATATTTGAAAGCAAATAACGCTTTCTAAATTCAGTACGATAAAAAGTACTCACTCTAACATTTCGTTTAAATTCCTTAATTTGTCTACTAGGTCCACCTTGACCAAAGGAAATAATATCAGAAGCACGATGGAACTGTGCACCACTTTCCGCTGGTAACACGTCATTTCTACCGGTTTGTTCCGAATTTCTTTCCAGTTGACTGGACATGGTTAAAATCTAGCATACAACAACATTTAGCCATAAACCGGCCCACAAAGTCCGGATAATGTTGAGGTCACGCCCTAGCTACATAAGTCTAGCACGCTTTGTAATTTCTGTAATACGCTTCACTCCAGAAAGCTCGTTTGATAAATCAAACGTTGGCTCTACTGGTCAGGCAAATAAAACAGGACCATCCTGGGAAACCACACCACTTTCAAAACCAGCTTAGAATTTGCTTCTAAGCAAAGCTATATATTGGATGGAATTAACTAAACTATATCCCTAATATAAATGTAGACCATTTACACATTTGAAATAAAGATTTAAAGAAATAATCCCCAGATGGAACAAGGGGGTCTACTAAATTAGGACACCAATGTTAACCTACGATATTCCTAGTAACCGTAGAAAACTCAACAAAAATTGTTGGAAACTTTCTTAAAAGTTTCAAAATCAGCAAAAATCGACAATAACAATGTCAACACTCGAGTCTTATACTATATTTAACACAACAGTTCTCCAACACACATTTACGTTAAAATAAATGTGTGGGACAACTCTCATGGAAAATATGTACG
>Ga0058860_10076170_pt1 | contig 9396 bp, 2 predicted proteins | sample SwirhirootsSR3_FD_61088 | JGI IMG/M metagenome (GOLD analysis project Ga0058860, IMG submission 61088) | Switchgrass rhizosphere and bulk soil microbial communities from Kellogg Biological Station, Michigan, USA for expression studies -... | ecosystem: Host-associated > Plants > Roots >...
CAGGAGGGTTTGTGGTTTCCAGATACGGGTCGTTAGACCTGATCCTTGTAACACAAACGCGCCAGTAATCCACCCCCTACAGGGTATTACCCGACTTTGCGAAAAAAATTACACACAAAGGTGAGTTAACCGCGCCATCCGCGCGGAGTAGGTATTTTTGGAAATTCGCTTTTATCTTAGAAGCGTAACTGTTAAAATTTATTTATTATTTATATGAATATAGACATTAAATGATTTAGATTTACCTATGTATAAGATATACATATTGGCGGACAACCAGTGAAGAACATAGCCTGAAAATCATCTGCGACAGCACGTTGAAATACGACGTCAGCAGTGAAACCAGGTTTATTAGTATACACTAGTTGTGATCTTGGACGACCAGGATCATTCCACGGTGAATCAGCCCCATTGTAGAAACTGGTTAAAGCCATAGGTAATCTACTGTAGTAGGGAATATGTTGGTATGAATAGGGATAGTTCTCGTGCATATTACACGGCACGAGAGGAGCTACTTGATCAGGACTGGCAAGACTAATTGCTTGAAAATAATTAGCTCTTGTTGTAGTACCTGTATTGTACGGATTAGTTGTAAAAAATCCGGAACCGGGAAATGAATTGGTCATGATTCTAGTTGTATTACTAGTATCAGCAATCATATACCGCATTCCTCCTCTCATAAATGAGAACCACGGAGCAACATGTGAAAATAGGTCTCCGCAAAATCCAGAACTCACTGGATTTCCCGACACACCATCTATTTGCCATGCGGTGATGAAATAGGGATCAATAGTTACTTTGTTAACACCAGTCCAAGTAAAACCACTGAAAGATTGCGTATTAATAACACTCAAGCGCAATAACAATTGCTTAAGTGATAAAATACGCTCTCCAATACAGCGTTTACTATGGAATAACTTGTCTTCAACAGTGTTACTTCCTCCTATTTCTGTCTGTGTGAATGTCATACCTTGTTGTATAGATTCACGGATTAGCTCTGATCCATCACTCTGTGGTACATATGGAGCATTGCCACCCTGAAATTGTCCAGGAACAGCCAACTCGAAATCTTCAGCTGCACTGAAAAAGACCTGCATATTTATACTCTGGGAACAACTTTCTGGTGCTCTGAGATCATTCAAAACTTGAATATCTACTTGACCTGAAAATTGGTTATTTGGAACACCAGGGAATGTTTCTGCATAGTCACTATACAAAAGGTAAGGTAGTTCAATTGATATGGTATCTTCCGTTCTTATATCTATTACGGCACGCTTCTGAAAGGCGCCCGTAACTAATCCAGGAGCAGTAGTAGGTACATTACATGGAACCCATGTAACCTGAATCCTGCCTGAATGCATTTGAGTCTTGACGAACTTGAGGGTCATAATAATTCCTCCTCGCCAAAACCAGTGCATTTTGGATAGATATGTGAATGGAACGTTATACTCATAAACTGCAGTATGTGTCGCCACTACATCTGTACCGGTATTTAGACCGGCTCCATTTAAAGTTAAAGGTGAAATCTTCTGTGATAAAAGACTAAAACCTTGACCTTGCGTGGAGTTCCATGAAACATCTTTCACATAATATGGAACTGAATACAGATAAGCGAGAGACATTTCATCTTCTGTAGTAAAACTGCCATAATCAATTGTTTCTAACTTGTTTAAACAAGACATACCGCCTGGGAAGGCTAAATCTGGGCCATCTGCCGTAGAACCATACCGTAGTAGTTGTTGTGCAACTACCGTAGTGCCAGTAAGTTCTCGTGGTTTAGACCATCCTAAAGCGCTTGCTACGCTACCAAGTATATTTGTAGCCCACTCAACGGGCTGGGCAATTTCCGATAGAACTGGAATGCCTTTCAATACACCTGCTACTTTTGCAGTCGTTTTAAGACCCATAGCGATAGGACCTGAGTTTTCTTTTGTCTCGTTAACTTCTCCTCCTCTACGTCTTGCTTTCTTACTTACTATCTCCTTATTAGACATCTGGGGTACAGTTGGAGCTTGTAGTTCAACATTCTCGAACCAGGCGTACACTAAATAATCTACATATAGTTGACTTACCGGTGCAGCTGCCCCTGTAAACAAAGGACTAAATACATCTAGGAACCAAGTTCCCCAATCATAGTAGTTCTCTTTAAATGCATAAAAGGCAGTTGGAGCAATATAAGGAATTTTCATAACAACGCTCGTTTTTCTACAATCGATTTCAACATGTGGGTGTTGTATCTTTTGAGTTAAATGAGCATTCTTAAACTTACCATACCTTGGATTAACTGCAACAAATTGTTTATATGCTGGTAGATAATGTAAAAGGAGTTTTCCCTGATGAAAAGGCGACGCATTGATTTGTATTTTAATCATGAAATCGCCTCTAATCAAGTTAAAACCTTTAACTTTCTCTTGCCACATAGTAACACTAGTTAACAGACTTGAAATTGATCCAGAGTTAAGGTTTGTATTTTGAGCTTGTGCTGTGGTCCACTGACCATTAGCAATTAACACAGGTCTCATAAGAAAAGCCTTAATATCTGCATAAGTTTCTACATAAGTAGATAACTCGTAAGTGGGTCGTGAAGAGACACCTACTTCCATACTTCCTTCATCAAAGAAAGTGGTCGTAGCTTGCTGGGTAACTTGTTCAGCCTCTTCAAAATCAGTCGCATCCATTTGAGCGACTGACGTACATGTGTTTTTATTATGATAAATATTCTTAACACCAGAATATCTAAAACCTCTATTACTACGAGGAATAGGTGTGTTTACATCGCTGGACACACTAACCAAATTATCAAAATTGGAAATGCAAAATTTTCTCTTCAGCCAGCATTACGGCTTAAAGAGACGGCTCTCCGCCGGCGGGTGATTGTAGTATCGTAGTTTTAACGTTAAAGTCGGACGATACTACAGTCTCACCATGACTTATTATATCCGACTCATAACGGTTTTTATACTCTTCAGCCTTGAGTTTCAACAATAGCTTTCCTAGGTCTACCCCTTCAAACTCCTCATCATCCATAAAGTCATTATATGAATATTTATACTCAGAGAGTGTTAGGGCATATCGTTGTGCAACATCATAGTCAGTAAATCTAGGGTATCTTCCGTACTCTTTAAGACAAGCAGGAGCATATAATTTCACTACTTTCTCAAAGTCCTCACGGTCATCTAGAGACCTTTCAAGAAAACAATTTTCAATTTTCTCGATTTCAATCTCTGGATCATAAATACCTTTAATCCACTGAACTCTTTCAACAGCTGAATACCGACGTAAAACACCAATGAAACGCTTTCTACCAAATAATGTTATCAACTTGAAACTTCTTCCAAGAAAACTTCCATCAGTAATAGATCGGAAGTCAGGAATAACACCTTCAGTTTTAAGCTCATCAGTGATGTCAATACCCAGATACAATTTACCGATCATTTTAATAGTATTGAAATTAACACCTGGCATCTTATCTTTTTTAATCGAAGCGACAATGTCATCTCCTAGACATATAGCTTGTAGCGATGTATCTGCTGGATTAGGGGGTAAAGATGCAAGATTATTAGGTTCAATACCATTATGAATCAGCCATGCAAATATAGAACAAATATAGAGATAAGTTATATTAACTAATGAGTTAAGAATAGCTGTTAGAAAATTTCCGGATGTATTACCTTGACCCCATGTATAGAAATGTAATTTTCCCTTATACATGGTAACATGGTAACTATCCATTATATCCTCAAACAATAACATTCGAACTCTACTATTTAATGAACCCTTATCTCCATAATACATATCCATTAATATCAAAACAGATTTCATAATTTGACGCAATTGTTTCTTATCAAATTTAGAATGATCCATAAAGACACAGTCTGGAGAATTATTGACAATAGAAGTGACAATAGAATCCCATTCTTCACTCAGAGGATTAACACCAATAGCGATTCCATTACGGATACGATTTTCATATATCCATCCAGCAAATGCACCCATGTATGATTTACATAACAATAAATTAATCATATCATTGGTACAGAACAGTCTAGAATCTGCTTTTAGCACTTTCTCCTTCTTCAACAATTCGTCTTTAATATTATCTATATTTAGTCCATATGTACGTTCACCAGCCAATAATTTATCTTTATAAGTATTAAATAATCTCTCAAGAACGCGATGAACATCAGGTTTAACAATACCTTTATCATCAAGCATCCACTTCTTACTTTTCCAAGTCATTCCGTATTTCTCTTTCATCATACGAAAGTAGAAGCCAGCAGAAGAAGACCAATTAACACTATTGAGTTTATAAGCCCCATCGCCATATAAACATTGATCAAGAGATAATACTTCTCGATATTTTGGAGGTGATGAATCAGACATAACTCGCGCCATAGCTTGATATATAATACCATCAATAAGAGGGCCATTTAATAAAGTAGGATTTAATCCATAGTTTTCACGTGCCTTCTGCATTGTGTCTACTATAGTACCATCTTTCAATCGAACAGTTCCCATACGTGATGGATACCTAGTACGTTCATCTATACCATAAAGAGGACTCCGTTTAATTTCACTTTTCATTGGAATAAATAATGCATAATCCATACTTGCTTTTGAAGTGTGATTTAAATCAATTTTCTCAATAGTAGTATGAATTTCCATTTTACAAGCTTGTTCAACATCAGGCATTAATTTCAATTCCTCTTCAAGAATTTGACTATATATATCCATGTTTTCCTGAATGGCATCAACTACGGGTTTTACTTTCACATAGTTGATCTCATCAATCCATTTAGTAAACATTTCTCTAAAGATAGGAGCTCCATTAGGTATCATACCTTGTAAAGAAGTATGAACATAACACAACCAAGGTTGTTGAGCTTGGGCCCAGTCTTTAGTACAAAAATTCTTGCGATCATCAACAATAAATCCTGGACTTGTACAATAACCTGCATGTGTTATAAAAGCATCATCTTTACCTTTCATAGTCCATGTTCTATATGAATAAGTACTTAACATAACTTCTTCACCATATACAGGAGCACTACAACGGTAGTTGCAGGGATCATTTGCTAAATTAAATCGTACAGGAATTCGCCTTTCTGGTCCTTTAAATGATAAATCAATGTCTGTGGTTCTTTCAATAAATACACCATCAATATTAGGTAAATCACTTATATATTCTAAACACTGAACAGGAGGAATTAAATTATAGATATGAGGACGATTCAGACAATGATTAAACTTGATTATAGCAAGATCATAATGTTCCAATTCAGGTGAAGATTCTAATATAATATCTTCAAACCTAAATCGTTCAGTACTTTTCTCCAAAGTGGTACTAACAAACGGAACAATTACAATCTCTAAATAATGTCCTGGTTTAGTTTTAACTTTATTATATATTTCTACAAGAGCCTCTCTTGCATGATTAACAATTAAAGCAGTCTTCCCACCAAGAAACAACATATTACATGGATGTCTAGTGGCAGTGTTGTCTCCCATATGTATGACAACGTACATTCCACACATATTATCCATATACTTATCTATAACTTTCTTATTCATCTCAGTATTAATCCAATCGCCTTGAAATTTTGTTCTATTCAATTTATCTTGTTTCTTTTGTTCTTTTAACTTAGAAGTATGCCAACGCAAATACCAATCAAGTAACAATGCAAGACCTATACCAATAGATCCAGATACAACGGACATTAGAACCGTATCCAATATAACTTGGAAGCGATGACTAAAGTAAATGCGTCGTAAAACTGACAAAGCACTATTGACATATGGTCTAACATTATTATTGTAAACTTGAATCATAGAATTATATGTTTCTCCAAGCCATATTGAAGCTTTTGTTACTTGCTTCAATAAAGGATCTTTAATTAAATAATCTATTTTACATTCCCAATAATGATTAGCAGCTTGTTCATAGTCCATTTGAGCTAATTCCAGTATACTTTTACAAGACAAACCTTTAATTTTATCACCAAAAGGTTCATTTTGCATTTCATATATAGCAGCTTGCAGAATTCTATAAACAATACCTCTTCTAGGATTAAAATCAGTTGCTTTAGTAGCTATAACTAAGGAAAGTCCTCTTAAATCAAGACCTTGGGTTAAGTCAGCCATTCTAGCTCCATCTTCTAAAATTTCTTTTATACGACGATGTTCATTAAATGTAAGAGTAGAATGGAAGATAGTCTTATAGAGTTGCCAATTCTTAGATCTGAAATTATCAACTTCTCGATGCATTACAGATGCCGTTACTCTTCCAACTGAACCTTCAAGATCAAGAAAATCAATTTCACTTATTTCCTCACGATCCAGCGCTGCAACACGAGCTTTGCGCCTTTGAATACGTTCATATAGTTCTTCATCATCCATCTGTGCTTTATATTCTTCAAAACCTTCATCTGATGTATCATAATCTGTATCAGGGTCTGGTGTATGATGAGGAACATTATTAGCAACTTGTACTCTAGGAAGTTGAATTCCCATTCTCAATCTTCGCTCTTTCCTAAGAAATTCACGATGACGAAGTTTGTCTAATTCATCTTTTAGTAATATACGTTGCCTTGCTTCAAGATCTAGTTCAAACAATGTTTCTGGAACATATGGTATAGGTTCATAATTTCTTTCCTCTACTTCCATATATTCAATAGCACCTGCTTCTCCATGATTCAATTCTCCTAATTTAGCCCTAGCCAATGCATGAGCACGAGCTACTAAATTATTACGTTTAACTTCTCCATTAGCTCTAACAACTCGAATATGTTGCTTATATGATCTACTAAAATTCTCTAAATTGAATACTTTATTATCCATAAATTCACCTTTTGAGAAATTTATTCTTCTAAAAGACCACAAATTAGGTGGCATTTCACCAGGTTCTAATATAGGCAACAAAGTTCGATCAAGCATTCCATACATTTCATCATCACGTTCATAACCACGTATACGATTAGTCGTTGGATCTACAATTGGTGATCCATTGGGATGTCTCATAATATATTCTGGATTAACATACATATACCATCCAAACTGATCCATACGCCTCTTAACTGCATCAGGGTTACGAACACTCTTAAACATATTTTGATGAATATAAGTAACATTAGTACAAGCAATAACAACTTGTGATATAAAATACAAGCGTTGCTTCTTAGTAATTTCCGCAGCAGGTAACTGATAAGGTTGACCACCTACTACATATATCAAAGATGTAGCTTCACTGGGTTGACCTTCAGCATCAGTTTGACAGAAAAGATCAGGATATAAAACAATCTTTTCTCCTCTATATTGATCATGATGTTTGTTATCCAAAGGCCAAACGTAAACATTAGTCTTCCAATCTCTTTCTGCGTCCATAACTTCACCAAACGTTTCACATAGATCAATAGATATGTCTTGTGAAATAAAATCTGATAAATAAGTTTTACCTACGCCCGGAGGACCAGCTATAACAATAAAAGCTGGATCATTACGATCTCCTAATGACATACCAGCATCAACAACATTACGATGTAAAACTTGCATTTTCTCTTGCAAGTTACGCAATGCGTTACTAACTGGCACATTTTTAGATGTAATAGGCATAGATGAAACATAATTATTAATTTCCATTAAAAGACGAGTTACTTCTTCAGCAAATTCAACTCCTATAGCCATAGGATCTTGAGCATATGCCTGTGTAAGCACATTAACTCGATCCATAAATTCACGGATTTTCTTATCTTGAGGTCTAAGCCACTCGAAGGTTTCTATACCAAAAGTTTCACAAACTAAAGACATAGCACCTTTAAACCACTCAGTAACAGCTATAAATATCTCATTTACACGAACAGCATTTGTAGCAGAGTCTGCAAGACTCTTAATACTTTTCGTCACTGTAGAGAAATCAACTGTCTGACCAAAGACAAGAAATAAAACTCCTTGACATCCTATGGTAAGCCAATCTTGCCAATCAGCTTGTGGTGTAGTATACACAGGAGCCATCCATCCTTGTATAAGAGATAATATTGGTTTTCCACATTTATAAACCATAAATACAGCTAAAAGAATTTTAATATATACAAATCCTTCTAAGTCGTATTTACGTTCTATAATTTCAATCACTAAATATAAAATACTAGCAGTAACAATAGAGGATAATGGACTATCAAACAATTTAAACATGTCTGTAAAATTCATATTTAAATCTAATCCATTATGAGCAATATCTCCTGCAACACTCACACCTTGAGTTAATGTAGGAACTAAATCACGAATAGCATTCTGAACTATATTGCCTATACTACTACTCATATCATTAACTGTATTTGCTGTTTGTTCTCCTAAAGCTTTTGCTTCAGCACCAATCCTCTCAATAGAGGAAGCTAAAGCAAAAGTACCAAGAGGATCCCATCCTGCTTGTCCTTTATTAGAAAATACTTCTTTCACTTTATTAACATATCTTTGAACATTACCTTTAAATAAGATAATTTCAAGATTTGAATAACGACCAGTCAGAGCATAAAGAGAAATCTTTCTACCTTTATACTTTCTAATATCCTTAACCATGTGTAGCTTAACTACACGCTTTCCTTCCACTTTAAGGTCGTGGTCGGCATAACCTTTAACACTATCTACTTTAATGTCCTTAGATAGATCACTGCCTGACAGCTTGACTGTTGTACTGTTTTCCGTCGTCACGTCATTTCTCGGGTTGGTTCCCAAAGTTATTTCTAGTTGACTAGACATAATTGTAGCTAGTGGTAAGTCAGAGCACCACCATATGTTCCATGTAAATAGTACATGGAGACTCTGAACTTTCGTATATACAATGGTATATACTAACTAAATTTAATCTTAACTTACTTCATCATAATGAGGACTTCCAATAAATTGGGGTTCCCTCAAATACTTAGGTCTAAATTAAAATACTATATACATGCTTAGCTAAACATGGTTCAAACGCTTGCCGTAGGTGCACCCTACGTTGAAGCTATGGTTATATAGACTTTGCACCATAAAAATATGGATTTGTTAATATTTGATATCAATTCGCATTTCTGAAACGAAGAGATATATCATTCCTACATATAAATATGTAGTGATACCAAATATCGCCACTGAAATGTGTGATGTTCCAATCATATCTTCCAAGTAATATGGTAACTTATTCAAATAAAAGTTGGTTTGTTTTATTTTTGTTATACAGTGCACTTCCGGTTTGCAGGACCGGCAAAATTTAAACTAGAGACCTCAATCAAGAGGGACCTAGCCCAAGACTTTCGGTCTTGTACATTACGTGTCATTCTTATTATAGAGAATAGTATCTATAATAACAATGCATAACGGAACATATATTAGAGAATAATATCTAATATATGCCGTCACGTATGC
>Ga0058860_12178914_pt1 | contig 9268 bp, 6 predicted proteins | sample SwirhirootsSR3_FD_61088 | JGI IMG/M metagenome (GOLD analysis project Ga0058860, IMG submission 61088) | Switchgrass rhizosphere and bulk soil microbial communities from Kellogg Biological Station, Michigan, USA for expression studies -... | ecosystem: Host-associated > Plants > Roots >...
CACCCCTTCATAGATGGAAACATTGTTTTGCACCTTAACATTCTTTCCCAAAACAACTTTAGGTGAGATTACAACATTTTGTCCAATATTACAATGTTCTCCTAAAATACATCCCGGCATAAGATGTGAAAAGTGCCAAATTTTAGTTCCATTACCTATTTGACACCCATCGTCTATAACAGCTGTTTCGTGTGCAAAGAAATCCGACATAATATTCTGTTTTAATGATTAATTGAAAAAGTTTTTAATTTCAGATATTACAAAATCTGAAGCTTCCTTATCAAATTCTGTATGAATAGGAAGTGAAATAACTTCTGAACAAAGTTTCTCAGTAACCGGTAAGGTAAAACCTTCTGCCACATATTGCTGAAAAGCTTCCTGCTTGTATAATGGAAGTGGATAATAAATCATACTTGGTATGTTCTTCTCACCAAGAAATTTTTGCAACTCATCTCTCTTCCCGTTTTTTACCTTCAGAGTATATTGATGGAATACGTGAGTTGAATTTTGTGCTCTTGCAGGAATTTCAATATCAGCAATACCGGCAAGATTTTCGTCATAATAGGTTGCCATTTTATTTCTTGATGCTGAATATTCGTCAAGATACTTCAACTTCACTTTAAGAACAGCAGCTTGTATGGTATCTAATCTTGAATTACAGCCCAGTACTTTATGATAGTATTTTTTCTCCTGTCCATGGTTCGCGATCATTCTTATTTTAAGAGCCAGATCATCATCATTTGTCATTAAAGCACCTCCATCACCGTAGCACCCTAAATTCTTGGATGGGAAAAAAGACGTACACCCGATATGACCAATAGTACCAGTCTTTTTAACATTTCCATCAGAAAAAGTATAATCAGAACCTATAGCCTGAGCATTATCTTCTATTACGAATAAATTATGCTTTTCTGCAAAAGCAAGAATTTTTTCCATGTCTGCACTTTGTCCATACAAATGAACAGGCACGATTGCTTTAGTATTCGGTGTAAGGTACTTCTCCAAACCTTCAAGCTCAATATCAAAAGTATTTTCATTGACATCTACCATGATTGGCTTTAAGCCTAAAAGTCCCATTACTTCAGCAGTGGCCACATAAGTAAAAGCAGGGCAAATAATTTCATCACCTGGTTTTAAGTCTAAAGCCATCATTGCGATCTGTAATGCATCAGTACCGTTGGCACATGGAATAACATGTTTTACCCCTAAATATTTTTCAAAATCCTGTTGAAATTCTTTTACTGCAGGGCCATTAATAAATGCGGTATTATCTAAACAATTCTGAATACCTGCATTTACTTCTTCTTTTATCTTTTCGTATTGATTTTTTAAATCAACCATCTGAATTTTCATAATGCTATTTTATCTTTAAGTGTTTTTTGAAAATAATCAGTTTTATATAAGCTCACTTATTGCATTTCCTATGGAAAGACATGAAGTGGCCGCAGGACTTGGTGCATTTCTTACATGAATGATATTTCCGTTTTTCACAATATCAAAATCATCAATTAAGGCTCCATTTCTGTCACATGCCTGAGCTCTTACTCCGGATCCTCCCGGAACAAGATCACTTTCCTGAATCTCTGGCATTAGTTTTTGTAAGGCTTTTGTAAAAGCGGATTTTGAAAGTGAACGATGTACTTCTCCCATTCCTGTTTTACCATATTTAGCAACAATTTTTCTAAAACCTGGCCATGTAAGGGTTTGCATGGTTTCATTAAAATCAAAATCAAAAAATTTATATCCTTCCTTTTTAAAAGCTAGTACTGCATTTGGACCAGCTTCTATGTTCCCATCAACCATTCTTGTAAAATGAACACCTAAAAAAGGAAAATTAGGATCCGGTACGGGATAAATAAGATGTTTTACCAGATGTTTCTTTTCATCTTTAATTTTGTAGTACTCTCCTCTAAAAGGAATAATGATAACATCATTCTTTTCATTAGTCATTTTTGTAACCTTGTCAGAATAAAGTCCGGCACAAGAAACCAGTTTGGTTGTCTTAAATTCAGAATTATTAGTCTGAACAACAATCTCATTACCTTTGGTAACAATATTTGTTACTTCCTGATTAAATTTAACTTCACCTCCTAATTCTTCGAAAAGCTTTTTTATTTTTTTGGCTACACCAGGGTAATCAATGATACCTGTCTGTGGAACTTTAATGGCTCTTACTCCTTCACAATGAGGTTCTATTTCACGAAATTCTTCTCTTGACAGATATTGTAAATTTTGAAGCCCATTTTCTACTCCTCTTTTATATATATTATCCAAAAGAGGAAGTTCTTCTTGCGAAGTTGCTACAATTATTTTACCACAAAGGTCGTATTTTATACCATGTTTCTCTGCAAAATTGATAATAGAGTTATAGCCTTCAATACAATTTTTTGCTTTTAAGCTTCTTGGTTTATAGTATATTCCGCTATGAATCACTCCGCTATTATGTCCGGATTGATGCAGCGATACATTGTTTTCTTTTTCTAAAATAAGAATTTTAGTGCCGGGGCTTTTAAGCTGAGCCTGGTATGCTGTTGCCAACCCCACTAAACCTGCCCCGATGATTACGATATCATAATTCATTTGCGATTATAATCTTGCGTCTACTAAATTTCTATCTAAACAAGCCTTAGTATCAAAAATAACTGCATTTTCTTTCTTTAGTTGAGCAAGATCCATCTGAAGAAATTCATTATGAGAAACTGCAATAATAATGGAGTCGTATTTCTTACCTTCCTGAAGTACACCTAGAATATCAATACCATACTCATGTTTTACTTCTTCTTTGCTTGCCCATGGATCATAAATATCTACATTTACACCATAGTCTACAAGTTCTTTATAAATATCTACTACTTTGGTATTTCTTACATCCGGGCAGTTTTCTTTAAAAGTAACTCCCAGGATAAGAGCTTCAGAATTTTTGATAACCCCCCCTTTTGCAATTAAAAGTTTAACCACTTTAGATGCGACAAACTTCGCAATTGAGTCATTTACTCTACGTCCTGAAAGGATTACATCTGGATGATATCCTAACTGTTCAGCTTTGTGAGCAAGGTAATAAGGGTCAACGGAAATACAGTGTCCTCCTACCAGGCCTGGTTTGTATTTAAGGAAGTTATACTTTGTTCCTGCTGCCTCTAATACATCATTGGTATCAATACCAATTCTGTCAAATATAAGAGCAAGTTCGTTTACAAAAGATATATTAACATCTCGCTGGGCATTCTCTATTGCTTTGGAAGCCTCTGCTACTTTAATACTTGATGCTTTATGTGTTCCGGCAGTAATAATTTTTTTATATAGATTATCTACTTCGTCTGCAATTTCATCTGTAGAACCCGAAGTTACTTTCTTAACACTTGTAAGCGTATTTACTTTATCTCCCGGGTTAATTCTTTCCGGAGAATATCCTACAAAAAAGTCTTTATTAAATGCAAGTCCTGAATGTTTTTCAAGGACAGGAACACATTCTTCTTCTGTACAACCAGGGAAAACGGTGGATTCATAAATAACAATATCTCCTTTCTTGATAATTTCTCCAAGCATTTTAGAAGCAGAAATTAATGGCTTCAAATCAGGAGCATTATACTTATCAATAGGAGTAGGAACGGTAACAATAAAAACATTAGCTTCAGCTATGTCTGCTAAAGTACTGGTGGCTTTGTATCCATTTCTCCCATTAGATTCTTTGAAGTTTTTTAAGCCTTCATTAAGTTTTTCAATTTCAGCCTCAAGGGTAATATCTACTCCCTTATTAAGCTGAACAACTCTTTCTGCATTGATATCAAATCCTAAAACAGGATAATGACCAGCAAATTCTAAAGATAAAGGCAGCCCTACATAACCTTGCCCTATAACAGCTATTTTATATGTTTTCATCACTAGCTAAATTTATTTTTAATTTTTTCTAACCAAGTTTGTTCTTTTTGGTTATTATATCCGTAACCGTATTTATTACTATATCCCAGGTTTTCTCTACTGACATCGTTTAAAACAAATCCGACGTTTTTAATCTTATTTTGATCAATATTTTTATTTGCAAATTCTGTTAATGCTTTCTCAGTATATTTAGATCTGGAAACATAAATAGTAACATCAGCGAGATCAGCAATCAGGAATGTATCTGTAACCAAAAGCAATGGAGCTGTATCCAGTATAATATAATCATATTTTGATTTTAGCTCATCTAATAGGAGTGCATAACGTCCATTAGAAAGCAATTCTGTAGGGTTAGGAGGTATCATTCCCGAATAAATAACATCCAGATGAGGGTTAAATGAAGAAACATGGATAATTTCTTCCAGTTTAGTCTGATCTGAATAAAGATACTCCGTCAACCCGGCTAAGCCTTTTCTTGCAGGATTATATCTTTGTAGCTGAGGGTTTCTAATATCAGATCCGATAATAATCGCTTTTTTCTTAGGATTGGCTAAAGTAAGTGCAAGATTTACAGAAGTAAACGTTTTACCTTCTCCCTTAACTGTAGAAGTTACAAAAACAATTTTTCCTCCATCTTTATTTTTAGGAAGCATGAAATTCATATTAGTAATAAGAATTCTGAATGCTTCAGCCATAGGAGTAATATCATTTACTCTTACAATATCTGAATCCCCTTTCTCAAGGCTTGGTAATTCTGCAATAACAGGTGCATGAACTAGCTTATCAAGATCATGCTTAGTTACTATCTTATTATTAAGTAATTGTAATAGATAAATAATCGCAAATGGGATTAGTAGACCTACAACTAAAGCACCAAGCAAGATGAAGTTTCTTTTAGGGGCTACCGGTATGGTAGATGCGTATGCAGTATCAATAACTCTTGCTTTAGGAGCTGTAATGGATTGAGCAATTGCAGTTTCTTCTCTTTTCTGTAAAAGAAGCAAATATAAATTTTCCTTTATCTGTTGCTGTCTTTCTATACTTCTAAACATTTTTTCAATAGAAGGAAGTTTAGATATCTTACCTGAAACCTTATTCTGTTCTCCCAAATATTCATTTCTTGCCAATTCAAGACCGGTTCTATTTCTTTGTAAACTTTGCGTAATAGTACCACGCAATGTATTAATCTGCTTGGTAATATCAACAACTGTAGGGTTTTCTGCTGTTGCAGATTCAAGTAATCTGTTTCTTTGTAAAATTAACTGGTTGTACATTGAGACCCCTGCGGTAGCCTCCGGGTTATTTAATCCTACATTTGCTGGTAATGCCTGATATTGCCCCTGCTTCGAAACAAATCCGATCAATGCATTTGTGAGTTCTAGTTGGGAATCAATTTCAAGCTGTTTTGCTCTTGCTGCTGCAGAACTTTCCAAACTGATTTTAGCTTCAGTTTCAATATCCGTAAGATTATTTTTAGATTTAAAACTTTCTTTTTGATTTTCAACCTCACCTAATTCTCCAGATAACTTCTTTATTCTATCTTCAATAAAATCCAATGTTTTTCTTGACTCAGTATTCTTATCAAGAATAGCATCGTTGTTATAGGCTACAACAAGATTATTTAGAATATCTTCAGCCTTTGCTATTTGAGGATACTGTATAGCTAATCTCACCACGGTAGCCTCTTTAGACAACAAACTTACATTTAATGAATTTTGTAAACTAATAACTTTGGCTTCCAGAGAGGAAATCTGTAACTGTAAATTATTAGGATCTACTCCTTTTACCAGAGACGGATTAAATTTATTATTTTTTGTAATAATAATGTTACCAAATGGCAACCCGATGGTTTTACCATAAGTGGTTATTATATCTTTTTTTAATTTTTCTGATGATATTGTAAGCTTGGTTCCATCAATTGTAAGATTAATGGTATTAACTGGTGCGTCAGCAGGTTTCTCTGAAACTACTTTAATCTCTACTGGAGAAGTTTCTTTATACAGCTCCATCGTAGAAATCTTACCTTTTCCGACAATATTGGTCTGGAGATTTTGGTTAGCAACCACTTCTCTCATCATTTTTTTTGACTTAAGAATCTCTATCTCATTAGCAACGCTATTGGTTTTCAAGCCTCCGAGACCAGATAAATCGGGTAGAAATCCTAAATCATTAGCAACAGGTGATGCAGTATTTTTAGCATCTTTCACCAATACAGTGGCCTGCACTTCATAAACGGGCACCATAAACTTGAGAGCAATATATCCTATTACCAAGGCAATAAGACCACTAACAATAAACCACGGCCATTTTCTAACGTATGGTTTAATTATTTCATTGAGATCAATACCATTTGAATTATCATTTTCAACTTCCGAGACTTGCGACGATTTTTGAATATCCATCAATATTTTATTTCTTATTAAATAAACTTACAACTACCGCTACCGCTGTAACTGCAATAGAGACACCTGTTAAGATAAGGCCTGTATTTGGATTTTGTTTTGCTAGAACATCTTTCGTATTGTTAGAAGAAATAATAATCGCATCTCCCTGCTTAAGATTATAATACGGTGAATTGATTAAATTAGCGTCACGAAGATTCACACGACCATGGGAAACAACACCATTCTCTGTTCTGATTACCAATACATCTTCTCTTTTCCCGTATGAAGTAAGATCACCCGCCATACCTAAAGCATTTAAAATAGTTCCTTTACCGTTGACTATTGTATAGTCTCCCTGTCTATTCACTTCACCCAGAACAGTAACTTTAAAATTAGCCAATCTTACACTTACCGTTGGATTAATGACATACTTAGTCATTTTATTATAAAGCTCTTCTTTAAACTCTAATAAAGTCTTGTCAGTTGTATTGATTTTACCTAAAACAGGAAAATCTATATTTCCTTCTGCATCTACAATGTAACTTGGTCCTGTAATAGTAGTCATCCCCTGATTGGGAGTATTTCCACCAGCTAAAGAATTTGTCTGAATCAATTCAGAAGAGGAATAGTTTTGATTGAATGGCTTTACAACATCCATATCTTTGGCAGTAATCATGACAATCAGTTGATCACCTGTCTGTATAGTAGGTTTAGAGTTTTTCTCTGATGCTTCTATAGCAACTTTTTCTATATTTTGCATATAGTTCAAGTCATTCGGCCTGGTTTGATTAACCTTGCAGGAAACCAGCGTTAATGCCAAAGATATTGCTAATATTTTTCCCTTCATATTTTTAAAATTGTACAAATATACATTTATATTTTTTCTATTTATCGAGTGCCTCATAGATAGAATTATTGCTCCTAAACTCCGGCACAATTGTTTTTAAGATTTTAACTACTTCCACTTTATCTCTTCTTAAGGATGCTTTGGTTATTTGTCTTGTCAGTAAGTCAATTTCTTCAAACCCCATAGTTGGATCCTTAGAGACCATAATCTTGTCATTATGAGTAGGAAGTGTTTTTGCGTTGTCACTTAGGAGCTCCTCATAAAGTTTTTCTCCTGGCCTTAGCCCTGTATAAATTATCTTTATATCAATATTGGGTTCAAATCCTGAAAGCTTTATCATTCTTTTTGCTAAATCTAAGATTTTAACAGGTTCGCCCATATCAAAAACAAAGATTTCACCTCCCTCTCCCATTGTTCCTGCCTGAAGAACCAGCTCACAGGCTTCAGGAATGGTCATGAAATATCTTACAATATCCGGGTGAGTAATTGTTACCGGACCGCCTGCTTCAATTTGCTTTTTAAAATGAGGTATAACAGAGCCATTAGACCCTAATACATTTCCAAATCTTGTTGTAATGAATTTAGTAGTATTTCCTTCCAGATTTTGAAGAGATTGCACGAAAAGTTCGGCTGCACGTTTAGAGGCCCCCATTACATTCGTTGGATTAACAGCTTTATCAGTAGATACCATTACAAAGCGGTTAACCTTATATTTACTGGACAATCTTGCAATAATTTTAGACCCTAAAATATTTACAAAAATAGCTTCATGAGGATTTTCTTCTACCAAAGGAACATGTTTATAGGCTGCAGCATGATACACCATAGAGAAGTTATAGTGTTGAAATAAGGATTCCATTCTATGTTGATTGGAAACGTCACCTAAAACAAATTTAAAAGCAATATGAGGATATTTTTCTCTCATCTCAAGCTCAATCTCATATAGCGGAGTTTCAGCCTGATCTAAAATAACAATTAAAGAAGGGTTAACTAAAGCCACCTGTCTTACTATTTCACTTCCTATAGAACCAGCCCCACCAGTTACCAGAACGGTCCTTTCAAAATGTCTGCTTTTAATCTTCTCGTTCTCAATCTTGATCGGTTTTCTATTCAATAAATCTTCTATTTGAAGATTTTTGATAGATCCTCCTAAATCACTATCTCTCAATTTCTGCACTGAGGGTGCTTTAAAAACATTTAAATCTTTTTCCAGAAACAAATTCACCCAAGAGTTCATTTCCTCTCTGGCCATCATTTCTTTAACAACTAGTACACCATCAATAATAAGGTCCTCTTTTGTATTTTCTTCAATTCGTTGTTTTTCATAGATAGGTTTTCCTAGTAGAGAGGCTCTTTTGGAATCTGTTCTTTGCGTCAAAAAGCCAACTACCTGATAAGGTAAACTTGGATTATCTAAAATAGCACGGGCAATTGCAATAGACTGTTCATCAATGCCCAACACCAGAATTCTTTTTTTCAAAGCACTTCTCCTATATTCTCTTACCACATGAAAGAATTCCTTTACATACAATCTGAAAAGAAATAATCCCATAAAAGAAATAACAAAGTACAAGACCAGATAAGGGGTGAGTATAAATTTACTTCCAATAGTCCAGAAATAGAATATGTTTATTGTTCCAACGGCAAGTAGAGTACAAAAACATGATACGAATAATTTGAACAGATCTATAAATGTCGAATGCCTAATGATACCCGCATATGTTTTAAAGAAATACATGAAGACTGTATTTACTACAATGATAAAAGCGAAAACAACGCTTTTATCTTCATGGTAAATAAACTCTCTTTGCGTGATTTTTTCTATTATATAAGTTGAAAGAAATAGTGATATTACCAGAATAATAATATCTATGATTAATATTATCCATCTGGGTAGATATCTTACATCTGAGAGATTGACAACATTATCTCCTCCAAATATTTTTTTCCTGAAAGAATTATACATTGTCGTTATTTGTGTTCATATGTTATTATTACGGTACAGTCTCGGTTATTAATTCAAAATACTATAAAGCATTTTCTGCAAAATTAAAATAAAATCTCATCTATGCTTTAGATTTAAAAAAATAAATTTAACTCCTAAAATTTATCAGTATATTCATTATCCTATCCTTGTCATTACCTGTCAAATTTGTAC
>Ga0058860_10034382_pt1 | contig 9226 bp, 1 predicted proteins | sample SwirhirootsSR3_FD_61088 | JGI IMG/M metagenome (GOLD analysis project Ga0058860, IMG submission 61088) | Switchgrass rhizosphere and bulk soil microbial communities from Kellogg Biological Station, Michigan, USA for expression studies -... | ecosystem: Host-associated > Plants > Roots >...
AAAACACAAACAAACAAAACAAATTCATTCACTTGAAACACAAACACGCACTACGCCGTGGTAAGAAAGTGCGACCTAAAGATGTCGCCATCTTAACACTTACCCGGTCGCCTAGGGGACAAATTATAACCTTGTCCTGGTTTACACTATAACTCGTGTTCGAGATCACCACAAAGGGCTCATTGCGCGGGAGACGTGGGTGCAACTGCACCCGTAGACACCGTCAGATCGTCGTATTGTCCACAATAGGCGAGAACCTAAAGCCCGCGAGCGAAAAGTCTGCTGCGCCTGCCGACAACATGTACATCGTGAAATCACCGCAACTCTCCGCTGACACGGTCAGATTTCGCGACTCCGTCGACGCCTCATAGTACACGGTGTTTATCGGGTAGAACCTTTCCACGGAATTGTAAGGCATAACGAAGTCGAAGCTTTGAGCTTCGCTGCCTTGGGGCCAAACCATAGCCCCGTGAAGATTCAGTGGGTAAGTGGGAAAGCCCTGGTTCATGGTGATGTCTTCGTTAACCACGGCAAAACCATCTCTGTCGATCAATTGCAGGGACCTGACCGTCTGGCCTGCGGTGCTGCCGATGCGCGGTGCAATAATCACCTTGTGCGACATCCCGCCGCGTACACCAGTGTACATTGGGCCGAGCCACCCTATCATCGTAAACCCAATACCAGTCGACATGGTAATAACAGACGGCGCTCCGCTGCGCGTAATTTGACTCGGATACTGCCCATGGTAATACTTACCTGCAAGACTATCTGTCGGGGGGGTGGGGTAGAATGGCATGGACAACGTCGTCTTGTAGTCGGTTGCAGCTGGAGTACCAGAAACGTCTATGCAGAACTGACCATTAACCGAGTACCCAGGGTAGTGGCAGTAGCGCTGGCAGAGGGCTTTGACACTAGACAGCGTGCAACTCAGTGTGGTGCCGTCCAAATTCACGGGTGAGCCCTCATGCCCGATGGTGCACTCCTCTGTCTCCTCGCCGGTCTGCGTGATAGTCCCCTGGACGACTAAACCCTGCTCCAACAAGGTAGAGTTGTTGTTATTAGTGTAAGGACGGCTGCCGCCCACCTGGAAATCGTCCCCGACGGACATCTCAATCACCATTTGCACACTGGCGACATACGGCGCTGAGACCGGGTTCATCACAACAAAGATGACGTACCCGTTGACGTCGGCCGTACCTCTGGTGCTGTTGACCGTGCCTCCTTTAACTCTGCATGATTGATTCCTAGCGAACCACGGTATCTTGATCCTGTACCTCTTAGCTGGGTCAATCTCGATTATACAACCAGCAGCCCCACTAATGAAGTCCGTACTGATCGTCGTGCCCTCAGTCTTGCTGGCGGGACTCCAGAACGCGAAGACAGTGCCACTTTGCAAAGCGTTGCACGAGAAGCAAACGTCGTAGTACATGGTCGAGCGCCAATAAGCACACATCATCGTCGCGTGAGCCAACGGGTGGTAACAGTATCCAGCTGTCGCGGCTATAGAAATCGCCGCATAAGGCGTGACAGCTACGCTGGCAAGCACGTAGCCCGTCAAGTTAGCAGGTGCCATTGATTTAATCGCCACTATGTGTTTCTTCTCGGCAAGGAACTTAAACGACATTTCATCCTCTGACGCGGCACAACCCGAGAAATCCGGCGCAGTAGTCACCTGGGCCGCTTGAACCCAGTCACACACGATGCCTCTATCTTGACCGTCGACAGGCCCCAAACCGGTCACAGCCGTTTTCATCATCGGGCTAGCCATCGAAGGCGCCCTATGCCGCGTGTGCCCCATCTCAGCCAGCGCCTTACCGGCGGCGGCCAAGCCCATGGCAACGGGCAAGAAAGGCTGCATGCCTGGCACAACGGCCGCCATCATCGTACCAACAGCACCTACCGTCTCAGCCACCGCACTGATCTTGATTGTGTTCTTCTTGGGTCCTTGGTAAACGGGGCTTCCGAAGTTCACCTTGTTGAAGTTCGCCACGAGAGATAGGGTACTGGTCGAGGCACCGGCCGAATTCACCGCATCGGTCAACGGGCAAACGCATATAATCGACACCCGCCACCTAGGTGCATGTGTGTCGGAAGCACACAGGCGCGAGTCAAGCATCCCAAACCACGGAATAGTGAATTCGAAGTCTTCATTGTTCGCTGGGTTGAACATGTAGTGGTAACTCGCATGCGTGCAATTCTCAACGCGTATCGTATCAGCGACGACCATACTCGTCATACTGGCCTCAGGGACAACACACACAACGTATCTCCCATACATGCTACCGGACGAGTTGTGCTGCACGCGTAGAGTAATAGACTCAAAATTGAAGCTCCAGTACTTGTCGAATATGTCAGCCAACTGGGTGTTCGCAAGCAACGTATCGATGAGCTCAAAGTTCGTGAGAACAGTGCCTGTCACATCCGCCACTGTCAATGCCTGCGTCTTCACCTTAACAGCCCGGTGCTGAGCTGAGTCACCTGCCGAGTGCGTCGCGTCTCTGATCATCGACACCGGCGGCCCGACAACTTCCACACTCTGCGTGGCATCTGACGCCGACACCGTCAGGTTAGGGGCGGCGTCCATGGCGCTTTGGTAAACCACACCGGAGATATCGACGGTTTCCACGCCAAGCCCGTCCAAGGTGCCCGCCAACACGCCATCGAACGTCTCCTCCCATTGCCTAACATCGTAGAATCGCGACTTCTCAATCTCCCCGTGAGCGGCGGCTGAGCGGATAATCTCCATCCACTTCTCATAGACGACGGGCCCGTGTAAACTGAGTTCTCTAGAGGCATTGGTGAGATTCACTGCCAGCTGAGCGTCCGCACTGCCTGCAGCCGGTTTCTTGTAAAACATCAGCTGTTTGGCTATACTCTTCAACTCCAACGGCATGACCACCTGCCCTTTCACTCGTGAGAAGCATCGTTTGAGGTAGGAGATCTCTGACACATCTTTCCACTCAACGGCGTCCTTCCCTTTGTCGGCACTAGTGTATTTATGACCATACAACGGCGCCACTCGCGTGACCTCTACACCGCTGAACCAAGCGCGTGTGGACCCGTACGCAACGCAATTGATGTTGTCGTCACCTTGCACCTCGGTGGCGACCTCCGCTCTGTAGCTGGTCAGAGGTGGGACGCTGTACACGCCCATGTGGGCCAAGTAGAAAGTGCACCGCAGAAGTAAAATAGTCACCAAGCTAGCAGCCACCGCAGTCCCGTACCAACCGCTCGGGTTACCCCCGTTGACGATAAAGACATCCCCGAGAATGCACACCAAGCGATCGCCGAACGACAAAAGCAGCAGCCGCAATTCCTCTTGGTCATCATCCGGCATCCCGGCCGCCGCACACAACCTCATCAGTATCTGCGTGATGGCGTCCATGTATTGCGTTGATGTGCACCCGTCCTGCATTTCTAGATCTCCGTCAAAGCATCGCCCATCACGCATGCGGTCATACAGACGCTCTGCATCTAAGCCGTAGACGTTCATGCCGATGGACATCTCATACAACGCCTTATTGCTCTTGATCGACCCGGCAAGCCAACCGAGCAGTCTCTTAAGCTTAGTGGAGTGGATGGTCGGGCCCACCTCCAAAATTCGTTGTCTACACTCCGCTGCTTTGGTGGAAGAAATAGCTTCGGCTTTGACACAATCATTAATGACGACGCCAGGGATCTCTCCCCTGCCTAGGCACTCAGAAACCAACTCCATGTCTCGCGCCAGGTTAGGCTCTATCTTCCAGTCGCCATTGTCTTGCTTCTCAAGATAGCTGCTCTTCTTGCTGTTATAGGGTGGTCCCGTGGACGTCGCCAAATTCGTCTTGGTCAACTCCCCGGTGCCGGAGAAGGCTTCAGCATACGTAAACTTGACGTACGGCTTCTGCTCCCTCAACATCGCCTCGATCGGTCCGAGGTAGTCCTCAACGGCCCAGTCCAGTGCTTTTTGATCGCCTCTAACATTCTTGCGACGAGTGAGTACCTGCGTGAAGGGTGATGTAATGTCTTCGCCATCTCTCCTCTCAATAAGCTTGGAAGGGTTAACGTAATTCGTCACCACGCCCTGATCCTTCGCAAACATAACGACAGAGTCTTTGAAGGGCGAATCGAGGACGTCGCTCGCAAACTTGCGCGCTCTAAAACCCTTGATCGTACCGACCATCAACACCTTCGCACCGGCCTTGACCGCACTGTTGACGTGCGTGCGAGCGTAGGTCTCAACGACCTCAAGATCACTACCGGGCCCCATCTGGCCAGGTTCCCTCAACAAGCCGCTCTGGAACGCGACAACATCAGTAGCCCTGCGGACTCCTCCGGTCACGTACAACGATGCTCCCACAGACTCAACCATCGAACGCGTGAGTGGTTCCGCCAGGCTCAATCCCGGCATGCCCGCTGAGTGCCCGCCAAGCACCAGCCATCCGCCGGAGGTCGTCGGCGCAACCAAGATCGAGCCGCACATGCCGTACGCATTCCCTTCGGGTAGCACGTATGTCAGCATCAGTTTGTCTGCAACTTTGGTCTTCTTGTACTTGACGGTACCCTTAACTTCACGCCAGACAGGAGCAGATCTGTTGGTAACATCCAACAGCTGCGCACCTACAAACTCGGCGTTGACATCAATGTCACCTGGCAGGAACATGTTCATTCCGGCGCCCGGACTGACCATGTCGTCCAACCTGATCAACACGACGTCCCGACCGGGGATCTGGGCCACCATACTCTTACTGTCCACCTCAAACGAACTGGAGTACGAACCTATCTTTACGCCCATACGTATAGTCTTCGGAAAGGCCATTTGAACACACACTTCCTCGTATCGGGGCGGCTGGCCATCCAGCAAGTGATGGGCGTTAGTCCACCAAGTCTTCGAGTTCAGGTAATGCAACGGGAAATTCTTGCCTCCGACCGTCGCAACAGCCACGCAAGACTCAACAGCTCTTTTGAACCCCGTCTCGTTGAAGGTCTTCGCCGCAGGAGTCGACACACTGCGGGGAGTATTCTCAGCAAGCAACCACTGCTCCTTCTTAGGCTGTTCCCTGACTATCTCGTCGCCGGCTGTCTTGACAGACTGATAGTTCGGTGTAGCCGAACTCCACGCCCACATCGCAATACCGACAGCCGTGAGGACTGGGAGAACGTATTTTAACTTGTCCATCGCAGACGCCGCTTTCATCTCAGTTGCGATCTTGTCCATCGTTGGCATCTTCCACTCAAGAAGACCCTTCGTGAACAGCCACATGAGGGTGGACTTCGGGAACAGCATCAGGGCGACCTTAATCTTCCCTTCCTCGTCCATACTCGCGAAGTAGGTAGCACCTCCGAGGACCGCCGCTTCCAGAATGAGCGTCAGGAACCACATCCCCCAGAACATAGTAACTATGTGCAGAAAATAGAGCCCGACAACCCAATACCCGGCGACCTTCTTCGCTTGCTCGACGTCCATGCCTTTGCCTGAGGCCATCGCCGCCGCAGCCTGCTCCATGGGACTCACGCCGCTGCTGCCGTCCATGATGGCAGGGCCCTGGTACACCATTATAGAAGGTGCATCGCCCCCGGTGGTGAAAAACGTTGCGGCCGGAGTGGCTTCGCTAACTGGTACAATCTGGACCTCACACGAGCTACCGAAGTGGTCACTGCAGGAAATGCCGCAGACCGTGCAAGCTGGCTCATCGAGCGCGTTCATCGCATCCATTTTGCCTTTCTCAATAAGCATCTTTGCGGTGAACTTCTCTGCGGTCTCAGCCAGCAGCTGCAATCTCGAGCCCACAACCTTGCCCGTCGGCACAAAAAGGGGGTCATTGTCACTGCCGGCAGATTCGTTCCACGCGTATTCGGTGAACACCCATGAATCATCATTAGCTTTTCCGAGTTCCATATCACGGCGAGTCACACCAGGCGCGAGAGAACACCACCACATGTCATTGAATCGCCTGGCAAATGCGTGAGGGTCCGACACATGATGGCGCACGTCTTTCCAAGTTGGCAGCTTGTTAGAGACCCACATAGCCATCAATGAGTTGTACGCATAACGGCCTTTGTCTTGCGCCTCAGCCATATTCGCCATTGTCGGCTTGCTGTTCCGGACTAGTATCCAGTCGACGTAGGGACTCTGATCAGCAAAAGCGGGCGCTCCAACCTTCTGATCGGTGTCGTCAAACACGTACACCCTCTTAGCGCTAGTGAGGCCATCTGCGTACTTCTGGCCGACCTTCCACTGGAATCCAATACTGGCAGAATCTCGTATCTTCAGATACACGGCGACTATGCGCTGCATGCTACGCACCAGAAAGCTCTTGCCTATTCCAGGTGGGCCAGCTAGCCCAACACTGTATGGCTCTGGCTTGAACCTGTTCAGCTCTGCCTTGGTGTTGAGGCTATCGATCTCTCGCTTAAGCGCAGCACGCGTAGATAAGACTATCTGATATACGAACGCATCGTGTTCACTACGCTTCAAAGATTCAAAACGCTCACCTAGAACGTACAACTCCTCCATCATGACCAGCCTCTGGCCCTCAGACAACTGCCCGTTATGCAAATCGACGTCGAGCGAGCTCATCATAGTAAGATAGGCCGAGTGGTTGCTAGAATCCCTTATGCGAACCTCGTTCATGAGTTCTCCGGCGAGTTTGACATACCTGGTGGGATTCATCGTGATTCCTTCATACAGCGGGGCAAGGGACTTCGTTTCCCAGCACCTCTTGAGCACCTTGACAACTGCCATAACAAACTTCGCAAACCTCTTGATAACGGTCTCCAACGTCTCGAAAGCGGTCAGGTGAATGGCGATGGTCTGTAAGCTCTTAACGAAGCCGATGTCCAAAATGCCGAGGGTCGCAGCAAGACCGCCGGAGGTGAAAAGCGAAATCAACGACATGAACTCGGCGCCCACCTCAGTATCCTTAAAGCCGGTTGAAAAGTTGCCTTGATACACGGGGGTGATAAACCCATCCTCAAAGGTTTCATCACTACATTGCTCGAACCGTTCGATACACTTGCGTATTTCCACCATAACGGCATCGCCAATTTGCGGGTACCTGACTGCCATGGCCATTGCTTGCGTAACTAACACCGACTTTGAACGCGTCTCCATAACGACCGTAATCAGGGCAACCACATCCGCCACAACGCCCACTGTGGGCCCGTCGTAGCCGGGGATGCTATTAAGGCCTGCGATCAGGTCGGAGAATTCAGTGCCGCTTTCCGGTCCTTGATAAACCGTTGGCCCTGGCGCGATCTCTTCAATCACTGGTTGCTGGTTCGTGAGGTAGCCCTTGACGGCAGCTCCGGAAGGTGACACTGCATCGCTCGCATCAACACGGGGAGGAGAACCAAGGCGTTTATTCCAAACGTCCCATTCCGGCCAAGCTTTGGTATCCAGCTTCGTGACCTGCACGAATCGCTTCCAATACACAACATACTCTAGTGATCCTTGGGAAACGAGCAAAACGCTCTCAAACGCTGTAGGGCCGCTCTTCCAAGAACACATAGGCATAATGTGTCCCCTGAGCCTATCTTCTTGGGTGATGAAGAGAACTCGCTTATCACTGGAGCCGTCGTCATACAGACAGACGACACCAAGCTTGTACAAACCGATTGGCACATACTCATCAGGTAATCTACGACGCCACTTGCCAAGCGAGTAATTGTGCAGAGGGTATTGGACAACGGCCCTTGCGTAGCAAACGTATGCCTCTACCCCGTATGCAATGCCTTGCAACAAAGTGGTGTCACCGGAGGCTAACCCGAAGGTGATTGCCAGTAACATCGAATAAATGGTACCTAAAACGACAACCACCGTCGTGTAAACGGCGAGAAAGATAGAGACAAGGTACGTGCCTTTCGCGACTCTGCGCCAATTGGCATACCTGACGTTGTTATAAACCCCGCCGGGACCGATATCCCTGAGGTAGCGAAGGAAAGTCGGTAGAAAGATCAGCACCGTGGAGAAGATGCGAAAGACCACGACAAAAAGGTTCATCATGAAAACTTGTCTCAATGTCGCACAAAGAACCAGAAACTCGACCATACCCTGGTACTCCGCGTTGGAGCAATCAATCTTGTCATCGTCAGGCACGCCTGGGCGTTTGTAAAGGTCATCAACATTGACGACGGCGCTCGCTCGCACGATGATGTTCGCCACGTCGAGGTTGCTGATATCATCGAACTCCACGTCGGGTGTGTGTTGAGCTTCATCATCAACACTAATGTCGCTACCAGACCGCGCCTTAAAAGGGGCTGGCACTGTCGGCGCGACATGCAACTTGGGGAGGGAGAACATGCTCTTGATGTTATCCGTGTTGCTTTTCGCGCGGCTGCGCGACTGCTCACGATGTGAAACATCGGGAGAATAGAAACTGACCGCCTTAAAATTGGGCAGCAGTTTGTGTGGGGCTTCCACCTCGTTTTGCGGGGCTACCGCTTCACTGTGCAAAGGCATTCCAGCCTTGCGATTGTTATCTCTAAATTCAGCCATGGTGCAAAAAGCAAGATTGGGGGTTGCGACTCCTGTACGGAGAGTCAAGTCGCTTCGTAGTATCATAGGATGCGTAAGGCAACCGGATATCTGAGCTGTTGGCAAATATATTGAACCGTAGTTGTCCAATATCTGCTATACACAGACGCTCTGATCCAAGTAATTTCTACGTCTCCTCACCCCATGGGGTGGTGCCTTAGGAGATCTCTACTCTAACTTTACCCATTGAAGGGCTGAAGCTTCGAGGTTTCTATCCGGATCATATCATCTCATACAAGGTAGATCACCGGATCGGCGTTTTTACGAAAACGTAGAAAAACACACACAACCGTCTCTGTCCATTAGGCATAGGACTCGACTTTTCTTTTTATATTTGATTTTATACTTTTTATTTATTAATTATTTATGGAGCGGATCGACAAGATCCACACAGGTACACAACGGGCAGGTCCGCAAAAGGCCAACAACTGATTGAAAAACCCTCAAATGAGGGGTAAAAATTCTTCAATTGAGGGTCGCTATATTTAAGAACAAGCTAACCGGTGACGAGTGGAATCGTCAAACAAAACACAACACAAACAAACACAAACTTGGCGTAGGAGGTCTTCCTACGCCAAAACTTATCGTTCAATATCGATCACTATACAAGGGCAAAAGCCCACACTGTGGTTATTGTAATTCAACTAAGTATTCATAGATAATGCTATGACTTATAGACACTTAGTTTACATAAAAGAGGGGGACCGCCCC
>Ga0058860_11999251_pt1 | contig 9206 bp, 2 predicted proteins | sample SwirhirootsSR3_FD_61088 | JGI IMG/M metagenome (GOLD analysis project Ga0058860, IMG submission 61088) | Switchgrass rhizosphere and bulk soil microbial communities from Kellogg Biological Station, Michigan, USA for expression studies -... | ecosystem: Host-associated > Plants > Roots >...
CCAGCAAGCATATAAAATAATATCATGAGAATAGTTATTAAATAAGTTTTAAATTTTCATTTCTAAGTATTTTATATTTGTTAAATTTATTGTATCATTATTTGAGTTTTATTCTATTATAATGGAGTATAATACTAGAGATCCTTATGATGTCGGTATTACTACAGAATTTCAGGCAAAGAAGCTGATTATAGATCAGAAATTGAATGTGGCATTGAGAGATTCTACAATCGTTTTAGCGAAAAGGGCATTATTACTTACCAGCGATCCTATAACATCAACAGCTGATGAAAGATTCGTTTATCATCTCAAACATAATAATCTAGTAAACCATGAAGATATCAAATCAAATTATCATATTTATCCTGTGATAATGACAAGAATGTTTTCGTATAGAGATGAATATAAATGTTTGAATAATACAACAAACAATCTAATAAAACCTATAATGCAAACCATACGTAAAGTAGCACAGTTTTCCTTAGATTTCATTATGGGATCTTTAAAGGATATCAAATTTGATAAGACAAATTATATAGAAGACACAATTTCAGCTTTACCACCACACAGAATGAATGTCTTACGACGTTTGGTATCAATGTATCATATAGTTGATCATTGGGTTAATAATTGCATGAGTCTAGATAATATATCTCAAAAGACATCAACTTGGGATGAATTAATTAAGTCTAGAACAATTACTTGCCACCATCTTAATTGGATAACATATGTAGGAAATGATATTGTAATTATAGATATGAAAGGAGAACAATATCTGTTACCAAAGCAATATCTAAATTTAATTCATAATAAGTTATGTGATTTTATATCAGTATATGTGTATATGCTATTCGCAAATGAATTAGTATATGGAGAAGGGTCATTTCATCAATTCGAACGATTCTATAATTACTGGTTTAGACTTGCTGCTAATTTACAACAAGATTTCTTTCCAATTGCAAAATCCTTAGAAAGTATAGTGATAGGTGAAAATATTATAGAGGCTGATGGACCATCTAATTCGGCTTTTATGATAGGTTTAACAGATTCACTACTTACAGAATGTAAATTTGATTATTATGCTTCTACATTGATGGACATTCTTCAATCTGTTAATGGGCCACTAAGAAATGAATTAGGTTGTTTAAGTAAGATCGCAGGTCATCCTTTTGTCGACATCAATGAAGGTATTAAATCTATGCTAAAGAAAGCTAGAGATGAGAAAGATTTAGATTATACAGTAATAGCGGAGACATCTTATATGGCAAAACAGATTTTTATATGTAATTATTATAATAAGTACAAAGAATGGCCACCTTGTACATTTGCTCCCGGAACACCAGATGTAATACGAACAGCATATAATAATAAACTACACCCTAAAGCTCATGTATTAGCATCAAGACAGCAAATAACCTTAAATATGTATTCCTATGTAACAGTAAGCCAATGCCAAGAATTTGAATTATACAGTGATGTTAATGCTCTGATTAAAGACAAAACAATTACACAAACTGCTAAAGATGTGTTAAGGCAAGCAGAAGGTGAAAAGATCAGTGCTAGTGAATATTATAAGAAGACAAGACTACTATTATCTCATTTCATGGATAGTAAAGGAATGACTAGGCATGATGAATATCATCAGAGAATATATGATATGAGAGGAAATGAACGATGGGAATTGTTAAAAGATTATAATGTAATGAGGATTGTACCAAAAGAAAAAGAATTGAAAATTGCTTTTAGAGGATTTGGCTGTCAAACGATAGAAAATAGAATACAACATCTTAAAGAAGAATATAATGTTGCAACACTAGAGGAGTTATTTTGTCATGAACAAGCTATGACATGTACAGAATTAGAGATATCCAGAAAACTAGTAATCATGAGAAATCTTGCTGCTAAATACAAAGGTTATAAAGCTATATCTATTAGTATTGATGCATCATCATGGTGTAGTGGATGGAGAAATCTAGCTTGTAAACCCATTTTAACATTATTAGATGATATCTTTGATACGGAGCATTTCACATATGTTCAGGAGTATTATGAGCATCTGATCTATTATTTAGCAGATAAAGATTCTACACATTTATGGTATGGTCAATATGGTGGTATAGAAGGTCTTAATCAATATACATGGGTTTTCATTTACTTAGCTCAAGTACATGCAGCAATGGCAAAACTACCATATTTATATCATGTACTATGTAAAGGCGATGATCTACGTATTGTAGTTCTAATACCAGAAACATATCTATCACAAATATCAATCGAAGAACTTAGAGTAGGAATATTAAGCCATGTATCAGGATACTTAGAGAAGGTAGGTCATAAAATCAAAATGGATGATAGTTATGCATCATTAAATTTTCTTGCATTTTCGAAGAATGCTTCAATACATCAAGCAGAGTTAGGTCAAGTATTTCGTAAAATACAAAAGACATATGGAGCATCTAATTCTACTCTGCAAAATGTGGATAATTATATATCAGCAAGTTTTAGTAATGCTCATAGCTCATCACGTGTAGGTGTAAATCCCTTACCTTGCTATTTGACAGGATTATTTTGGTCAAGTTTATACATACAAAGAGACTCAAAATATAAAACATTGCCAGAAGCTGCAAAAGTAGCTATGCTTTTAACACCTTCAATGTTAGGAGGACCACCAATAATCTACTTACATAATTTCCTAGTAAGAACAGAATCAGATATGTTATCTCCATTTATAGAATACGTGCAATTTGCAGAAGTACATTATCCAGAGGTATATACATATTTAGAAAGATTTTTATTATTAACTCCTACAGATGAAAATAAATTAGAATCATTATGTCGTGATAGTTATATGATCTATGTAAAAGATAAACCTTCATTACCGGAATCAATATTAAGAGAGAAATTATCATCAGTAATTAAAAGAAAATCACAGAATCCATTAATTAAAGAACTATTTAGCACAAATCTTGATGAAGAAAAGAAGAATTTAATGAGTGTATTAGAGACCGCAGATATGTATGATGCTAGAATGTTATCTTTTATGTTTAGTAAATCAGTATTTGGTTATCGTGCGGAACTATTAAAGAAATGGGAGAGTGGTCAAAGTATGTTTAGATATATTGCAAGTTTTGATTATCGTACAGCTAAAAGTTTATTATTAAAATGTGCTAAAGCTGATAAACGTTTAAAATTATGGAGGTATAATAAATTAATGGGTCTTGAGGATAAGAAACATACTTACAGCTGGATGTATTGGAGAACACTGTCTAAACAAAATTGTCCTGCAGAAATTGCTTATAATATTAGGAAAATAATGTATGGAAAAGAAGTTATTGGGGTCACAATGCCATGCATGAGGCATTTTATAACAATTAAAGAAGAAAGTCCAAACGCTAAGATCACAGAACACGACATTAGAAATCATTTTGTAATGTCATATGGATATGAGCAATCAAAAATTACACCACTAAAGAATTACAGTTGGGATTTCCAGCCTGGAACATATTCACCATTAATAGGAGCTGTCACACCATCAGGTAATAGTATACCTATAAGAAAAATACAGTCAGCAGAACCTGCTGCACATAAAGCTTCTGCTTTATTAACAGGTATTAGTTGGAGTACAGGGGTCAAACCACCTTATACTTATCCTTCAAATTGCTACAAAATATTTGTGAAATTATTTAGTCAGTACTCTAGAGCTGACCCAAGAGAATTAAGTGAATATATTGGTCAACGTATGGCTGGTACATCAGCACATCATCAACCCGGCGGGAACTTTGATGCTCGAGTATCAGCAAATGTTTTAAGTAACAATGCTACGAAGTTCTCGGGAAACCCATCGTCTCATACAATTATTACTAATAGTAATGATAAATACTACATTAACTTTGTTCAAATTTATATTCATTCATTTATGATGATTTCTCTAGTTAAACAAATACAGCCAGAATATAATATCTGTGAGAAATATTGGTTGATAACCCCAGAATGCACATTCTGTATGAGACCTTTGAAACATGAGGACGAGTTGATGTATTTCGATGATGACACTCTAGATGGATTTCAACCTGATCAATTAACAAACATTAAGACAATAATGTCAACAGATGAATTGTATAGACAACTTGCTACTTCTGAGTTGGCGAACCCTACGATTATACCGAGAAATACAACGGCTTTAAGTAGACAAGAAGCTATTGTTGGATTGATGCAAAACTTCTTAGATGCTCATTTTTATCCAATGATGGAACTTAGATATACTGAAGGAGGTGCTAACTTGAATCAAGAGGGTTATAGAGATATAATGTATATGAGGGGATTGACATCAGAAAAATCAAATTTTACTATCACAGAACTCAAAAAGATGAATACTGTAGAACTTTTTGAAGCTTTATGTGATTTCATACAATCATGGGCTTGGTGGCATTATAAAGGCCTTGTGAATACCGAACTAGAAATAGCTATAGAACAGAAGCCAATTGCTGAGTTACCATGGTATCCATTATATCAAATCATGAATAAAGCAGGTATATGGTTAACATTTTTAGATGAATTAGAAGATCAGTATGGATTTACTTTTAGGAAAGATGCTGTATCAGGATTTAGTCAAGTTCAAATGATAGGTGTTCATTGTTTGAAACACATGAAGAATACAAATAACAATATCACATTTGTAAGATTAGCATCATCTCCTGATCCTCAGGTAGTTAAGCATTTGATAACTAAAATACGGAGACACTATATTAGTTCCATAAATACAGCTTATCATTCACATACTGGCGGGGTTTTCATAATAAATGCAGATGCTATACCTAACTATGATATCATAATTAGAAATCTATATCTAATAAGTAGAGATGTTACTCTTACAGAGTTTTCCACTGAGAGAAGAATTAGCGCACGTCTTATTTATATCTATATAAGATTATTCTGTGAAATATTTCTTGATTATTTAGAAGAAAATTGGACTACATTAACAGATCATCCTTTATTAAATACTGCTAATAGACCATCCCATGAGCATGGTAATATACCTATTTTATTAGGTCATAATGTAACATTAGATGCTGCATATGTCAACATGATTTGTAATAATATGTTTAATTTCTTTGAGCAAAAATTAGAAGCCACAGGTTTACCTTTAAACCCTAATAGATATACTCAAGAAGTAGTAGATAGACACGATGGGTGGAGGTTATACCATGCGGCATATAATACTTATATCATTATTAACTTTATAGATATTATTGATATGTATGATCAATTACAATCACTATTTGTTCATTATGTAACATTAGATCTTATCAGTATACGCTTGGTATATACAGATATAGTAAATTGTAAAAATAGTATAAGATTAGAGCCTAATTATTGGCATCGTCAACGACATCACGCTATAGGTGAAGATGAAGAGCTGATGGGAGATCTTAATGTATCTAAGTTTAGATTTGGTAGACTAGTGCCAGGAAGATTAACTAATTATCAGTTCAATCCTAATTCAGTTAGAGATGTTCCAGCTGTATTACAACCGCTGAATTCTCTGACAAGAGTCAAAAATAGTCCTATCGTATATCATACACAAAGGAGTTATGGTAAAGTTTTTGGTCTTGCCACTGGGAGCATGACGTATTTGTTAGAATCATTAGAGAAACATCGTATACAACAAACACAGTACGGACAAGCATTAGGTATAGTTATTGGGGATGGCTTAGGAGGTACATTATGGTGTCTGTCAGAATTAACAAGATCATCTAAATTTCATTACATTACATTGAGAGATAATGATGAAGGTGAATTTGCTATGTATCCTGAAGTCATTAAATCTATTAATACACATAAACATAGATTGATTATAGACTACACTACCCTTTATGGTGGTGATATTACATCAAGATTTATTCATTCTAAACTAGAAGGTATTGACGCAGAAAGCGTAACAGTTATAACATGTGATGCAAGTTTCCATAATAATGATCAGTCTAAATTTATCGAGGTTTTAAACGAATGTCTATTTCATTATTTTAGAGCTATGACTGGATGTTTCCTTTATATTAGAGTATATAGTAATGAATTGATGACTCATACGGGTATATCAATATTAGCTCAATTCAATATGATTTCGAAAGATTTGTATCTTGAGAAACCTCAAGCATCAAATAATCCGTATGAATTTTACTTGTTTGGTATTAGGAATGATCACAGAGATCCATTAAACGCAAAGACTCTAACAGATGTAGAAATCTATAAAATGTATAAGTTCTTTGATGTAGAAATTCAAGAATATAATAAAGAAGTAATGAAAAGTGATAGAGTGGTTCATATAGCTATGGTAGCAGAATATCCTGAAACACTTAAACCTCCAGGCTCATTCTTAAAGCCATTATGTAAAGAGCTAATGCATCTAGATCTAACACCTAATGTAGCCCAATCTACACCTGAGTATTATAGAACAATTATGAATAGGAAATTAGCCTTAGAACAACATTTAGATAACAGTACAATCAGAGTAACCAGAGATATTAAAGCTAAATCATTAGGTGATAAAATAAGGTTCATTAATGATTTATTATTACTAGAAGGTATATTAGTAGGTTTGACTTCTGCTCAGTTCGCAGAAAGAGACGAATTAATCAATTGTGCTCGTTATTCCAGACATTACTTACATATGTCTAATATTAATATAGATAATAAAGAGATACCTGATAATCTTGGTACTTATTATGAATCATTAGGAAAAGATGAAACAAAATTTTATATTTCATATCTCAAAGGTATCAGATATGGTGCTAGAATTAGAAATTATTATGCTTCATTAGGGGAGGAAATAATCGATAGAGGTGAAGAATAAATTAATGCATGAATGAGAAAAGTCATTAAATATAAATTTTATATTCTTTTAAAACTATTTCTTTTTATTTATGATATCTATTTTAGTTTTCATTTTGCAATTTGAGCTATTTCATGCTATTTACGATTTACTGTATGTTACATTAGATCCATTAATATACTTATATCTTGTAACAGAATACTTTGCGATACTTTTTATAATCATGGTATTAAATATCTTAATGAGGAACAGTTTATACAAAATGTTGTGCATATCATTTATAATGATGATATTAAGTATGATATCAAATCATACTGTGTATGCATTAAGTACTACAGCTTACGATTGTACTAAATATACTAATGAAAGATCAATCATATCATCTTTAGATGTACTACCTTGCACGAGTAATAGAACTATTACCGAGCCTATAAATGCTCTAATCCAGATCGTTCAAGAAAAGGACACGTCGACGTTAAATGTTAGAACTTGTTACATTAAACACACAAGACTCTTATATCATTGTGCTATGTTTAGTGATATACAACCAGTTACTAATGGAATGTCAATTCATTATATTAAATTGTCTAGAGAAGCGTGTGATAATTTACATGAATTCAATAGATACCAAACAGAATATGATACTATAATAGGAGACTTAAAACCAAGAATTATGAATACTAAAACTATTCATAATATTGGTAAGGTGGATGATGGTAAATGTAGTGGCACTAATATCAATATTAATGATCATTACTATAAAGATATAGTATCCTATGACACTTACGAAATTCAATATCAAGAAGATTATATCAATTATGATAAATCAAGTCTGTATATAATGATTGAGAATAAACCACATTTATTATCTATGCAATATGGAATTACAAGAGATGGTAGTATTAAGTATTGGAAATATACTAAACAAAATATGTGTGATGCAAATGATTTAGTTATCTTATATGATGGGTCAGCATTATCATATATATACCCTGATGGAAGGATTATTTGGGTAGTAAATAACACTGATACAGCATTTGCTGTTGAAATCGATAAATATAGTACCAAATGTCATAAACGAGTCATGTTGTTATCTAATCCGAAGATCTTCGTATACAAATATGAATATAAAAACTCAGACAAATTTGAAGGATCTTCTAGTGAATTATTGTCACTAGACATCACTACTAATTTAATGTCAAGGATTATCTACTTAGATAGGCATTATTCATCTCAAATGAGTCAATTATCATTACATTTAGAGAGATCATTTTGTGAGTTAAGGCGAAAACAATACAATCAATTACTAGCGATCACAGAAACAAATAATGATCATTTTATTATAGAAGTCTTCGGTCAGAGAGGGTATATGATAGAGCTTAGAGGTGATGTCTATTACATTAATAAATGTAAAGAAGTAATTGTAGAGGTACATCATACTGATAAATGTTATCAATATCTACCAGTTATTTATAACAATATCAGCATGTATAGGAATTCTCAGACTCATATATTATCCATTAATAGTGAAGAAATAATATGTTCACCAGTAGCTCCTAATTTATATAAAGTTAACAATATTTGGATACAGACCTCACCTTCTTTATCGATTGTAAATGATAATCCTATAATACTTGACCCGAATAGAAATAATAGCTGGATATATGAAGAAAGTAGTTCATTTGGAAAACATATGTTATATACAAATGAGCAATTAAAAGAATATGAGTTGCTATTAAGAAATAAAGGATCTGATAAATTGATCTTAAAGAATTTCGGTAGGGCTCTATCTGGTGACGATATTAGCACAGATAGTATGACCATAGAAAATGTAATCAAAGAGAAACATATGAATAAAATATTAGTTACATCATTTAATGCATTTTATAAATTGGCTACAAATATCGGCAATATTACATCGAGTTTATTAGGAATGTATCTCTTATATAAAATGTCTATAATGTTATTTCATATTATAGTGAATTCTTATACTTTGTATAGACAACATGGACTTAGTTACAGATTACTAGGATCCTTTAGTAATGCATTGACAAGATTCTTTACAGCTAGTGGTGATTATAAAGTATCAGATGCCAAAATCGTAAAATGGATTAAACAGAAGAGAAATAATAGATCGAATACTCTAGGTGATAGTATTACTGAGAATGGCAATAATGTGGATATATCCGATAATAACAATTCTCAAATCAATATGAATACTAGCAATAAAACATTATATCCTAAAATAGTTAATATTGATGGTGTCTATACTGTTAGACAATAATAAACAAAATGAATGATATAGAGATATACTAGATAAAATTTTAAAGAGTAAAATGATATATAAATATTAATAATAGAGATTTTATAATTAATA
>Ga0058860_10089949_pt1 | contig 9150 bp, 1 predicted proteins | sample SwirhirootsSR3_FD_61088 | JGI IMG/M metagenome (GOLD analysis project Ga0058860, IMG submission 61088) | Switchgrass rhizosphere and bulk soil microbial communities from Kellogg Biological Station, Michigan, USA for expression studies -... | ecosystem: Host-associated > Plants > Roots >...
CCGGGGGAGCTCAAAGCTCCTCCGGACTTAAAGAAAATTATAGAATTTGATGATTTTATTACCTGTTTTCTTTTTGCGGATTTGTCTAGCTATTGCAATTTTTGAGTACTGGATTTTCCGTGGAAAGATATTGTCAATTTGCGAACACTATACGCGGGCGCACTTTTGAGTGTTAGGTTAAAAATAAATCATTACTGTTGTCTTGGAGTCTACTTTTCGTTGTTTATTATTATACTGATTTCGGATACTTTACAAAATTTATACTTGAGAATGCTTGGTAAATTCTCATTTTATTTGTTACCTTACCCAACCATTGGCGATGCTGGGTTGATTTAAAAGCCAATCGATGCGACAATTTTGTAAAATAATTGTGGTTTCTTTAGAGATCTGAGGGAAGAACCCGAAGCTCACGTTTAACCAAAATAATACACATTTGGACTTTATGTCTATGTGCTGATCGTTGAGCTGTCATGGCTCATTATTATTTTGAACGGTGAATAAAACTTTTGTTTAGTTTATGGTATATGAGGACCCGCTTGTATATTAAAATTGTAGACGGATTTTCTCCATCTTTCATGCGAGCGCATAGCGAAAGCGATTGTACCCTTGATTGATGCGGTTTGAGGAGAAAGTATTTCCGGTAGGTGTCACCCCCCAATATGTCTAACCGCATAACCCCCCCCCGGTCGAAGGATTCCTTTTCTGGCTCTTCACCAAGACCAAAGATGCGCAGTGATCTGAGAAATATCTCAGATCCATCTGTGTTTTCTGCAGTTTTGTTTAAAGAGAAAGATAAGATCAAAGATAAGCGTCGATCAGACGCAAGAGATAGAAAAATGCGTTGGAAACCGCAAGCTCGAGATGCTAATTCAGAGCTTGTTGCTTCCTCTCATCAAGAACCATTTAGTAATGGTGAGAAAGCAAAAGTTTATGAATGGGAGCCACAATCAAGTTGGCTTTCAGGAATGAACATGAAACTTGGTCTTGATGCGGAATCAACAACGACCATCAAAGAGGTTAAAGATTCACTCCATGACCTTGCTGCTTCATTTGGACAAATAAAAGCAGAAGTTGGTTTGAATAAGGAAACTGGTATTTTGGTTACCAAGATGACGGAGGGAATGAGTGACGTTGCAACATTCATGTTGCTTGTTGCCGTCCTTTGGATCATAAAACCAGAAACACAGAACGAAAAGATCATGGCCATGTTTATGATCGTTGGTGTTTTGTCCACGAGAAACTCCTTGAAAGAGTTTTTCATGAATTCACCAATTGGAGAATGGCTGAAAGGAAGCGAACTCCCATCTCCACAGATGTTTGGTTTCGCTCCCGACTGCGACAGTTTGGCGACAATACTTGTTACAGTTATGAATACTTTCGTTTGTGTAAAGGCAGGTTCAGCCATTTTTGAACCAAAGTTCTTTGTTCGTACAATGAGTGAGCTCGGCAAAGCCGGGAGCACGATTACGAACATGGTCAGAGGTGTGAATCTTTTGGTTACTTATGTGTATTCAAGTATTGATGCTTGGTATACAGGGAAAACTTATTTCACACAAACTGGCCATCAGTTCATTGATGTCTTTTTGCAAGAGGCTACAGAGATAATAGACTCTTTTGAGAGTAAAACTTTGTATAATCTTGATTCGTCTGTTGATCGAGTAAAGGCGGCAATTGAACAAGGCACTTCCATTCAGATGAAAGTGCCAGGAGGAGGTCAATTTACAGGTGTTCGTGCTTGTGTTTTGAACCATGTTACAGAGCTAGTCAAGATAAGAAAAGCTCTTATGGCATCCAATTACAAGTATTCAGGTATTCGTCAAGAACCTGCTGTTCTTTATTTGGTTGGTCCTCCAGGCTCCATGAAATCACAAGCGATGCAACATGTTGCACACTATGTGAATGCACGACTGATGAACAATTCAGATTTTGAGTTGTATTGTGAGCAACCCAGTACTGGTTTGCATAATCGTCAATTTGAGAACGATTTTTGGGACGGTTATAAACAGTCTCAGAATATTGTTATTTTTGACGACATTTTGCAAGCTAAGGATGTTGCTGGGACTCCGAACAATGAGGCGATGAATTTTATCAGGAGTGTTAATGTTTTTCCTTATGAATTGCATATGGCGAAAATTGATGACAAAGGAAGTACAAACTTTCGTTCGAAATTCGTCCTTGCAAATTCAAATATGAAGAACATTGTCATTGACAGTATTCACGACGTTGGAGCATTTCTGAGGCGCCTTGATCTGGTGTATGATGTCTGTCTCAAGGCAGAATATTGCATCGATCCAAGTGCCCCATTGTGGCATAGGAAACCTGACAAAACAAAGTTTCCTGTCTGGACTGCCGAAGAAGCTGGTGAAGAAACCAGCTTGATAGGTACAACCCGGACACATCCATCAATGTGTGATTTTCATCTGCAAAAATTGCAGAGAGGACATTTTGTTGATGCTGGTGTGGTGCATGATTTTTCTCAAGTTCTGGAGAATTATTACCAAGTCTACCTCACCAAAGAGGCTCAGTTCAAGAGTTATCTCAAAACTCTTGATGAAACTCTCTACGGGACTCGTGAGAGTTACCAGAAATATCTTTTTGGTTTGGGACGAGAAGAAGTCCCAGCCGAAGAAGATGAAGTTCAAATGTTTGAACCTCAAATGAACTCGAGTGGTCAGACGGTGAGGTTTACAACTACGTCCTCAGGGATGTCGGTTAGACCTCCCACAGCTCATGAAATTGAGGCATGTTGTACTTCAATCAGTGACCATGATCAAGCACCAGTTGCTGGAGATTTTCTTCATGAATTGATGCTTCTTGGTTTGCATAATCACTATGCTTATGAGATTCTCGTTAACGTAATCGCTAAGGCGTCTGTCTTGCGACAACGCCTACGCTTTGATGTTGATGATAGAATTTTGTTTGGCATGTGTTTTAATCGTGTTGAAGCAGTGATCAAGCTGTTTTTCAACATTGATTTGAGTGCAAATATGGGAACTGGTTGGATTGAGAAAGAGTTGTCGCCTGAGCATGCAGAACAGTATGTTATTGATACTGCTGTTGTGTTTGTTTATCGTTTGATGATAGCGAATTTACCCGAGGAAGAACTTCCTGAATATACCCCACAAATGTTACATTCAAGTTCAAGTCGAACTCAGTCTGAAAGGACTTTGAGTAGATTGGATTTGTTGTCGCATTTGAGTCCGCTCAATGTTGATGTCATGATGGCTATAAGGGCTAGTGACTATCAAATGGCCTGTGCTATGGAGATTGTTATTACTCGCATGATTAATGAAGCTTTTGTAAGAACAGGATACATCATTTTGCCTGATGACGCAGCGAATTGCGTTATAGAGGCAGCTGATAATTCTGAACTATTTGATCTGGAAATGCTTTCTGAAAATATGGAAGTAGTTATGGAAAAAGTTTTTGAAATTTATGCTAGTGCTGAACGTGGCACGACGAGTCAAAGGCGCAATTTGTTGATTAAGAAATGTAAAGATGATTTAGTTGCTCTTGTAAAGAATGAGATTCCTCCATGGGTGGCTTTCGTTGGGAACATATATCATAATTGCGTGCTTTATTTGGGGCAACTCACTATTGTTCCTGATGTTCTTCGACAATTAGGACATATGTGGATGGGTCGTTATGGCATTTATGCGCAGGCTACTATCGTTGCAACATCCATTCCAATTTTTACCTCGGTTTTTAACCTTGTTTTTAAATTGGTAATGCCTTTGGTGTTAGGCAACGAGCCTGCTAAATCCAAGAAAGGTGAAGAAACTTGGTTGAAAAATCCAGGTTTTAAGACAATGAAGCTCTTTGGAAACTTGTTCCCACACTCTGATGAGAGGAGAACCAGGAATCCACAAAGGTCAAAAGTTGCCAGATTAGTTCGTCCACAAGCTGGGAATTTGTCTCCGCAATCTGTTACCTCGTCAAATCCAAATTTGATTAGTGTCATGCAAATGATGATGCGTAAGAGTATGTTCACCTTCTGGGTTCCTTTACCCGTTGATGAACGAACGAGTGAGAAGACCCATCAGGGTGCTGGATTTGCTGTTGGCTTGAGAGGAAGAACTCTCTTGATACCCTATCATTTTGGATCATTGTTGCAAACATATGTGGATGATGGTGTCATATCGAGAGATGATGTGTGTGCCTTGAAACGGCCAATGTGTGAAGAGCCTTACTTTTATTTCACTGTTCAGGAATTCCTTTCTGGATTTTTCCAGTGGAAAGAAGGTGAAGCTCAGGATCTTGCTTTATTAAAGATGCCTTCTCACTTTCAGCCAGTTAAAGATGTTTTGTCGCATTTTGCTACTGAAAAGTATATTGAGAGGTATAAGAAATTTGAAGCTGTTCTTTGGATCCCACATGCTGGCGATAACAGGGAGTTGCATAGTGTTGTTGCTGAAAGGCGAACGGGGCCAATTGAAATTGGCAGTTCCCGTTATGAAGAGTACACCGTGCAACAAGTTTATGAATATGCTGCACATACTTCCCCGGGAGATTGTGGAGCATTGTTGTATGTCAACGACACATCAAATCCCTCTCTTGTGACTGGTATGCATATAGCAGGTTCCACAGGTCGGAAAAGTGGTATGGCTGCTGTGCTATCCAGAGAGTTTCTTGAGGATGCACTGAAATTGGCAGGTGAAGACTACATTGAAGAGCCTGTCAACTTGAAATTTGAGCCAGTTGAAAACCCCCATCCACAGATGGGATGTTTTGGCAAGGTTGTTGATTCACCTGTCCCTCAAAGAATCAAAAGATCCAAGTTAAGGCCCTCTCCTTTGAAGGATAAGGCTTGGGTTTCATTGAAAAGGCCTTCAAGGCTCATGCCCTTTGTGAATGAGTTTGGCGAAAAGATAGATCCGTTAGTTTTAGCAACTCATGGTTATGGTCAACCGGATATCATTTGTTCGGACGAGGATGTTGTTGCAGCGAGAGATTCGTTGTATGATTATCTTTGTAGTAGATCTACCAAGAATGTTGAACGTCGGGTCTTATCTTTTGAGGAAGCTGTGCTCGGGAAAGGTCCCGGTTCAGCTTTCACTTCAATACCCAGGGGGACATCTGCTGGTTATCCGTACAATTGTGACGGAGGAATATCGTCTAAGCACCGGTTTTTTGGATTTGGTGAAGAGTTTGATTTTTCCTCTCAAGCGTGTGCGGGTTTGCAAAAATCAGTCCAGTATGTTGCAGATTGTGCTGAAAGAGGGGTCCGTTGTGTTCATATTTTTACGGATTCCTTGAAGGATGAAAGAAGGTCCTTCAAAAAGTGGGAACAAGGCGATACTCGATTGTTTGCTGGTTGTCCTATAGTTCTCCTTATTGTTTCAAGAGAATATTTTGGTGCTTTCCAAGAGTGGATGGTTGAAAATCGTATCCGCAATGGAAGCGCAATTGGAATTAATGAGTATGGGAGCGAGTGGGACTCTTTGGGTAGAGAATTGTTACGTTTTGGGAACACGCGAAATGTCGGAGCCGGTGATTATAAAGGTTTTGACAAACGACATAAAGCAAAGTTGTTGGATGCTTTGCTTTGGATTATTAACAAATGGTACAATGGTACTCCTGCTGAGGAAAAAGCAAGGAGGACATTGTGGCTTGAACTCACTAATTCGAAGCACATCAATGATGGTGTGCTGTTTGAGTGGAGTAATGCTTTGCCATCCGGACATCCACTTACTGCTTTTATCAATAGTCTATACAATGCTCTGATCAAGAGGATTGTCTTTGATAGAATTGTTCCTCTTCCTTTCAAAGGGAAGTTCAATTTTATGGTGTATCTAATAGTTTTAGGAGATGACAACGTTTTCAGCGTTGACCCCATTATTTCAGAGCACTATCGAGAGGAACTAATAGCAGTTGAAATGCTCAATCTTGGCCAAATTTATACTCCTGAAGATAAGGATAAAGCCGAGCATGGGCAAACTTTGAGAAGATTGGAAGATGTAACCTTCTTAAAGCGAAAGTTCCGGTTTTTTAGAGGTCGTTGGATAGCGCCTTTGGATCTTGGAACGATCATGGATATTCCTAATTGGACCAGAGATGGTCCAAATATCTATGCTGATACCGAGTCAAACGTACAAGTTGCACTCGAAGAGCTCACCCTTCATGGGAGAGATGTTTTCGAGGAGCTTGGCGGTAGGCTTATTCAAGCCGTGCGTGATACACATGGCTTGTCTGAACCAGAATGTACGTCTTTCGATGTTCTGTATCAACAGGTTATTCACAGAGATGGGAATCGAAGTGATTACCGAAGCATCATTCCTGGTTACGGCGTTACCGGTGGCAAAAAGGCGGAACCACAAATTGGTGACGAACGCTTGAATGATGAACAGGCTGCGGTATTTACCGTTACTTCCAGGATGGCCTGCTGGCAGTCCCAGCTAAATCCAGGATCCCGCAAACCTCATGTTCGCTTGATTCGGCGACATGTTGTAAAACGAATTGCTACAACACAAGAAAACCCTGCGATGAGTACTGATAATCGTGTTACTGTGACCCGAACCGAGCCTAGTGAAGCCAGAGAGGATAACTCCTCTTCGGTCACTCGGATGGTCTCAGATGCCGATGTTGTGATTGCAAAACCGCTTGTTGAAAGGCGGTTGGATGCCAGGATATTGGCATCTGCAAAAACGGGCAATGTCCAGACAATTTCGGATTTTCTCGCCAGACCTCAAATGGTTTGGGGAGGAGCATTCGCTACTACGGATATTGTCAACGTCCCAATTGGAGGTACGAAAGTGCCCCAAGGACCACTGGGAATCCCGATATGGTATGATAAGCTTAAGGGTGCAGGCGCCATTCGTGGTGATTTGCATGCTAAAATAGTTTTTAATGCCAATCGTTTCCAGCAAGGAAGATATATGCTGGTTTGGGTTCCCACTGGAGGTGCGATCAATTATGATGTCTGGGATAGGATGCATCGAGCTACCCTGTGTCAGACAACTCAGTTACCACACGTCGAATTTGATTTGTCGTGTGATACTGAAGCTGAATTGGTCATACCTCATGTTACTGCTCAAGGTTGGGCTTCAATCGCTTCCAATACCACTGATTTTGGAAACAATGGTTGGTTGCGTTTGATACCCTATTCGCCTTTGGTGGCACCCACGGGTTCTACTACAGCAAATTACACAGTTTTTGTTCATTTTGAGAATGTGGAGTTTGCTATGGCTGTTGTTCCTCAGGCAAATGTGAGAGTGAAAACTCGAGTTAGGAGAAAGGTTAATCCTAGTGAGGCTGAACAAAAGTCTCAAGGAATGGGCCCTTTGGAAGCCTCTTTTTCCGCTGTTTCTTTAGCAGCAGGTAAATTTGGAGGTATTCCACTTTTGAGTTCAATTTTCCAGCCAGTTGGATGGGCAGCAGATCTTGCTGCCTCTGTTTCTGGTGCTTTCGGTTGGAGTAGACCTCACAATTCGGAACATTCGACGATAATGGTTCCTTATAATGCTTCAAACCGAATGACAAATGTTGATGTGGCTGATAATAGCACAAAACTTGGGTATTTTGATCGGAATGCCCTTGAAGATGTTCCTGGTTTTGCAGGCACTGATATTGATGAGATGGCGTTGGCCTATATTCAATCAATTAGTGCTTACAACCAGAAAGTGTCTTGGGATGCTTCGGCTGTATATGGCGCTCGACTGTTTGAATTGAATTGTTGTCCTCGTGATTACACAATTCAGACAGTTCAAAGTGGTGTGACTCTAACTCATATGTCTCCAGTCTCATACGTTTCATCCTTTTTCGCCCTTTATCGAGGGTCGTTGAGGTTTACGTTCAAGATTGTAAAGACAGAGTTTCATTCTGGAAGATTGCAAGTTAGTTTCTTTCCGTTTGATACTCAAGTTACACCGAGTCCCGTTTCTCCTTCAACTTACGATTGTACGTATTTGCATCGTGAGATTTTGGATATCAGGGACAAAAGTGAATTTACTTTTGTTGCTCCATACACATCGTTTTCCCAGTACCGAACATTGGGATCTTCAGATCGTCATTATGGGAGAGTTCTTGTTGATGTTTTGGAGCCTCTTGTTGCTCCTTCTTCAGTATCTTCTAGCGTGACGATTTTGATGGAAGTCTCAGGAGCGGATGATCTTGAATTCGCTCAACCGTCAGCACCAACTTTCCAGATTTGTGCTCAGTACGTTCCTCAGGCTGGTGGTAACACCTGTTTGATTGTTTCTGAGGATATTGGCAAATCTGATATTTTAAATGATGGATCTGCTTCTAAAGCTTGTATTGGCGAGAAAGTCACTTCTTTTCGTCAATTGGTCAAGAGGTTTTCTCTTTGGTCGAGGCCAGCTACGTCTGGTTATACTACAAGCACGAATAATTTGCAGATTATCCCTTTTTTGAATTCGGTTGCTTCGATGGGAAGTGCATTGGTCTATAATGCACCATTGCAGAAGGGAGATCTTATAACACAAATCTCTTGTTGCTACGCACTTGTACGTGGTTCAATGAGGTTTAAGTTTGTTGATGGCACAACTTCTACAATGAACAAATACGTGGTTTCGTCATATGCGATTGACAATTCCATGTCAAAAACAAATCCTACTCTATGGCTCACAGGAGGAGATTTGGCTGGTTGGGATCCGAATAGATCTCAATCATTTTATCGCACGGATATTGGTGGAGTACCAGATGTCGAGACACCTTTTTATAATCGGTTTCACTCGGCTGCTGTTGCTGATACCATGGCTTCCGATAAAGCCACAGTTCCAGCTTTGATCTATGCTGGACTTGGTACTGCTCCGAGGACATTGTTTAATTGTCATCAGTTTGCAGTTCCAGCACCTGACCCGTATATTTATCGGGCAGCAGGTGAAGATTTCTCTCTTGGTCTTTTTGTTTCTGTTCCACCCGTTGTTGGATGGAGCTTGAACAATTACTGACCGTTTTGGTTTTTCTATTTATTTTTCCAAAGTCTCTATAATTTTCTTTTTACAATGACCCCTTCATTCCTCTTTCTTAGAGATTGGCGTAAGGAAAGCGCTGGTCCCTTAGTAAGATAAACTGTGATTGCAGGGCGAGTATAACGGGTTTTCTGCGTCGTCACATTTTAATGGCATTAGTAAGCCACAGCCTACAGAAAGGCGTGTGACATAGTACGCGAAAGTGTACCTGGTTAGGTGT
>Ga0058860_10005663_pt1 | contig 9137 bp, 2 predicted proteins | sample SwirhirootsSR3_FD_61088 | JGI IMG/M metagenome (GOLD analysis project Ga0058860, IMG submission 61088) | Switchgrass rhizosphere and bulk soil microbial communities from Kellogg Biological Station, Michigan, USA for expression studies -... | ecosystem: Host-associated > Plants > Roots >...
CACCATATCAAAAAACGTGTATTGCAAAAATAAATCGACCACACACTAACACTAACATTCGCGCACACACATAAGAAAAATTTTAAACTCAGCACACACACAAATTGTTTCACACAACCGCACACACACAAAGAAAACTCTACGCACGCACACAATTATCTCTTAATTTGATTTTTAATTTTAAAACCAACAAAACACTTATTTGACTTTTATTTTAAAGCCTAACACTTAATTCGATTTTTATTTGTAAAACCGACAAAACACTTAAACCCCCTTGACATTCAAAGGTCCCTGCCATCCAAAGAAAGAAAAATCATCAGACACAGCCGAATTCACTGAATACGACGTGCTTGATGCCTTCGTGGAAGCAGAAAACTTCAAAATTTTTACGGTCACATATGGTTGAACTAAATCAAAAGCTACGTCAGACGTAGCTGCTAACATAGGAAAGAAAACCTGATCATTATAATCTGGCATCTCAAAATCAGCCTCATGCAACAATTCGCCATTGGCGGTTACAACCCCTGAACCAGAGGTACCAGCAGCAGCTCCATCAAATCCAAAAGCCGCCGTTAAATTGGTAGCAATACCAGGATTTAGAGAGGTACCAAACGAGAACTGAGAACGACCAACGCCTGACCCCGTATTATCATAATCCGGAGTAGTGTCAGTAATTCTGTATCTCATACCTCCCTTACACCCAATATAACCTATTCTAAACCATCGAAACAAATTATTCGAATTCAGATAGGTTAAAGCATTGCCTGTACTCGCCAAATGTCCAAAATCAGGAGGATACATAGGAAACGTTGCCGTAATCGACTTCGCCCCAGCAGCTAATGCATCAGTGGCAACAGTTATACGTGCCATCCCAACATACCTTTTGAGTAGAGCTCTAAGTGAGCGAACTTCTTCACCAAAAATCTTTTTAGAGAGTTCTGGATCACAATAAGTTCCTCCAAAATGAACTTTCTCAAAAGCAGTATTGTTAGGAACTAATACCGACTGCCCAACGAAATCCAAGTCCGTTGCCATACCTTCTTCACCGCCAGCTACAATCGAGGCAGCTTGCGCCTGAACCGCATATCGTGGAATGGTTTCCTTGACACCAAAAACTTGAAAATCATCACCACCACAAACATATACAACAATTCCAACCGAAGAAGTCGACAATGGAGCTATTAACGGATTTTCGACAACAACTCTAATGTAACCAAGACCAGCTCCAGTAACTGTTCCGGGATTTGTAAAAGTAGACTCAACCGGCAACCATGTTTCATCACTAGTCCAACCAACTACAATTTCAGTACAAGATCCAGGCGTACAATCCATGGTACAATTTTCAACACTTGCCAAAGGCCAAGTAGTATCTTCAGTAGTACCATAAATGACACCCGGTTCAAAGTAAGCACGCAACTTACCCGTATGAAATTGTGAACTGACCACACGAATACAAAAAACTAAGGACCCACGCCAAAACTGGAATGGTAAAACTCCATACGCCAAACTAGTTGGATCCCAATATCCAGTACCCGTATTCAAACTACAAGTAGGATCAACTGCAATTGTCATCACAGTCGTACCTCTTGTTTGAGCCTGAGTCCAAGTAGCTGTTTGCACAATAGACCTATGGCTGAAAATACGACTCAACGCCATCTCATCACCATCTGAAACACCAATATTTCTCAAATCCTTAGTAAGACCACACGACTTAGTAAAAGCACAGCTATCAGCTGTGACTAACGTATCCGTCAACGCCATAGACGAATAATTTTTACTATGAACGCTATGAGTCTCACTCTCTTTTTCACGAGAAAATCCAAACAGATCGGCAATTGACTTAACAGCACTAGCACCAAGGGCAACGGCACTTCCCATTTTATCAAACCCGGGAATCATCTCAATATATTTAGCACCCTCTGCAACTTTCCCTGCCAAGGAACCAACCATTCCACTTTTACGAGTTGGCGCCTGAGCAACAGCAGAGTATCGGGTAGCTCCCCACAAGTGAAGATCTGTCATCCAGGCACGAACAACAATTTGAACTGTGCCAGGAGTCGCAGAGTCATCACGGCCTAAACCTATAATGGGAACAATTGTCAACCTTCCAAGAAAATCTAAAGATTTTGTGACGGTTGTCAACGCACATTCATAGGGATAAACCCAAGGAATTACCATTTCTTTTCCACCAGGAACAGCGGCGTCGAAGTCAACACCATACTTTTGGCTAGAATAACTCAAACCCGCGTTCGAATCCCAATCTAAACCAAAAGGATTGGCATCCCCCCCTGCTCCAGTTAAAACCGTCATGTAAGAAAAGAAAGCTCTAGCCAGTCCATATTGATGAGGACTAGCCGCAATATCAAATCGAAGATGAAGTGTACCACGCCAAAACAATGCTCCTTTCATTCTTTGTAAGATCATCGGATCATTAAACCACAACCGATGAGCGTCATAAGAAAAAGCAGTCATTGTAGTATCCCAAGAGAATACCGCAATCACAACAGGACGAGAAAAAATTGAATCTTTTTCCTGTTCCACCAATCTCAATCCGTGATCCATCAACGGAATTGATCCAGGAATTGAAACACTTTCCGTCTTAAAAGCCGTTTCAAACTCATCCAAACCATGACTCGTAGTCTCCTTCTCTCTTGAAGTAACTGTTGGTCCATTACTACTCCCCACAGCGGGAATAGAATCTGAACTCTCTAACGATGTAATTTCAGGTGCATCAACCTGTTCCAAACCAATTTTTGAAGCTAGACATTAATTACCAGCACCGCGTGTCTAAGCGCAGCACATCCTTGACGCGGATAGATACAACATTGGGACTGCCAATGTCTTACTACCACCATTGCCGATCGGCGAGATCTTGCGAATCTCTTTTGAAACCTATCTACGACAACGGCACTCCTAATTATATGGAATAGGAATCAATTCCAGACAAAATCTTTATTTTATAAGGCGATGTGACTTTTCACCGCCGGGCTAACGTCTCAAAACGTCAACTCCCAAACTTTCATAGAACCACTATCCCACCTAGCAAGTAACTCCTCATCAGAGGGAAACTCCTTATGAGCATAATCGTTCATACGCCTTTTCAACATCATAATAAAATCACGAACCTTTTGTTTCAAATCATCTTCATAAAAAAGAGATTCTTCCCAAGCAGTTCGTAACACAGTAAAATGACGAAAGCGATCAGCAGAATAATCTCCGGAAGGTTCATAATACAACAAACTTTTCATCAAAGAACTTAAAGCTAACGGGGCAAATACACGCCCGTCCTTGCGATAAAATCCCCGTTTCAAAAACGTTAATGATGAGCTATTACGAACAGCTTCCTTCGAATATCCAACACCAGTAATCTTTTGACCAAACATGGCCATTACCTCTACAATCTTAGTCATATTCACATACGCCAAAATTGATTGAGGCAACGCCACTAACTGGTCATCTCCAAACAAATTGAATCCTCGAAATATCGTTTTCACAATATCTCGAAACGTCAAGTGAGGACAACAATGCATTATCAAACATATCCACAACAATAAATTTTCAAACGTATTTTCGTCCGTTGTCGAGAAATGACCCGTTAAATTGCCAACATACATCCAAATCCAAGCACCATCGCTCAGACGGAACACGACAATATTTGAGATCAAAACACCACCAACAATTCGCGCTAAAACAACAGGTCCCAAAACACTTTCAACATTTTTTTTATAACATTGCATAAAAAACCAAAACTTGATTTCTTTAATCATCCAATGTAAAATAAACTGAAAACGTTTATCAAATTTACTAAAATCTGCTTCCAACGCAAATCCACCATTTAAAACAATTTCTTCAATCACTTTATGAATTTCACCCCACTCAGAACTTGAAGCATTAATCCCAATTCTGGAACCCCATTCTCTCATTGCACGCAGCAACAAATCTAATGGAGGACCATTAACCATCCGATCCATTAAATAGAACCGATACCCTTGAAGTTCAAATACTCGTGTAGCTACACTTTCAATTTTTTCCTTAGGTAACAATTCATCTTTTAGAATCGACTTCGAAAAACTGGGAATAATCAAACCTGACGCATACTGAAGCAACCTTTCTTCAACAGCGGCAGTCATTCGTTCGTCAGAAAATCTATAAGGTTCAGAACCATTTTCCGGCTGAGCTTCAAATAAAAACGCCCCCTTTTTACCAGGGTCGACTTCATTCGCCCCTTTATTGGGGTCCACCCGGCCAAACATTCCAAAACTCTCTAAAGCATCCGACAAACTCAAAAAATCCAAATCACGGACATGAGGGGTTAACAATTCTTTAAAGCCACTTAAGATTTCTCTCAAGTGCTTTGCAGAAAATTTACCATAATCATAACCAGTTCGGTTCATCCCAACTTCAAAGGGACTAACAAACCTATTACACCCCAGTTGATCATCATATCGAATCGTGGTCGACAAAACCGCCGGTTCATAATTTACACCAGGACATTCTCGCGACAAAAAATCTTCAGTAGCTTCCTTAAACGGACTCTCCCTCAATGAACTAGGAGGAGGAGGTCCTTGGGCAGGACTACTTCCAATTATGCTCCCACCTGCTAAACTAGCAGTGTGAGCATACGCAAACATACCATTTGCCGGCATCTTTCGAACAATATCAAAAGGAGGTTCTTCATAAACTAAATCTGAATCAATTAAACTTAGCCCCTGTGCAATTGCACGAGGAGCAATTTCAGACAATAATTTTTGATAACCTCCTTCAGGTCCAAATGAAAACAACGAAACTCCAGGATTTCCCGGATGAGCACCGGCAACCAAATATCCACCAAAAGCATATTGAGCTCCAGATACTATTAAACCAATTCTCTTACAATCGCCGGCAACAGTATCTAATCCATCATCCCACTTCACAGCAAAACCAGGAGTTTTTCGTCTACCATATTTTGTTTCATATCGCTGAATTCCAACATCTGTTACAATGCCTTCCTTATCACAGCGATCATCAACAGACAAACAGTAGATTCGATCACCCTTTTTCGGAACACGTGACACATCCATCACCTTGCGGAGACTTTGAACTCCCGCTGGAAATAAACATGCCAAAAAAAGATCTTCACCATTACGATAAAAATCTCCATCACTTAATTCCAAAACTTGACCTTGTTTTCTTGTAAAAGGACATTCCATTTGAACCACCAGACTTTTTAAATCAGGCGGCGCAATATGGTCAATCACAGCACAAAAACCATCAATTCGAATACCATAAGCAGAATAATCTAACGCGTTAGAAACTTCCACTCCATTCATGGAAAGAACATTAACTTTTAAATAATTATGTCTAATCTTAGTAACAACAGACGCCGACATTCCCCCGCCAGAGGGAATTAACGGACGAATAACATTTGCACTTCGATCAAACTCTTTAACTTTAACTTTATTATGTAAAAAATCAATAACTTTCTCATCAACACCAATTTTCGCTTCCTCAGAAACTACCTTCGGCATAGTAAACCCTTGTCCTTTAAATGACTCAGGTTTATCTTCAGATAACAATTTTCGAGATCCAACGAACATAACACCAACAGTCGCAATAGCGGCTATCGACACAAAATATTTAGATCGTAAAATCTCTTGAACACGCTTATACTGAAGCTTAACCTTCGTATTTAAAATGTCGTAATTATCCCAAACAAATATACTAGAAAACCCAACTACCGCCTGCGCGGCAATTGTAGTCTTCGCAAAGGGAAAATACGTCCAAACAAATACAGCAAAATATTTATTACAACTCACCAACAACATAGTGGAAAACCACAGCACAGTTAAAAGAAACAGTGCTGGATGAATCCAAAACAGTGAGCAAATACTCAACAAAAAAAACAAAGATCCAACTGCCATAGCTGAATCTTGCAAACTATGAGTAATAACAATATTTCGCAATTCCGTCCCGTCCGACGGAGATTGACCTTGAAAAACAACCAACGAATCAGTAGAATCAGAATCGACATCACGACCAGATGGAACTTCACGTCCAACAGGCCGAGAACGAATCAAATTTACTAAACGATGATGTCGTTCACGAAAATAATTAACACTTGCATTTACATGATACGCAACATTGAATACGACATCCATCGGTTCTGAGACTTCACCAGTCTCATAATAACCAATCATTCCTATCGCACCATCACGAACGCCTTCAAAATAACCAATTAAGTAACCCAATTTAATCCATCCTTGCAAATCATAAATCATAACAAGAAACGCAAGAACCAAACGATATGGGAGAAAAAGAGTACCTAACCATAACCAACATTGAATAGCGAACGCTTGCACCCAATACGGTGCATAACACGCAACAGCATAATTAAAACCATATTTACGCCAATTTGAAAAGAAATGAATCACCATAAATATTCCAGCCGCAATATACATAATTACCGTTGCAAATAAAGCAAAGACAATTGACCAATAAAACGCTATAAAGAAATACTGTGTGGCAGTTCCAGGGGCTTGCCCCTTAAACGAGCTCCCACCAGCATCTTCAGTAGCTGGAAAACCAAACTCAGCCTTCGACACAACATCATTCATGTCAGGAGGCTTATATTCACCTTCTTCAGGTCGCCATGCTAAATATCCTTCAATTTTACTAGATATTTTCGCATAACTTCCACTTTGACGTTTAACCATATCTCCATACACAAAATTTGACAATTGAAACGGAGTCATTCTACAATCCTTTCGAGACCCATCTTTAAAATAACGGGTCAAACGAATTGTAAAATTATCATTCAAAAATTGTGGAGATAATTGTTCCACAGGAACATTCTCCAAATACAAACGACCATCCACACCACGCAGGTGTGAATTAGGATTGATAATCATATCAACAACGTAGCAACGACGATAAAACGCTTCACCACCACGTTTATAGACATGCTTCAAATCATCAACACTTGCATTAGAATTAACTTGAACCAAACGCAGATTCGATGTTGTCATCGTTCCTTTCCTTCCTTCAAATGCCATTGCGACAGATGTAGGATTAGCGGAAACGAACGTTAACAACGCATTAGACATCGAACATGCATTCTCATCAACCTCCAAACTCAATGATAGATACTCATCCATAGTAATCATCATATGTTGAGGTCCAAAATTTTCTTGATATTTTTCATACGCCCAAAAATGATTCACTAAATATGAATCTTCGGGAGGCACACCATATGCCCTACACAATCCGTTCAAAGCAAAAGTCGTAAACAACGACTTACCAGTACTTGGACCAGACGTGTTAAAAAACATCAACGCCTCCTTGCGAGGCTTTCGCATTTCTCGAAATGAACATACATCATCAAAAATAGCACGAATTTTAACACAAATAGCCATTAAGACCAAAACATCATGTTTAAGATCTAATTTTTTTGACTCAGAAATAGCCATTTCACATTTCGTTAACGCCAACGACACCTTAATTCGGTGCTTTTCCGAACCTTTAATCATTTCAGGCATCATCAATTCTTCAAGATCTGTCTGACATTGTAAAACAACGTCGCGACGAGATCCTTTAACCATAGACGATACCTTCACCAAAAAATCCGAATAATCACCAGACCACAACACCTTAATAATAGCCATCAAATAATCAACCATATTTGATGCCATTTTAACAACAGGTGCTGCAACCAACGTTTTAATTGAGGAAAAATCCATAATTCCTCCAGAAATTCCCAACACTCTTGAAACAACAGCAATTCCAACAATTTCAAGAATATAAGCTCCTAAACCTTTGAATTTTTCAACAGATTGAGGAGCTTGACCAGCAAAGTTGTCAACTAACGATGCTGCGATATCAGCAGAAAAGAAGTCTTCCAATGACCATCGCCTCATAACAGAGTGCAATGACATGGAAAACTCCAACCAAGACAACTTTTCAAATTGAGAACTCAACAAAATAATGTCCAAAATACAATCACGGGACACTCTAAAAACAGAAAACACTTCATCTGGCGCAGCCATGACTGCCAAATAAGAACTAGCGAACATTAAAGACACCCAATCACCATCGGGTGCTTGACCTTTAAACTTACTAGCTTCTTCCAACTTCAGACGTAAAGCGACAACAACTTTACGAAACCAAGCATCAGACATCTGCTCCAATTGCTTCATTTGATCATCACGCAATCTGTAATATCGCCGTTTGCAAACCTTAAACGGCACATCCAGATAACGACTTTCAATGAGATTCATTTGAGATAAATCCCAATCTAACTCATCATCATCTAACTTCAGAGATCGAATAGCGCGCTCTTCACGAGAACGCACTCTATCTCTTACAGAAATCACCACTTCCGCTGACACAAAATAACCACCAGAAGAAACAATAACACCCCAATCTTCAATGGGTTTAACTTCCTTCTTTGATTGCTGCTTAGCAATCCGCCCTAATTTTAATTTATTTTTAAACGATTCGAATTCTGTCTCACCAACGACAGAATTCTTGGACTTGCTTGAAAAGTCCGATGCGACGAATGCGGTAGAGGAGGGGGGGGACACTAAATTTGATTCACTTCTCCCAGAAGTAACCGGTCTTATTCCGGTTGGGCCTTTAATGCCCGATGGGGTATGACTGACCTTGCTCTCGCCTAGAGCCAGTTTCTCCTGAGAGAAACTGGTCATTTTAACAACACGCGAGAACAATACTCAACTCGGGTAATTCTCCCTCACCGAATTGGGGAGGTTACTAAACCTTCCTTAAATTAATTCCTGTAATGTGCACTTTAATAGTTTGAATGCTGTGCTCCATTGGAATGATCGCAGGTAGATGTTTTCATCCGCTCAACCGCCAATCTTGGAACAATCAAACATACATAATACTTAATCTGAGAAAACGCACAATAGTCTCAGAAACTTATAACTTAAAACAAAATTCACTATAAACTTAGAACTTAAAACTTAAACAATTAAACACTTAAACCGAATCCCTAGAAGGGGGATTCAATAACTTAACCTCATATGAGGATAAAAAGAGAGACACCTTTAAAACCTAAAAGAGTCATTACTTCATCAAGACTCTAACGTAGCATGATTAAACATGATACGGTAGAATTCGACAAAATAATGTAAGAAAAATAC
>Ga0058860_10002414_pt1 | contig 9063 bp, 1 predicted proteins | sample SwirhirootsSR3_FD_61088 | JGI IMG/M metagenome (GOLD analysis project Ga0058860, IMG submission 61088) | Switchgrass rhizosphere and bulk soil microbial communities from Kellogg Biological Station, Michigan, USA for expression studies -... | ecosystem: Host-associated > Plants > Roots >...
GGCTCATACTAAATATTTAGTCATCCATCAACCAAGAGGCTGCCCAATAGGGAGGTGCCCTATGAATTTATTAAAATCCAAAGGAGTATATCTGCCAGACATAGCATTTAAGCACTCGATTTTACCTTGTTCGACTTGAGACTGTCCTTCTAGATCCACACGGGTTCGTGATAACCCATACAAATCTCCCACGGTGCCCCCAGAGATCATTTTCTTCTCCCCGAAAAACATCGCGTCTACATAATCCCAACTTTCTGGATGAAAGTGGAATCCATTTTTGCGCCAATAGGCTTGTAGTTTTGCACACACAGAGTCGTGATAATCACGGCCCCAAGCATATGCTAACCTACAAGCGTCCGTACAGTTAGTTAATGATGCTTCCTGCATATCCGGACACGGCTTTCGAATCCAATTTGTGATATCTTCTATCATTGGTTTCTCCAAGGCTGCTAACCAATATGTTAGACCTCTAGTATCATGTTTTCGGAAGAAACACTTTAAAAAAGTAGCTTCTTCAATACCGTGGTATTTTCGTATACTTCCTCCCTTATCAGCATCAGTGTACTTTATCCCATATAAAGCAAACTTTTGCTGAAGAGTTTCATTATTATAAAACTCCTTTATCCGGTCAGATAGCGACATTACTAAGTCGTCGCCATATACTATAACACAACATTCTCTCCAAAAATTACCTAGATCGTCTAACTCGGTTCCCTCGAATACATCCAACCACACAAGCATCACATACATCAGATTGACAATACTGTTCACGACAACAGTTAATGGATTACCACTGGGACTACCACACAGAGTCTGAATAACTTCTCTCCTACTAACTTCTTTAGAAAAAGCTAGTTCTTCAAAAAGCAAGCGCCTCACCGCTTTATCCTCCTCTGCAACAACGGTATTATGTGAATACCACGACTCTATGACCTCGCCAGCTGCGAGGACTAACTCAGGGTCAAGGCCAGGGCCAAAACCAGAGTAATCCCCACAACAAATCCTATCACCCACAGATAGTAACTTGTTTGCCAACCGAGACCAATCTAAGCCATGAATATTCATTCCAATACCCACTCCACAATTAAAATTGTTACTTTGCATTGCTGCCACAAAATCTAGAAAATATCGCCTAAATTCAATTGTTGTAGACAAAGAGCACCCGTTAATGAGGCGGGGGTTCTTGCCTAACTTCAACCGCTCATCTTTTAAAAAATTTAGATAAGGATCAAAGGGAACAATATTATTTATACGCTTTTCATGTGCGGTTTCATACAGTTCACAAGCTCTCTTGTGTATGCCGACTAACTTTATTAAGCCATCGCGCCCTTGCTCTACCTGAATTAAGTCCTTCTTCTTCTTACCCTTGAATTCAGCTGATAATGGCCACCCTGGAGAGGTGTTTAATTTCATAGCATCGAAAAACTCGACACCTGGAATACCTAATATAGCTTGTTCTACAGATCTTCTAGATTCACACTTAATCTTTGGTTTTGCTAAAGCACTAAAGCGTTCTGCTAAGTTCTTCTGCACAATTTTAATGTTCGCTTTATTAAAAGTTCTCGTTGGGTGAAAACCCTTTTCTAAAGCCACCACAAGTTTCTTTTCACCAGCAAATGCATCGTCAGTTGAAACCATATCAACCGGAAAACGCACTGGGGGTGTCAAAACTCCAGCACAAACTGAGGGGATTATCGACGTCTTCGTAACTAAATCAACACTTTGACAGTATTTAAGTTGTCCAACTGGAATAAACTCTCCTTTGCACTGTATAGAACTAGCGTCTTTCAACACTGGTTCCTCGACATCCTCTGATCCTTCAAATTTAATTGTATCAAAGAGATCGCTGCACACAAGTGTGCTGCACCCTGTCGTATTGTCTCCACATGTGTGCATACCTATAATCCAACCGTGGTGTGAGTCTATTAACATAGATCCACAAAGTCCTTGCCTACCATAAGGATACTCAAAACCATAAAGGTCATAAGTCTTACCTGTATTTGTGTAGGTTACGGAATGTTGTATGGTTTGGATGTTTAGATGATGCAAAGGTTGTATAGCTTGTTGGGATAAAGTGGCCTCAACAAGTACTCCCTTATTCACAATGTTACCAACATTACTAGAGTGCACGAAACTCTTAATGATATTCTTAAATTCTGGGATCCTACGATTTAAAACGTGAAAGACACTTAAATCGGCTCCTGTCTCAACAACCTTGGCTATATCATCTCCTTTCAGAGTGATAACGCCCCCAACTTCATGTTGACCAAAGAGCTGGATATCTACTTCCTGTAACTCATCGTCCACGTCGAGATAATGTTTCGGGCATAAAATATACCTTCCACGCAATCCCAACCCATAGCCATTTTTCGTTATAGTTTTATATCTGAAAGCTAACCGCACTCTATTACGATAAAGCCTAGCAGATAGATCATCCACGCACCCCTGTGCAGCAGCAACTCGAACCGGTCGTCTTGCGACGCGCTGGGTTTTTACATCCCCGGAACTCATCATCTGCCCACCGAACATACCCACGTATGAACCAAGAGACACTTTGTCTGTTTTTGAGGCAGACTCACCCCCACACATCTTGGATATACAAATAATAACAATAGCACTTACAACCACAGTAAGCACAATTGGATTACTCGCCAATTTAGATAGTAGTGAGCCGGTACTTTTCATAACTCCGGACAGAGAACATTTCCAACAATTACCACAATTGCAAGAAGTTAGTACTCTATCCACCTTGAACGCAGGGAACATACTTTCAATGACTGTTTCACTAGCCATTTGCAAGTCCCTCCTAATCCTAGATCGAGCATTAAAAGTCACAGCTTCACCCATAGCTAAGCAATCTGAACACTTACCATCACACATTTTCAATTCTAACCACCCATCACCTCTATTTAAAACTTGATATTTTAAACATTCCTGGCAATAATTGTAGTCTTGGAAATCAACGCGATCTTGGTGACATAGTTCTATCACTTTTACATCTGTTTCATCTAAACCTTGAAATATATTCCTTCGACATGTGCACTCAACCACCTCGTCATCAGCTTGACCTTTCAACCCATCAAATGGATTTTCAGTTAGAATCTTAGAGAAGTCTCCAAGACCCAGCCTATCAGACATGGTCTTCGCCATGGTTTCTACTCCTATATCTTTAAATAAATTCTCGCGGGTTTGCTCCAACACAGAGGGATCTAAATCACTCGATGTTTTCACTGCTTTCTCTGCCGCGGTACACCTCTTAAAGAAAATAGGAATGCTCCTCTCACATAAATACTTTAGAATTTCCTTATAATTAAAGAATTTCTTTATCGTATCCGAAGGAGCAGCGTCAACTGGGGAACCATAAACCCCAAATTTCAAATGATCCCAATCATCGTTGAAAACAACTCTTGGATCATTTGCGTTGGCCACCGTTGGATCCATCTTTGTATACTTTTCTGCCAGTTCCACCCTCAATAAAAAGTCCCTTCTCCTATAAAAGGATTGGGGATCGAGGACTTCAACCTTTGGAAAGGCTGCGTTGCAACAAACCACTACGACTGATGGAGTGACGTAGCGTTTCTTCTCACTTATAGCTGAAAATTCAGCTGTAAAGGGAGCATTTGTACAAAGCGAATACCAATCCTGATAGAATTGGGTCTTCGCCTCCGAAGTGCTTACCTGAAGGGCATCATCAAAAATAATGACGGGCTGGTGTGTATAACCATCCCAATACTTCCTACCTTGCGATCGCACAAAACATGGATCTCCATCAAAGGAGACGTTCAGTGCTGCACATATTTTAGTACCGATGTGCGCGGCAAACTGGGACTTTCCACATCCTGGCGGTCCATCAAGCCACACAACTATAGGTGAAGTGTTAGCTTGAATGGAGGATGGTACTTGTCCAGTTTCTCTGAATAAATCAGTGATAAGTCTAAATCTATTGAAGAAAGCGGTCTGCTGTTTGGCTTCACACTTACTCAACACTAACTTGGACAACGTACAGCCTTTAACATAACAGTCCGCAACACGCTTTCGCATGCCTGGTGAACTAATTATTTGACTGTTGTCAGCTGGGTTAGTTAGATACTCAACTTCAGAAATCCATTGTGATAAATCAAATCCGACTGCCTTTAGCTCTTCTACTGCTATAACTTCGGGGTTCTCTAAACCAAACGCATATAGAATGTAGTCTATAATACATGTGCCTACTCCTTTAAAGAGAGCATTGTATCCATTACTACATGCTGCAAACGATGCTACCATTAGAGAAATTCCCTTAGTATAGGTTGGGGCTGATGCAAATCCGCATAAAGCGGCAACACCACCCAGAACTATCGCCAGAAACTTTGATATCACTTGATTTTCTGTTTCACCTCTTTTTGCAGAGCTTGCCAAACCTTGAACAAAATCCGTCATACCTTGCGCTGCGAACGTTATATACTGTTTTGGAGAAAACAAATACACAAGTTCCAATCCCAATGCTATCAGTGCTATTGTCTTTTCAGACGAACATATACCAATATCCACCAGGATCATTGCAAAACTAGAGAAACGCACCCACGTATCCCTAGCATACATTACATCCTTAGCCAACTTATATAATAAGAAGAGACGTGCTAAACTAATGGCTCCAATAAAGCCCTGAATAGCAACTTTGAACAGACCAGATGTCCAGTTTTTCACCGCATCGGCTACTACACCCGTCATACTGGAAAAGAAACCTATTAAGGTATCTTTCGCTTTCTGTATAAAAGTCTTATCTTCATTACGCTCATCCTGAGATTCCATCATCATCTGCTTTCTCAATTTCTTGAGTGCAGCCTTGATGGGCCCTGGGGCTTTAGCGTAATTCTCCTTATTGTATAGGAATTCGAAGGCTGAACAGAATTCCCGTTTTTCCGAAAAGAGTGCTTCGCATTCTGCGAAGGCGCTTTCCGGGGTACTTTGTTGTGCCGCTGCCCCCTGATTCAAGGGGGGGGGCACTATAGCTTCACTTCCTTCAACATCGGGTTGCCCAATGGGTTGGAAGCTGCTATCGCTACTCTGCGCATTAAGGTGGCGACCTTTCAATAAGATCCTACCTAATTTTGCGGTAGTAGCAAAGGGCGTACTAGCGTTCCAATCTAAATAAGATAGATTATTAGAACACAAGGGCCACCCTTGAAAGACATACATGTCTGCATCATTGCCAAATGAACGTTCAATACGCACATTAATGGTTGTAGCTGTAGCTGAGTACAGAAATACTTCCATTCTTCCAAAAGAATAGGCTGAGACATTTGCATATCCTGTCAACAACGGGTCAAATCCATTCACACAATACTTAGTATAGTTATAATACGGCACCGTAAACGGTATACTTGTATTACTACTAAATATGTAATCGTGTGCAAAATTTGAAAAGTTGTCCACTGACACATCAGTCCAGTTGGCATCTAATGTAAAATTAGATGTTAACCCTCCTGGAATATGTCGCACATACACATTGACATTACTGCCTTGTGTAGATGCAGCAGCCACTAGATAATTCAAACTTCCCTTAGCAAAACGATAACCGTCATGCAGGAAAGTCAAATTATCTATGACTTGCCCGGCAGTCCTCCTAAAAAGACTACCCATATTAACATCAAACGTTAAGCGTTTGACACCTGGTGTAGTAAAAGTTACATTTGAAGAGAAAATTGGTTGAAAACGTTGTAATACATTTTTGAGAGGAAATGACTCTCCCAAAATTAAATTTGACATTGATTTTGAAACTGACTCTTCTACACCACACTTATCCACCACTTCTACACGCTCGTCTGAACTTTGGGCTTGTAGTTTCCGATCCTTAACCCTTTTAAAAACTTTAACAACTTCTGGTACCCAATCGGTATAAGTTATTACCCAATTAGGCTGAGCAAGAAGAGTTGGAGTCAAAGCAAACTCAGTACTTGAACGTAATAAGCCAGTATTACATGGTGTTATAGGCGTAGTTTCAATAACCACACCGTTAACTGAAATTATAACATTCTTACCAGTAGTACTACTAATAGGAACGTTACCACGCATACTAGTAGTCAAACAAGCAAGACTTAAGGCCCCACCTGTGAAATTGTCAGTAGTTATTGATAAATTAGACACCGCACCTGAGGTTGTTCCCACAGGTATGCCTGCACCATTTGCATCACGCAAATAATACACCATACCATTACTTGAGTTATTAACAAAAGTAAAATTTATTATTGAAGTTGTAGAGACATTCGGAAAATATGATAATGGTCGAGGAACTGATGGTTCGAAATCACGACCAACCGATTGGAAAACTAACACTTGAATAGAATCAGAAACTGACTGCATTGAAATGAGGCGTGATTCTAACGAGACCTGAAGGGTCCCATAATTTACTGCACTATTATCAAAAATAATAGGTGCCAACTTGGTAGGGGCCATGAATGGACATTCAATAACCCCGTCACAAGTCTCCTCATAATCCTTAACAAATGAAATTAAATTTATTTGATTAGAACTATCCGCTGCCGATGTTGGATTAATAGCATACCTCAATCTCAATGAATGAGGATCCGCTTTAATCACCATGAATCTATACAAAATAGATCCATGATAGTAGCTAAACATTTGGCTAACCCCTGCTGCAGGGGTGGGCAAATAATTACCACTACTAACTTGATAGCCAGCTAACGGCGAAATTGGAACATTAAGCAAAATATCATGCGGTTGATTATCGATGGTAACATCAAAGCTACCGATAAAACCCCACTTACTCGCAATGGTTTTGAAATCCAATTTATCCGCCCCGCTAGGAACTGTTGACGATTGATGTGGAACCAAATCACTAGTATCTAGGCGTAAATGCCTAGACTTTAGCTCTCCGGAACCTGCTGATAAAGAAACTGTAGGGATTCTAATGAATCCCTGCATTTCACTCGAGTTTAGTCGCTTAGACTTGGAACTTTGTCCTAACCCTCGAGTAGTGTCCTCACTTTGTGAAAGCAATTCTCTAGTTTTAAGACCAAAGAATTGTGTTTGAACACCATTACAACTCAATTTTACTTGAGTAGTAATTGACACACTTTGTGTGTTATCGGCCCCAGTCCTTAGGGGACTCAACACACCCACAAATACAGAACAGTAGTATTGGGAAGACCCAACTTTACTATCCCTAATAGGAATCATATCCAAATGACTTTGGAAAGGAATTTCTAAATCAACTATATTAGATTTAGCTGCTTGAATGCCCGCATAGTCCAATTGAACTATTTGAGCAGCATGAATAGGAATCCTACTAGGGGTAATTTCTCCAGTTGCCACAGGATAATACATAGCACCCACAACAAGATAACCAGCATGAAAACGAGTAGAATTACACTGGAATCTCATTGTTAATTGGGGTCTAAAATATGTATACTGCAACATTGGTAAAGTTGCTGGGTTTGAACCTAGTGCTGATACTAGGTTAATTGGCAAATCAAACTGCTTTATTATCGTGCCTTGCGCCTGGGAAGAACTCCATAGGAATGTTTCTAGGTTATTATACCTATCAGTAAATTCTATGAACTCTTTGGGTTTTAATCCAAAAGCTTCCACAGCCGTTTCCGACATCACAGTTGTAGTTTGCGCTGTTGCATCTGGTCTATTTTCAACCAACTCCACATTCGCTGACTTTTGTATAGAAACAATACTACCTGATTCGGCAGTATTAGTATGATCCTCTGATTGAGCTTGAAGACCATCCCGCTTAAAGTCGTTAATAACGGGGTCCACTTTTCTATACTGGCCATCGAGTTGCAATTTATGCTGATTCAACTCATACAGCTTTGACTTTACCTTTGCAGGTAAAATCCGCTTAAAGCTATTACTAACTAAAAGCTTCCTAATACACTTAGTCAGAGTCTTTGACAACCTTGACTCCGTTTTAGGGACAACACCCAACACTCCCTGATAGCTTTCACTATAAATAGGAGCATCACGCAAAAAAGTCTCATTAGTTTTGATAGCAAGACTTTCAACAACACCACGTACCACACACTTTCGTGCTGGTACCTGTCTATCCTGCCGATAAACAGTTACCACCTCTTTAGGCTCAACTACTGTAAATTGATGATTTAAAGTAGCTTCCACTAAATTGGCAGACCTCTGCTGCACCTCATCTTCTTGAAGAAACTGAAATTCTCCAGGAGTATCCACATAAATTGGATACACTGGAGACAAGTCTTCAACCTTCTGCCATCTCTCTGTCATCTTACCAACTTGATAAGTTGGCTCAAACACTTCCATTTTTCCCTTCCTTAGGGGAGCACAAACCACCACAGGAATAGCCATCTTAGATACACAGTATCTAAGGGCTTCTCCATCTAGAAAATCAAAAGCTTTTGGGCAGAACGTGTTAGGTCCTACCCAACAGCTACGTTGCACAGTTGTATAAATGGATGATCGATATTGAGACCAATATCGATCAAGGTTGGAAGTCCGGTTAAAAAGTCTCAAAGCTTTAAGTACTTTAGACTCATCTTTACACACATTGGAAAAGGACAAATCAATAAATTGATATCTCCCTTCCGGATACATTACCATTGGAAAAGCGAGGATCAAATCCTTACTGTATTGATATACATCAGCGCAGTAAACCACATTATCGACGACGAAATTTTGTTTTTTAATAATTGTACACATAGTATATAATTTAAAGAAACTAAGAGGGGAAGGCACATCATTGGCCCATTCCAGTCACCACAGTGTAGGTTATCCCCAATTTTGACAATTTCTGGTCTTAGTCATGACACTGAAAGAACTACGAGTTAAACTGCTCGCATCAGCTTCAAGTGATAGCGTAAAATAATTCAAGAAATTATCCAAAATACATGTCTTTGAAAATAATTTCCATTATCCATACTACCAAGTAGGGGAAGGCTGGTTACTTCCGGCGCCTACTCTTTACTCTATGTCATACTTGACAAGCGAGTGTATTTATCCAATACACAAATAAATATCTTAAATAGGTGATACTAACCTAGAAATGTTTTATTTTCTCCTAAAAGGACTGATAACATTCCCAAAAAA
>Ga0058860_10094484_pt1 | contig 8974 bp, 3 predicted proteins | sample SwirhirootsSR3_FD_61088 | JGI IMG/M metagenome (GOLD analysis project Ga0058860, IMG submission 61088) | Switchgrass rhizosphere and bulk soil microbial communities from Kellogg Biological Station, Michigan, USA for expression studies -... | ecosystem: Host-associated > Plants > Roots >...
CTGGTCTATCCGACCGCCTAGTTTCAAAATGTAGGTACTCTGGTAAAAATTTCACCCGCAGCCAACAGCCGCAGGTTACAAAACCCAAAGTATACAAAATGTAACATTCCGCCCCTCCGTAGTTAACGCTGGTTTCCGAAGAACCCAGATGGGAACGGTCTTTCGACTGTCGGCAAAACTCCCGTAGGAGACCCCCCGCACCTCTGGGGGTTTTCTAGACTGGAACCGTCCCAGAACTTGCATTATAGCAAATGTGTGGGGCGTTCAAGAAGAAATGCAAATTGAAATCCGTACCAATCGATACATATCGATTGAAATACGCAGATTTCAACGCTGTACTCAGACTGGGATGCACTCCAACCTCTACCGCGTAGGTATCGGAAGAAGATCCATCCACTGCTTGGCCTGTAAGCCAATATTCTGGGTCAGCATATTGAAATTTCTGGTTGGTCATCATAGGATATTCTACGTTGATTCCAGCCTGTGTTAATGAGTTCGTTAGAAACAAACCAGTAGCTCCAGCCTCATTACCAGACAATCCTGATCCAACAGACCAAAACCTACCCTTTCGTAAAGATTGGGTAGTCATAGCTGAGGTAGATTGACTAGCATACACTCCTTCCAAAAATTGCGAACCAGCAGAAATACTGGTTCGACAACGTATGATAGAGATGCTTGTGGGCACTGGAGCCCCTGTAGTTTCCAAATTGTAATGCCATCGTGTAGATCCGCGCATAGCGCAGAATCCTGCCGAAACCCACGCCAAAGGTGTGAAATTAGTAAAACTAAATTTCACAGTATTAGCAGGTGTTTCTACACCCTTCGCTGCCGTATATGCGGTCACATCATAACCTGGTGGTCCAGGTAGACGTGTTTGCAACAACTTCAGACTACCAGAAATATCTGTATCTGTCCAAGTTGGACTCACTGGTACACTATCCACAAGTGTGGATCTGCGTAGCAGGAGTCGGAGTGAAGGTATGGCTTCCCCCCAGTTGATTAAGTAACGTTCATCACTGGGCGTGTTTACATCAAGGGGTTCTTCACCACCTTGCATAGCAAATACACTCAGATGTCTGTCAACATCACGAGGGTTCGCAAACTCAAGATTCTCGGCGCCACGCACAAACACCAACACACTCACGGGTGCAGTGTCGACGGGTGCCGATAAATTTGTCAGGATCCTCAAAGTGAGAGACCCATTATTCAAAGCCAAATTAGGTAATTGATAACCAGACGTTGACCAGTTGTTACTGGTCCACACACCTGTGTCTGTCAAAAGCCATGGCAATGCTTGTTGGTACGGAAGACGAAACTCAAACTCATCGCTCTCCCCAAGATCAATAATCTTGGTGAAAGCAATGTGAGAATAGTCCGTTGAAGCAGTCAAAGAACCAACAGGGTCCCACGTTAAACGCAGGCGCCCTTTATGGTACTTAGAAGCAACAATCCGAAACCTGAAGATAATGTCCCCTCTCCAATGGGAGAACATCTGTCCCAACCAAGCAATAGGCGACATACCAATTGTGTAAGATCCGGCTGCAGTTGCAGTTCCGCGATCGAACATGCTTGGTGTCACCTTGGAGGTAAACAACAGTGTTCCAGTAGACTGAGTGGTGCTCCACGTAGAGGAAGTTAAATAACTCTCGTGTTGAACCAACTTAGATACTGACAATTCATCTTCACCAGACAACCCCGCAATACGGGGATCCACACCAAGTTCACCCTTAGGATCAAGGGTAAATTTGGTGGCTGGATCAGATATGTGGGCTGATGCAAGATCATGGAAAGCAAGATTCTTGAATGGTTTCACGTCCTCAATTACGGGAACATTCGTCCACCCAAAGATCTTTGCGATCTGTGAGGTTGCACTAGCACCAATTTGTGTAGCTCGGGCAAAAGACCCGATTACTGGGATACGTCCTAAATATGACGCCCAGTGTGCTACTGCGCTCGCTGGTCCGGAAACTGGTCCATTACCATATTCGTCACCACCCTGAAGTGATGCCTTAACGGTTGGTCCAGTTAAGTACGGATCATCGATCCACGCATAAATTTGGAGAGTCACACCATTTGATGTAGCTCCATTTGCGCTCTGTAGAGCTGCATATTCGTAAAGTCCTACAAGACCCATCGCAGCCACAGTAGTGGCTGAAGTAAGGTCTAAATAATTCTTATTGAGGAAAAATGGCAATACCATCTCACCCCCAGCATTATTCTGCGGATAAATCCACATGTGGGGTCGTTGCGAAATTGGAATCAAGCTAGTTGCATTCGATGCATATAATGGAGGTGCACTCCCTGGTAAGGGGGTGTAAGCCAACATCATTGCACCATAATAAAACGGCGCAGCATTAATTACAACTTTCAAGTGCATTTGACCACGAAAGAAAGCAAAATTTGCAATCTTACTCGCAATAGCGGGTGTGGAGAAATACAAGGTCCAAGGATCAAAAGACGAATTAGCAAATCCGCCTTCATTCCATGCATAAGTTTTGATCAAGACTGGTCTTTTAAGGAAATTTCCCATATCGATCGTCTGATCATCCGCACCGAAGTGCGCTTGTGAAGGTGCTGCGAAACTCAGCATCTCTCCCTTCGTTTCATCCATAAATTGGGTGGTTTCGTGGATACTATTTGTACCCGGGGAATCATTTACGATTCGAGTACTAGCTTGAGCAGTTTCCTGCGAGGTACTAGCTCCTCCTGTGTTTGTGGTTGTAGCAGGTCGTGTAAAACCAGCTTGGTCGACCCAGACCAAGCCGGGGTTTCCTTTATTGTGTTCCACAAAGCACGCCCTATGGTGGGGGCGGGGCACGAGGGCCCCATGTGGCATTGCACAGCCCACTCTTCTTTTCTTATCAAAGGTGAATAGAGAAGACAGTAACTGCTGTACAACGGGAATTTTGCTTCTTGGACATTTACCGACGTCCACGAAAGGTTCATGACCTCCCTGTAATTCTTGATTTAATGAAACATAAGCGCAATCTTCACAGATCACTATGTTTCGAGACAACCAATATCTCGTTCGACTGGTCACGGAAGGCATGAAACAGTGTTTACACACATCATCATACCCACAATGGATACAGTCAACCTCTATGTCATCAAAACGGCAATAGCCGCATAAAACACATAGACGCTTCAACTCATCATCGGCCGATAGATACTTAAGTACACATCGGTCGTGATTACACAGTCCGCACACAATTTCAGCTGGTTCTTCGCCAGTGGTTTGCTCTTCACCTCCTTCCAATTTATATTCACAATGAATAAAGTTAGGTCGGGGATTATTAGCTAAGAAGTCCTTAGAATTCTCCACATAGCGACGCATCAATTCATCCCATGATTCCAGATCCTTCTCCACATAAGGAGTTAGATCATTCTCATCGATCAACATCAGCAACTGAGTGTGCCATTTCTCGAATTTCTCCCGTCCATGCCAAAACCACTCACTGTTTACACTGTGAATAATCTGGATGCACTGCGCTTCATGAGATACACTCTTAGAACGCACACCTATCATTAGAGCCTTCAAAATGGAGGCTTCCTCTAGGGGGCATACATACGATAATGTCTGTTTTTCATACCGCCATCTTCTCTTCAGGAATGAACCTTCATAGATGGAAATATACGGAACAGATTCCGCTTCTTTCTCCGCCATGGTATATGTGACACCAATAGTGGCTAACGTCTCTGCCAAAGTGCAGTGAGTGAACCAAGGGGCCGAATGATCAACATTCATACCATTATCATCACCATAAGTAATCAACTTCACTTTCAATTGGAAGGAAAAGGTTTCATGCAATGGGTTGCGAATATGATATACATATCTCATGTACAAGCAATTAACTATACCATTAATGATAACAGTCAAAGCCTGTCCGGAGGGGTTTTTGCCCAGGAATTCAATCAAATCACCATTGAAATCAACGAGAGCAAAGGCTATATCATAGCCAATACCTCGGATCAATCGAAGATGATCTTCAGAAACACCAGCACGGCGGTGGAATTCTTCAATACACCAAAAAGAGGCAAGTATAAATACTGCATTCATGGAGATATCGAATCCCTTGAAGTCACCGAAAATACAACGGTCAACTCCATGTTGTGTAAGGAATTGGAAAAACCAATCCCATTCCACTGATTGCGCTTCAGTTCCAGGAGCAGATTCAAAAACGAATTTGTTCTTCTGGACGACTCGCACAAATGAAAGGAGTACTTTCCGCATCACAAAGATGAAGTCAGCAGCACCTGCCATAAATATGCGAGTACGACCTTCGACGCACTTTGAGAGCTTAAGAGCTTCGTCTTTCAAACAACCAACAAACACAGGATGTGTGCGGTAATCATTTAGATAGCGCTCTATTCGCTCATCAACCCTATCCATCACTTCATCAGTGAAGGCTACGGGTTCAGCATAATTCTCATCAGGCTCTAAAAGAACACTGAGGAATCTCTTCGACTTCTTCCACGGAAAACCAGCACTAGTCCGCAGGTTCATCCGATCTACAAAACGTAAACCGGGTACACCATTGATAACTGTGTGGTTATCGTAGATCTGGAGTTCGGCGAGCCACTTCGGGTCCACCTTCATCCAATCATCGACAAGGCTAGCGGCACAAGAATCAACTATAGAAGTGTCAATATTTGACGAATTCTTTGTCAATTCTTTCAAACCTATGTGCCAAGGTTTCCATCCTTTCATTTGGGGCACACCATGGTTTAACTTGTAACCAAGTTTCTCCATTGAATCACACAGCATAGAACGCTGTACATGTGATTTAGGTGTAGTCCTAAAACCCTCTAAGGAACCAAAGACCTCTGCTTCGCCTTCAGGTAAAAAGCGAACAGTACTCCTAGGGTTAAGATCAATAATCTTACCATTTTGGGTAGTCTCTGTATCCATAAGTGGATGGGAGGGTGAAATGAGGCACTTCCCTTCTAATCGTTTGGTCAAGTACTCGCGCGTAACGATTCTTGCACCAATCTCATAGGCAGTGAAAATGCACTCGACCCCTAATTGATGAATACCACCAATCATAGGGCCCATGGCTGTCTCTAAAACGAGGGCAGCCCCGCAATCACCATTGGTAGTAGGTTCTTTAACCTTACCAAACCAATTTCGAAAATTGCGTTGAAGCGTAGCTTCAAAATAATCTCGGGGCACCACGCCAACAACATCGCGGGAGAATTTACTTCCGTCTTTGTTGCGGCCGATGTAATAACCACGTCCTCTGTAACCGGACAACTTTGAGCTCATAAATAAGCCCAATATATTGCGGACAGGAGGTACATTGCGAATTCGAAGAATCGCGAGGTCATTCTCAAGATCTAAGTCAACATCAGCAGCTGATATCTGGAATCTCACATTAGGTGTAACTCCTTCGTCAACTTTACTGCGTATTAACTCGCATTTGCGTGGAACAGACAAATCGGGAATCGTGTGCCCAGTAGTCAAGAAATATTGACCACCAAGACCGATAATCTTCATCGTCCTCCACTTGTCCCCATCGCTGATGCGTAAAAACGCACAATTGCGCATGAGGACTCGTTCCAGATCGGAACGCCCCATCTGGTTCCAGGATTTCGAGAGGGGACCCATATCGAAATGGCTCACTTCATAATCCTGTTTAACCCAGACGGATTCTTTCTCTCCAGCTGTCGCAGGCGCAACTCCCAATGTGGAGCTGAGACCACCTTGCACATCCGAATGATCATAAAACCATTTATAGGTCTTATAGCCGCCAATGACGGTCACTAAGGATGCAGCAATGAGGGCACATATGCGTGGAGTATTAAAACTCTTATACACAGTGTCACCCCACTGTCGGAGTGCATAACTCGCCATTTTGAAATCAAGATCGATCTCATTGACGAGAAAATTGCGACGAGCACGAGCATATTCAATTGAATGAACAACTCGTGTCCTTGCGGAGGAAATTCTACTACCTACCGATTTGATGGCAGTTATACCGCGTCGAATATTATCCAATTTGGTACTACCATCAAACATATAAAAACAAAACAAAAACGAAATGAATATGTACAAGCAAGTAGTAATACAGTAGATAGTGCAACAGTAGATCATATACATGATCCCTGGGTTACCATCCACACCACCCTGTAAACCAGAGCGGATTTTTGGTTCGTGCAACAACTGTAATTCACAGTGGCAACGAATTTCTGGGAGTCCACAATTAATGCAGATACGAGTCTCTTGAAAAACAAGTTCACTCGCAGCCACACGATCTTGTACGTCGTTGTGGGACTCAATTTTGTCCCTCAGCCAGGGGAGAAATGTATCCATGGTAAAAGTACCAATAGACTTGTATTTCACTCCTTGCTTCCATTCATCTCTTAAGTCTTGTGACATAGGAATGGATTCGGGGACGAGGACCTCAATTGTCCACCAATCGGGATACTCACCCACAAGAGTGGGGGGCACCTTCTTTTCATCGAGCATAGTAGCATTCTTCTTATACTCCTCTTTAGGACGAATACGAATGTGGTATGGAAATCGACGAGCTACAGCTGCGGGTACAGCAAAGTAGTGGTGTAAATTAAGGTCAGGAGTGTTCGTTGTAGCAACTACTAACTCTGCCCGGAGGGGTGCACTCCCCTTATCCTCTAATGCAGCCATATCGGGTGTATATGGTGCATTATTAATGATCAAGATAACTTCTTTCAAAGTCGGATCAACCTCGGAACCATTAGGTTTCAAGAAACCAACATCATCTAAAAGTAGACTCCATTGGTCAGAGGTATAACCATCCCAAAAGTTGGCCACAGCATTACGCGTGTAACGACTCCCTAAAGAGACGTCTTTACGACAAATGGCACCATAATAATAGTGCATAAGATTAGCAAAAGTAGTCTTGCCAATCGAGGAGTGGCCTTCTATGAGAAGGGAAAAGGGTGCTTTTCTGGTTTTTTGAGCATTCTTCTTATTAAGGAAGCTTGCTTTAACCATTTGAAGCTGTGCTGTTGTGGATTTGATAAGTGATCTAGCCACTTTATCAAGTTCACAGGCGTACTTACACATTGACTGTCCCTTAGCAATAAGTTCATCGAGTTCCGCTACAAAAGAGTGGATATCAATGCCATGTGCTTCGGGGTTAGCCAGAAAACGCGATTTTGATGTTATCTCCATAGCGCGTGTGTACCATGCCTCATACTGAGAACCAGAGTGAAACATGGGATCTATAGTACCAGTTTTAAAAATCTGATACCCTCTTTCTGCAACAAACAGGAGAAGATCAAGTACTGTGTGTGTAAAGTCCATCTGAAACAGAGCTTTACTTGTGTAGAATTCCTGCTCCACACGAACAGCCTTATTAGCGGTGACAATGTCATCAAACAAAGTCATAGCCGTGGCAAAGATCATCACTTTAGAGATCTTACGCCACAAAGGACTCGACCGCAAACGCGGCCAACGTTGCAACAACTCCTTGCTACTATGAATACCACTCTCAAAAGTTTCCTCACCTCCTTGGAGGTTTGGATCTTCATTCAAAAATATTACATCTTTGAGAAAGTGCATCACAGTGTTACGAACCAAAGTAACTACAATAGCTTCTTTAGTGCGCCTCTTCATAAACGACATTGTCGCTACGAAGAAGTCAAGTATGTTGCGTGCTCGCACTAATTCATAACCAAAGATTAGAACATCTTCAGCTATATCAACCACGACAGGGTCGCGGATAATCTCACCTAAAGAACATAAAATCTCTTCGATGCCACCTTGAAGTTTATACTTCTTAGGGGCACTCTGTGAGGGTGCTGGGGGGGGGGAGTGGAAAATCTCCACTGGTCGAAAGCGCTGCGAAGCGCTTCACGACGGCGTAAGTCCGCAAGTTTTTGTAACTTTTGGTCATATGCGTCTCTCATCAACGCCTTAGGGCGAAAACGAGACGGTTTTGATTTTCCAAATTGCTTCTTACAAGCTTTAGCCTCATAGAGGCGTGGACTCGAACAAGCATCGGGTGACCTCCCGACAGTATCAAACTCACACACAACCGATAAATCCGTTAATGTATGTCGTCCAGCACTGTTGAGGTCTGGGCAGCCAAGCGACGCACTTACGACGGCAGTCGAAAGTGTAGAATTATTTGATCCCGGAGGAAAACTCAAATTCACTTGTTTGATGGGTTCAACAATAGTCGTTTCCATTTTTGTTCAAGGAACTGTACTTGGGCATAGGCCTTCCCAAGCAGTTGCAGGATTAGGCGTAATTGCTTAATCAAATGCTAGCAATTGCGGCGCTCCATGCGCGGCAAATATCTAAAACAATTTGTTTATCCTGTGACTCTTCTATCCTTATTGGAAGATGGTACCTAATATAGAGCTCGAAAAAGGACGAGGTATAAAAGCTAAGGGTATCTTCTACGTATGCTTACTCGGCCCCACTTAAGGGACATGACTAGGTCTTGGGCACACGAGCGTAACCCACAAAATCCTCATAGGCGGCGGCCAAAAGGGGGGGAGTGGGTGTTGGGATTGGCGGAAATAAATCCGCAGGGGGAAGGGTGTGGGCAAAGGGGAGCAAAGCTCCCCTACTTTCAATACTATCTGGGAGTTAATAGTAAAGAAAGATTTAAAACAAATCTCTTTCCCTAAGAGAGTGGGCGATGGCACAAAGTGCCGACGCTCAGAACAAAGACCGAAGTGAATGTTCGAGGCTACTTTTACCAGGTGTAGCAAACCTGGAGCGTTATTTAAATGGAACGCACAAACCATTCCCCTACCCCCGAAATGTACTAGACAAAGGGGGGCAAAAGGGAAGGGGGGGGGGTTGCAGATTGGGTAAGGGAACTATCGTCGTAATTACACAATTTGTATAACAACACGGAGACATAAATGTACCGCATAATGATAAAACGGTATAATTAAAACACAAACCTAACCACGGGTTCCAATCGTGGCGGCGGAGCTGGAAGGCTCGCTTAATACACTAGACTCTGCAAAATCTATG
>Ga0058860_12008931_pt1 | contig 8880 bp, 10 predicted proteins | sample SwirhirootsSR3_FD_61088 | JGI IMG/M metagenome (GOLD analysis project Ga0058860, IMG submission 61088) | Switchgrass rhizosphere and bulk soil microbial communities from Kellogg Biological Station, Michigan, USA for expression studies -... | ecosystem: Host-associated > Plants > Roots >...
TGTTGAACATCGCATCCGCACAGCTATGCAATCACCCATCAATTGAAGGACAGTGCTAGTGGCCGCATCACAGCAAGGCAATTCTGCAGCCTTAGTGGTGAATATCGCCAATATTCCTGATGAAGGCCTGGCGTTTCAGGCTGAGGTGACAGCAGCGTATCTCCAGTTACCTCTAACAACTGAGGTCGAGCTCCCTACGCCCGTACAGGTACGGGGTTGGCTCACCAAAGTGGCAGAGCAAGTCTACTTCCATGGTACAGTCCGCGGGACGCTGGCGGTGGCATGTAGCCGTTGTGTGGACATCGTCCACAGTGATTTCACGGCGGAGATGCGGGTCGTGTACCTGCCACCCTCGACGCGCCTGCAGATCGAGGGAGAGGAGGGAGTCGATGCTGAGGAGGAATTGGACCTCTATATGCATGACGGAACCACCTTCGACTTACGACCGCCGGTGCATGATAATGTCCTTCTTGCCTTCCCCGTCCAACCCTTGTGCCGTTTTGACTGTGCAGGATTGTGCCAGGTGTGTGGGGGAAATCGCAATGAGATGCCGTGTACCTGTCAGAAGACCGAGGGCGACCCACGTTTTGCTCTACTCAAAAAGCTCCAGTTTCCCAAGACGTCATGAGGATGAATAATTTATGGGCGTGCCAAAGCGCAAGACCTCGAAGTCCCGCCGCGACAAACGGCGCACACACTACCGTCTGCACCCCTTGAACCCGAGTGCATGCCCGCAGTGCGGAGCGAGCAAGCTCTCCCACCGGATATGCCCGAGTTGCGGCTACTATAAGGCGAGAGAAATCATTGCTGGACGCGAAGCCTAGGGGCATAGTCAGCATGCTCGCTGCCATCCTGACGTCCGCGCTTGTAAGGTAGCACTATCGATGAAGATCGCTGTCGATGGTATGGGTGGCGATTACGCTCCCCAAGCAATCGTGGAAGGAGCTGTGCTGGCTGCCCAGGAGCATAACGCCGACATTATTCTGGTTGGAGACGAGGCGCGGTTAGCGCGGGAACTCGACCGTTTACAAGCGCACCACCTGCCTATCACCATTTGCCATGCCGCCGAAGTGGTACACATGGATGAAGCGCCTGGGATGGCGCTCCGTAAAAAGCGGTTTTCCTCGATTCGTGTCGCGATAGAGCTGGTACGCCGTGAGGAGGCGCAAGCCGTAGTCAGTGCTGGGAATACTGGGGCAGCACTCGCGGCCACGACCATGATTCTCAAGCCTCTCACCGGTATTGACCGCCCCGCGATTGCGACATTATTACCGACCCAAAAGGGGTTTACGATCCTCCTTGATGTCGGAGCAAACGTCGATTGCAAAGCGACGCAACTTTTTCAATTTGGTATTATGGGGCACGTGTTCGCCAAGTATGTGTTTGGCAGGCCAGCCCCCTCCGTGGGGCTGTTGGCGATTGGCGAAGAAGATACCAAGGGCAACGATGTCACGAAAGAAGCCTTCCTCATGCTGAAGCAGAGCCATCTCAATTTTATTGGGAATGTTGAAGGGAAGCATTTTTTTCGTGGCGTCGCCGATGTCGTCGTGTGTGATGGCTTTATTGGGAATATTGCTCTGAAGATGTGCGAAGGGCTGGCAGAGATGTATGGCCAATTCCTGAAGGCCGGCCTCACCCATACCCCCTGGCGCCGCCTGGGCGCGGTCTTGATGCGTCCGGCGCTGAACGATATTCGGAAGCGCGTCGATGCTTCCGAATACGGTGGTGCGCCACTCCTTGGGATCAACGGCACCTGCATTATTGGCCACGGGAGCTCCACCCCCAAAGCGGTCAAGAATGCCATTCACATGGCGCAGCGCTTCGTGGAAGAGCGGGTCAGTCAACGTATTCAGGAAGACATTGAACGCAATGGGGACATCCAGGAGGCCGGGGCCACACGGCGGCGGAAAATCTGGCGTCACATCCGCAACCATATGTCGTTCCGAGGTGAACGGACGCATGAGGATGACGATACGGAGAACGATGCTGACTCCCCCCCCCGTGTGCCCACTCTCTAACCGCGTTGATAATAGGATAACGCTATGGCAACTCGCATCGTCTGTGTCTTCCCAGGACAGGGGGCACAGGCTGTCGGTATGGGCAAGGACCTTTGGGAGGCCGATGACGCTGTCAAGGCCCTCTACCAGGAAGCGAATGATGTGCTCGGATACGACCTCCAACGTCTGTGCTTTGAAGGTCCGGAGGACGAGTTGCGACTAACCCAGCACGCCCAACCAGCGATTCTGGTCCACAGTATCGCGACGTGGACCTTGGTGTCGCGTCACGGACTGCAGCCTGTGCTGCTCGCCGGGCATAGCCTGGGCGAGTATGCGGCGCTGGTCGCGTCAGGGGTGTTGCGTTTTGCTGATGCTGTGTGTCTGGTGCACAAACGCGGTGTGTTCATGCAAGAGGCTGTACCGCCTGGAGTTGGCAGCATGGCAGCGTTGCTCGGCGTGGCACGTCAGGATGTCGAAGCTTTGTGTGCTGAGTTGGGGGGGGACGGCGTGCTGCAACCGGCCAACTATAATGATCCCGGCCAAATTGTCATTGCCGGGGAGACCGTGCGGGTTCAGGCTGCCGTAGACGCCGTCAAAGCACGCCGCCTCGGCAAGCCGGTGTTACTGAAGGTGAGCGCGCCTTTCCACTGCCGTATGTTGCAGCCTGCGGCGGAGCGGCTCGCCCACGCTTTCGCTCAGGTGACGTTCCATCCCTTTACCATTCCCGTGTTATCGAATGTGACCGCCGCCCCGCATCCTGCCCCCGCAGCGGTACGGGACCTCCTGGTGCAACAGGTGTGTGCCCCAGTGCGCTGGGAAGACGCCATGCACTATGCCGTCACCCATGGGTGTGACGCACTCCTCGAAGTGGGGCCAGGCAAGACGCTTTCCGGTATGATGAAGCGCATTGCCCCCCAGGTCGAAATCCTGGCATTGGATAGATTTTTACGCCAGTAGCACGATGAGGACACCATGGCACAGTTCGAGGGTAAGGTTGCGGTCGTCACGGGAGGCTCACGCGGTATTGGCCGGGCGATTGCCCTGGCGTTCGGGCGGGCGGGTGCGCGCGTCGCTGTCACGTGTACCCGCCAGCGGGAGGCAGCTGAGGAAGTGGTAGTGGCCCTCCAGCAGATTGGGGGTATCGGTCAGGTCTTCCAGTTTAACGTCGCCGACTATACAGCCACGACGGGAGCTTTTGAAGAGATCGTCAAGACGTTTGGGCGGGTGGATATCCTGGTCAACAATGCCGGGGTGCGGAGTGATCAATTGCTCGTACGCATGAAACCTGAGGAATGGGATGCTGTCATCCACACCAACTTATCAGGGACGTTTCATTGTGCGCGGGCCGCGGCGCGCACGATGCTGCGCCAGCGCTGGGGTCGCATCATTGCCATCACCTCAGTGGTCGGCATTATGGGAAACGCGGGGCAGACGAATTACGCGGCATCAAAGGCTGGCCTCATCGGTTTTACCAAGGCCCTCGCCAAGGAGCTCGGGCCGCGAGGTATCACGGTCAATGCCGTGGCTCCAGGTTTCATTGAAACGGATATGACGCGAACGCTATCGGACACGCAACGGCAAGCGCTGTTGCAACATGTCCCACTCGGGAGCCTTGGCACGCCAGACGATGTGGCCGCCTGTGTGCTCTTTCTGGCCTCGGACGAGGCCCGGTACATCACCGGGGAGGTAGTAAGCGTGAGTGGGGGATTGACCATCTAGGACAGGGAGACTATGAACCATGACAATTGAAGAGCGTGTACAGGCGATTATCGTAGAGCAACTCGGTGTGGATGAGAAGGAGGTCACTGAGTCTGCTTCTTTTATTGAGGACTTGGGAGCTGACTCCTTAGACACCGTTGAGCTGGTGATGGCCTTCGAGGAGGAATTTGATATCGAAATCCCGGACGAAGATGCCGAAGAAATTGCCACAGTGGCTGATGCTATTCGTTATATCAAGGACAAAGCGGCAAAGGAGTCCCAGTAACGTGGCTACGTGAGTCACAGATAGGCTGTACACACAGGGGTGGTCCTATTATGACAGGCACTAAAAACGACGTGTGCCGGCGGGTCGTCGTTACCGGCATGGGCCTCGTGACACCTTTGGGGATAGGGGTGCAGACCACATGGGACGCCCTGTTGCAGGGCACAAGTGGTATTCGCCGTATTACCAGTTTTGACGCCAGCGCGTATCCCTGTCAGATTGCTGGCGAAGTGCAAGACTTTGATCCTCTAACGTACGTCGACAAAAAAGATGTAAAACGCATGGATCGCTTCGCGCAATTTGCTTTAGCCAGTGCTACCATGGCTCTGGAGACTGCGGCGCTCCCCATCAATCCGGAGCAGGCTCATCGGTATGGATGTATGTTGGGGGTGGGATTCGGTGGCATGGCCACGCTCGAGCGCAACCATGAAAGCCTGCTACGGGCTGGCCCACAGCGTATTTCGCCGTTCTTTGTGCCCATGCTGATTGCCAATATGGCCTCTGGTCATGTCTCCATACGTTTTGGTTTGCGCGGCCCCAATTCCTGCGTCACGACGGCCTGCGCCGCTGGCACCCACGCCATTGGGGAAGCCTATAAAATCATTCAACGCGGGGATGCCGATGTGATGCTGAGTGGTGGCTGTGAAGCAGCGATCACGCCGCTGGCGTTGGGTGGCTTCTGTGCTATGCGCGCGCTCTCGACCCGCAACGATGCGCCCCAGCACGCGAGTCGCCCTTTTGATAAAGCCCGGGATGGTTTCGTCATGGGGGAAGGGGCCGGCATCCTGGTTCTGGAGGAATTACAGCAGGCTCAACAACGTGGCGCCACGATCTACGCTGAGGTAGTGGGCTACGGCATGAGCGCGGATGCCTACCACATGACGCAGCCTGACCCGGAAGCGCGTGGGGTGGCTCTCTGCATGCAACAGGCCCTCTACGACGCTGGTGTGACTCCACACGATGTCGACTATATCAATGCCCATGGGACGTCGACCCCGTATAATGATAAGTATGAGACCCTCGCCATCAAAAAAGTTTTTGGTGGGCATGCGTATCGTTTAGCGATAAGCTCAACGAAGTCCATGACAGGCCACCTGCTGGGTGGGGCCGGTGGCATTGAGGGGGTCTTTACAGCACTGGCGCTGTATCATGGCGTCGTACCACCCACGACCAACTGGGAAACGCCAGATGAAGACTGCGATCTCGACTATGTACCGCATACGGCGCGTATCATGCCGCTGCACGTGGCGATGTCCACATCCCTGGGCTTTGGCGGCACGAATGCCTGTGTGGTCTTCAAACGCTATACGGAGTTGTCGTGATTACCCCTGAACGTGGAGCCCTTCTAGCAGTTTTCCAGGCCCGTCTAGAGTATACATTCCAAAACCTCACGCTGCTCAATCAGGCCCTCACCCATCGTTCGTACGCCTATGAGGTGGCGGGCAGTGATGGCGATTATGAACGTCTGGAGTTTTTGGGCGATGCGGTCTTGAGCTTGCTGGTCAGTGCTTACGTCTTTACGGCGCAAGCCGCGGCGCGTGAAGGGCAGCTATCGCAACTACGGGCACGCCTGGTTAACCAAGGGACGCTCGCCACGCTGGCTCGGCAGCTTGACCTCGGCCGTTTTTTACTGCTCGGTCGTGGTGAGGACCAGCATGGTGGGCGCAACAAGGACTCCTTGCTGGCGGCGGCCTTGGAAGCTGTGGTTGCAGCCATATACCTCGACGGCGGATTCCTGCAGACCCAAGAGGTGTTTTGGCGCTGCTTCCTCGCTGCCATCCAACAGTGCATCAGTGCCATGCCAGACGGGGATTACAAGGGGGTACTCCAGACCCAGACCTTGAGCATCTTTGGCTGCATCCCTACATACCAGGTGCTCCGTGAAGAAGGTCCCGCACATCAAAAGATATTTCACGTTCAGTTGATGCTCAACCAGAAATACAAGTGTGTTGGCATAGGGCACAGTAAGAAAGCAGCTGAACAGCATGCCGCCAAGCAGCTCCTCGCACTGCTACAACAGACACGGGCGTAGCCGACAGCGTTCCCTGCTAGGAGGAAGATCATGGCTGAAGGGCGATTTTTTGGACGCCTGTGGGCGGGATTGCAGAAGACTCGCCAGGCACTCACGGAAAGTCTGGGGGCTGTCTTTAGCCGCAAACGTATCGACGCCGAGACCTTAGAAGAACTCGAAGAAGCGCTTATCCTGGCAGATTTGGGGGCGCAAACCACCGAGAAAATTCTCCAGGAAGTGACCAAGCGGGTCAAGCAGAAGACCATTGAGGCGGGGGAGGGCTTACAAGCAGGCGTTATAGAAACGGTGCGCGATATTCTGCTCGCGGCCACGTCAGCGTCTACCACGGACCTGACCTCACGCCCCCGTCCGTGGGTGCTCCTGATGGTGGGCGTCAATGGCGTGGGGAAAACCACCACGCTCGGCAAGCTGGCCCATCAGTTTCAGGCTGCGGGTGAGAAGGCCATACTGGTGGCGGCAGATACCTTCCGTGCCGCCGCTATTGAACAGGCCGAGTTGTGGGCGAAACGTGCCGGGGTGGACATTATTAAAGGGCAGCCAGGGGGCGATGCCGCGGCAGTGGCTTTTGACGCAGTGCGTGCCGCACGCGCCCGTCAGGTGGACCGGGTGCTCATTGACACCGCAGGGCGCTTGCATACGAAAGTCCATCTGATGGAAGAACTGAGAAAAATGCGCCGGGTACTCGAGCGCGAAATGCCGGGTGCACCACACGATGTCTGGCTCGTCCTCGATGCCACGACAGGTCAGAACGGTATTGCGCAAGTGCAGCAGTTTCATGATAGCCTCGGTCTCACCGGCCTGGTGTTGACCAAGCTCGACGGCACGGCCAAGGGTGGCATTGTTATTAATATCGCGGACCAGTTCCACGTACCTATCCGTTATATTGGTATTGGTGAAGGACTCGATGATCTGCGGCCGTTCGACGCTGCTGAATTTGCCGCAGCGCTTTTAGAGACATAAGGGAAGATTGCTCATGACCAGTGATGAAGTACGCCAACAGTTAACTCAGTTACAAGACAAACTCGACGCGCTCCGAGGTCATCTTTGATCTCGGCAAGGTTCAGGCGGAAATTGCCACCCTTGATGCCCAGATGGCTCGGGATAATTTCTGGGAGGATGTGGAAAAAGCCCAGGAGGTGTTGAAGCGCCGCGCCCAACTGCAAGCCCCAACCGATCGCTGGCAGAAGTTACTGGGTCAGGTCGAGGAGGCTGCCAGCCTGCTCGACCTAGCGGAAGAAGCCGACGACGCCGAGGTACTCCAGGAAGTCCAGGTAGAGACGTCGAAACTTGCCCTGGAGATCGAGCATTTTGAGCTTGAGTCATTGCTATGCGGGGAGATGGATACGGCGAATGCCCTCCTGTCCATCCATCCCGGTGCAGGGGGCACAGAGTCGCAGGATTGGGCACATATGCTGCTACGCATGTACATGCGTTGGGCTGAGACGCACGGATATACATACGAAGTCCTGGATTTCCAGCCCGGTGAAGAAGTCGGCCTCAAAAGTACCACGCTCAAAGTCATAGGGCGTTATGCCTTTGGCTATCTCAAAGCCGAGAACGGCGTTCATCGCCTCGTGCGTATTTCTCCGTTTGATGCGGCACGGCGACGGCATACGTCGTTCGCTGCAGTGCTGGTTACGCCAGAAGTGGACGAGACCATCAAAGTAGAAATCGATCCAGTGCGCTTGCGGGTCGACACGTACCGTTCGAGCGGGGCTGGTGGCCAACACGTCAATGTGACAGACTCTGCCATTCGTTTGACCTACCAGGTAGACGACACAACCAAAATCGTCGTACAGTGCCAGAATGAGCGCTCGCAGCATAAGAACCGCGCCAGTGCTCTGAGCGTCTTACGTTCACGTCTCTACGTGTTGGCGCAGCAGCGCCAACGTGAAAAAATGGCCGAACTGCAAGGCGAAAAGAAGGATATCGCCTGGGGCAATCAAATTCGTTCATATACGTTAGCTCCCTATCAACTGGTGAAAGACCATCGAACCGGCATCGAAATGGGAAATGTTGATGCTGTGTTCGAAGGGACTTTAGATGCATTCATTCAAGGATACCTCGTGGCGCACCGTACCGCCGTGTAATGCGGCAGAATACTAGAGCTCTTCACTATGACCTATGAACTCGCAGTGGGCTTGCGCTATCTTAAGTCGCGACGCCGACAGACGTTTATCTCCCTGATTACCGTGATTTCTGTGGGCGGGGTTGCCGTCGGTGTCATGGTCCTGATTGTCGTCCTCGCGGTAATGAGTGGCTTCGAGACCAGTCTGAAAGACAAGATTCTGGGCATCAACTCGCATATTTGGATTCTTCCCCAGACCCCGGGGCGTCTCGAAGGTTACCAAGACATTGTGGCGCGTGTTGCGGCCTTGCCGCACGTCACCTTTGCCGCACCGTTTACCACCCACGAAGTCATGCTGGTGGCAGAGGGACATGTGTCAGGGACCATCGTGCGTGGTATTGATCCTGATCGTACAGATCAGATGGCAGATTTAACTCGCCATATGCATGGCCAGGAGCTGCACACGCTCCTCGAACCGCCGCCACCTGCGCCAGGCGAGGCTCCCGTCACCCCCGCGGCTGGCCGTGGGATTGTACTCGGAAAAGAATTGGCCCGGCATTTGCTGGTCTTCCCCGGTCAGCAAGTGATGATCACGTCGCCCCTCGGGGTCCTCACCCCAGCTGGCATTATGCCCAACATGCGCGGATTTACTGTCACTGGCACCTTTGATACCGGCATGTATGAGTATGACGCCAAGCTCGCCCTTATGTCCCTACGCCAAGCCCAGGATTTTTTTGAATTGGGGGATGCCGTCCATGGCATCGAGGTCAAGGTCGACGATATCTACCGTGTACATGCCGTC